>LSQX01380764.1_pt1 | contig 37171 bp, 32 predicted proteins | sample 654561 | NCBI WGS metagenome assembly LSQX01 (sample SAMN04489861, study PRJNA283612) | anaerobic digester metagenome | isolation source: 4 biogas reactors fed with cattle manure at either 37C or 55C with and... | place: Denmark: Kongens Lyngby | collected 2014 | reverse complement strand
AGTTCCAAATCAAGCTGCCCCAGATGGTTCTGGCCGCCGCCCGTGCCCATCGTCCCCCCTCGCCCGACGACGTGGGAGATGGTGCGCACCTCCGATATCTGCGAGGCAAAGGCCTCGATATGCTGGACGATAGCCTCCGTCTCCTCCCGAAGTGACCCCCAGGGCAGCTCGACCGAGATGCTAATGGCGCCCGCATCCATGGCGGGCATGAATTCCATGCCGATCTTGGGGATGAGCGTCAGGCTGCCCACGAAGGCCGCACCAACGAGGAGGACAACGAGCCACCGCCGTCCCAGCAGCTTGCCGATCGCGTCACGGTACCAGGCGAGAAAGCGCCCAAAGCCTTCAACATCCTCTTGTCCACCTTTCCTTTGCCTTACCGTCTTGCCCCTCATCAGCTGGGCCGAAATCATCGGCACCAAGGTGAGGGAAACGAGGAGGGAGGCGAGCAAGGCGAAGGTGACCGTTTTCGACAGGTCAGCGAACAGCTGAGCCGCAATCCCTTCCACAAAGACGATGGGCAAGAAGACGGCCACCGTCGTCAAAGTCGAGGCGATAATGGCCAAAGCCACTTCCTTGGCTCCGTCTCTTGCGGCATCATCGGCCAGGGAGCCTTCCTCCCGATGGCGGAAGATGTTTTCTAGAACCACAATCCCGTTGTCAACCAGCATCCCCACCGACAGGGCCAATCCCCCGAGGGACATCATGTTCAGGGAAATATCCCCGAAGAAAAGGAGGATGAAGGCGGAAATGATGCCGACGGGGATGGCGGTGCCGATGACTAGAGTGGTGCGGATATTCTTGAGGAAAATAAGGAGAACGATCACCGCCAGCAAAGCGCCTACGGCGATGTTTTCCCCCAGGTTGCGGAGGGCTTCGACGACGTAGTCCGACTCATCCCAGAAGATGTTGTAGCCCAGCCCGCCGTCGTAGTCGCGCATGATCCGCTCCAGTTCCGCCCTGACGCGGCTGGCGACAAAAACGGTATTGGCCCCCGATTCTTTTTGGATATAAAGTCCGATGCTGGGGCGGCCATTGATGCGGGTTAAACTGGTCTGCTCCTTGAAGGTGTCCTGAACGACGGCCACATCCTTCAGACGTACGCCTCCAGGCAGCATCAACTCTTCAATTTCTTTAATATCCGTGTATTCACCCAGGGTGCGAACAGCCAGCTCCCGCGTCTTGTCGGCCACTCGGCCCCCGGGAAGATTGAGATTGGCAGCCGCCAAGGCTTGCGTAACTTGCTGGAGGGAGAGATTGTATGAGTCGAGCTGGATCGGATCGACAGCCACCTGGATCTCCCGCTCCAAACCGCCCTCGACCGTTACATTGGCAACTCCCTCCAGCCGCTCCAGGCGGGGAGCGACTACATCATCGGCGATCTGCCTTAAGGTGACTAGATCATAGCGGCTGTCAAGGCCGATCTGCATGAGCGGTATCGAGGAGGGATCGAACCGAACGACGAGGGGAGCATCGGCCCCTTCGGGCAGACTCCCTTTGACCAAGTCCGTCCGCTCCCTCATCTCCAAGGTCGCCAAGTCCATGTTGGTTCCCCAGGCGAATTCCACGATGATGGTGGACGAGCCCAGGGAAGAGTAGGAAACAATGTTTTTCATGTTGCTCAACGAGGCAAAGGATGATTCCAGGGGTTTGGTCACCAGGGTTTCCACTTCCTGGGGACTGGCGGTGCCGTAGCTGGTGATTACCGCGGCGTAGGGCAGGTTCATCTCCGGCATCAACCCTAAGGGCACCCGGCCCATCGACACCAGCCCGGTGACGACTAGGCACAGGGTGAGCATGACGGTGGTAACGGGCCGTTTAACGGCGATATCGATGATGGACATGGCCTCACCACCCCTGCTCTGTGATGTTGACGACGGTGCCGTCTTCCAGATAGTTCTGTCCCCGCACGACTACCAGCTCACCAAGGGCGAGGCCCGCTAGCACTTCGACCAGCTCGCCGGCTTCGAGCCCCAGCACCACTTCCCGCTCCCGGGCAACTCCCTCTTCCACCACGAACACTCTGGGCACATCGCCGCCCGTGAGCACGGCCCTGGCGGGAATGGCCATTTCCGCCTCCCGCGAGTCGGTCACAAAAATGACTTCCGCGGCCATGCCCGGCTTGAGGAGATGCTGCGGGTTGGCAATCTCAATCCGGGTGGGGAAGGAACGACTTTGATCGGCCATGGGGCTGATGGCGGTGATGATTCCTGGGAAGACCTGCCCTCCCAGGGCGTCGATCCGTACATCGACTTGCTCCCCAGGACGAAATCGGTTGGCATAGGATTCAGTCACCTGGGCGTTGACGATGACCCGGTCGATGTCCACGATGGTGAACACAGGGGTCCCCACACCCACGGTCCCGCCATTTTCCGCGTAACGAAAGGCCACTACCCCATCCATCGGGCTGGTGATGACGGTATAGCCTAAGCGAAGTTTGGCCAGCTCCAAATTGGCCTCGGCCTGTTGGACCTGGGCTCGCGCGGCGGCCAAGTCCTCCTGGCGGGGATCCCCTAAAGCGAGGGCCAACTGCTGCTTGGCCGAATTCAGCTGGGCCTCCGCAACTTCATAGGCGGTCACCGCCCCTTCCCATTGGTCTTTCGTGATGATTCCCTGGCGGTGAAGCTCTTCCATCCTTTCCAGGTTGGCCTCGGCTTTGCGGAAGTTTGTCTCGGCCTGGTTGACGGCGGCTTCAATTTGGGCCAGCTCCTCAGGCCTGGGACCGGCCAGCAGTTTTTCCAAACCAGCCCGGGCGGCAGTCAAAGCTGCCTCCGCCTGACGGACTTGGGCCCGCAGCTCATCCCCTTCTAGTTCTAAGAGGACATCGCCGGCCCGGACCCGCTGACCCACATCGGCCGCTAAACGGCAGACTACGCCACCGATCTTGGGCACCACATTCACTTCCCGGACGGGACGCACCTGTCCCCGAACTTGGAGGAGGCGAGTGAGAGTCTCACTTGTCACCTCCTCAACGGATACAGCCACCGGCCGAGGTGCGGGACTTACGACTTCTTTGACCGGTTCTTTCCCGCCCCTAGACAAGACTATGGCGGCAACAACCACCAAGACAACGATTATCGGCCATCTTCTCTTCACATTCCAACCCCCTTGCCCGACCTAGTCAAAGAAGAGCCAGGTCGTACTGGAACCTGGCCTGAAGGGTCTACTCTCCCTTGCTGGATCCTGACTGATCAGTCATATTCATGATATCTCGGTCACAAGACCCCGTCAAGGGAAATTCTTGCCGCCCGCGAGGGGGCGGCTGCGCTTTCGGAATCTCCGCCATGAAATCAAAAAAAACAGGGCTGCAGCTTGCCAGCCCCGTTCCATAGACGGTCTCCTTCACGTCCCTTGCCGGTAGCTTCGCAAATACTCTTCTTGCTCCGGGGTCAGACCATCGATGACAATGCCCATGCTCCGCAGCTTCCGGCTGGCAATCTCCCGGTCGATCTGCATCGGCACATCATAAACCCGCTTCTCCAGGGAGCCCTCTTGCTCCAACAACCACTTGCAGGCTAGGGCTTGATTGGCGAAGCTCATATCCATCACCATCGCCGGATGGCCCTCGGCGGCCGCCAAGTTGACCAGCCGTCCTTCCGCCAGCACAAAGATCCGTTTGCCCCCCGGCAGGCGATATTCTTCCACATGCTCTCGCACCGGGCGATGCGCCTCAGCCATCTCCGCTAAGGACGCCAAATCGATCTCCACATTGAAATGCCCCGCATTGGCCACGATGGCCCCATCTTTCATGAGGGCGAAATGATGTCCCCGAATGGCATGGAGATTGCCGGTCACCGTCAGGAAGATGTCCCCTTCCCGAGCCGCCTGATCCATGCCCATCACCCGGTAGCCATCCATGACCGCCTCTAGGGCCCGCAAAGGATCTACTTCCACCACGATCACATCCGCGCCCATCCCCCGGGCGCGGCTGGCCACACCCCGTCCACACCAACCATAGCCCACCACCACGAAGACGCGGCCAGCGATCAACTGATTGGTCGCCCGCAGGATTCCATCAATCGTGGACTGGCCGGTGCCGTAACGGTTGTCGAACATATGCTTCGTCAGGGCATTATTGACGGCCACGATGGGATATTCCAAGAAGCCGTCCTCTTCCATCGCCCGCAGGCGAATAACCCCCGTCGTCGTCTCTTCCGTTCCCCCAATGACTCCTTTCAGGAGGCTTCGCCTGTCCCCATGGAGGGTATTAACCAGATCGGCCCCATCATCCATGGTCAAGTGGGGTTTAGTGTCGAGAACCAGGTTGATATGGCGGTAGTAAGCCTCCCTGTCGTCTCCCCGCTGGGCAAAGGTGGGAACGCCGTAGATCTCCCTTAAGGCCGCCGCCACATCATTCTGGGTGCTCAAGGGATTGCTGGCGCACAAAGCCACCTCGGCTCCGCCCGCCACCAAGGTCCGCATCAGGTTGGCCGTCTCCGTCGTCACATGGAGACAGGCGCCGATCCGCACGCCCGCCAAGGGCCGGCTCTCACTCCACTCCTTGCGGATGGAAGCCAAGACAGGCATGCTGTTGTCCGCCCATTCGATCCTCTGCTGGCCTGCTTTCCAGTCGCCTTGCAACCCTATGCCTCCCATGCTGGTTATTTACCGCTCTTGATCCCAAGCTCCCGGGAAATGAGTTCTGCTTTGTCCGTCCGCTCCCAAGGCAGGTCTAAATCCAAACGGCCGAAATGGCCGTAAGCTGCCGTTTGCCGGTAGATCGGCCGACGCAGATCCAGCTCCCGGATGATGGCCGCCGGTCGGAGATCGAAATACTTGTTCACCAACTGGACTAGTTCCTCATCGGGCATGATGCCGGTGCCGAAGGTGTCGACCATGAGGGAAACGGGCCGGGATACTCCAATCGCGTAGGCAACTTGAACTTCGCATCTGTCGGCCAGCCCTGCCGCCACCAGGTTCTTGGCCACATAGCGGGCCGCATAGGCCCCCGACCGATCGACTTTCGTGGCATCCTTGCCCGACAAGGCCCCGCCGCCGTGGCGCCCCATGCCTCCGTAGGTATCGACGATAATTTTCCGTCCCGTCAGGCCCGCATCCCCCTGGGGTCCGCCCACCACGAAGCGGCCCGTCGGGTTGACATACAGCTTGGTGCGTTCATCGAGCAGCTGGGGCGGGATGACGGCATGGATGACCGATTCGATGACGTCCTGTTCGATCTCCTTTTGGGGGACTTCCGGATGATGCTGCGCGGAGACCACCACCGCCTCCACCCGTTTGGGCTTGTACCCTTCGTATTCGATGGTCACCTGGGTCTTGCCGTCGGGACGTAAATAGGGAAGCTGACCGCTCTTGCGCACCTGGGCCAATCGGCGGGCCAGCTTGTGGGCTAGGGAGATGGGCATCGGCATCAATTCCGGCGTCTCATTGGCAGCAAACCCGAACATCATGCCTTGATCCCCGGCGCCAATGGCATCCTCGTCCTCCCGTTGCAGGCCCCGCTGCAGCTCCCAGGACTGGTCGACACCCCTGGCAATATCGGGGGATTGCTCATCGATGGAAGTGAGGACTGCACATGTATCACAATCAAACCCATACTTAGCCCGGGTATAGCCTATATCGCGAATAGTCTCCCGGACTATCCGGGGAATATCCACATAACACTCGGTTGTAATCTCCCCCATCACCAAGACCAAGCCGGTGGTCACCGCTGTCTCGCAGGCCACCCGCGCCAGGGGATCCCGGGCATAGATCTCATCGAGGATCGCATCCGAAATCTGATCACATATCTTGTCCGGGTGTCCTTCGGTCACCGACTCCGAAGTGAAAAAATGCCGACCAGCCAATACCATTCCCTCCCGACAAACCACAGTATCTAGGGATAGACTTCCCCGCTGCGACCTTAGTTACGCAGCGATTCTACCATGATTTGCCGTCTCCGTCAATTATGCTGGGCCTTTGGATGGAATTGAAAGGACTAGCCGCCTGACGGGGCTTAGAGCTGTTCCCGCCATGACTCAAAATCGCCCACGAACCGGTTGATGGCCTCTTCCCGCTCCTGTTTGCGCTTCCTGATGACTTCCTCTACCTGCTCCATCTCCTCCGGACTGACTAGCTTTTGGAGCAGCCCATAGGCATAGCGGGCCATGGACGACTTGCGGACCGATTCGGTAGGATCGGACAAAATGTCCATCACGATGGGCAAGACCCTAGTCGAACCATAAAGAACCAACAAGTCGAGGGCTGCCATCCGGACAGACGCCACCCGGTCGGTCTCGGCGATCTTCAGCACCTTTGTCTCCAAGCTTCGCTCCTCGGGCAGGAGCTGCAGGAATTTTAGTCCAATCTCCCTCAGGGTGGCGTTCTCGCTTCTAATAAGCTCATCGATAATCTTCAGGAGGGGTGCTCGTTTCGCCCGGCAGATGACTTTGCCTGCTTCCTCCGCGCCCGGCTCAAACTTGATCAGGCCCATTTCATCAAAGGCAAGCAAAGCCATCGAGGCCGGGACCCGCGATTTGGGATCGACCAGGACAAGGCTGACCAAGTCGGGCGTAAAGATCGGTTCGGCCAGGCGCTGGGCAGCCCTGACCCCGAGCAGGCGCACGGTCGCATCCCCATCCCGCAGCCATTTCTTAACCCGAGGGATTTCCACCTTGGTCAAGGTTTCCAAGAGGACCCGCTGAGAGGCAACCCTGAGCTTGCCGCCTTCACCTTCATCTAGCTGGAGATAGAACTTGAGGATTGGATCGATCAAAGTCGGATCCCTCATCCGCCTGGCCATATGCAGGGAAAAGGACTGGAGGGCCTCATCCTTGGAACGAATTCCATGCAGAACCGCAGCCCGTTGATCCTCGAGGGCGTAGTTCTTGATTTGGGCGATAATCTCCCTAGCGACAACCGAATCCCCCGTCAGCGAGACGACGCGGAACAGGGCAGGCAAAGCCTTCGGCTCGGCGATGGCGGCCAGGGATGCCCGGGCCTCCTTTCGATCCCGATTAAAGCACCACTTAAGGTGCTTTTCCAGGGAACGCATGGCGCCGGTGGAATTTCGCCTCTTCAAACAGATCTCCCGGTAAAAATGGGCCCGGATCGCGGGCGGTTGCTCGGCCAACACCCGCAGGAAGGCCTTAAGATTGCCGGGCTTGAAAGCCTCTTCTTCCAGCAGGGCAAGGGTCTGTGCGTATCCTTCCCCATCCTGCTGCAATTGGAGAAGGGCAAAAAGTTCTGCCGGGGAGCGATCTTCCGGCTCTATTATTTGCGAATTCATCATTGCGTACTCCTTTCCCGATAGACATACCCCCCCTGTCATTAGAACCGCTCGCGAATAGTTCTCCCATCGACGGGGGGATGAGGCAGCTTTTCCGGATTCCCGGGCCCAGGTCTACCAGGGATATGCTGTGACTTGGCGTTGGGCTTGTTTCTATCTGCGAAGTCTGCCGATATTATCCTGTCCACAACGGCTTGATAATAGTCTCCCGCGGAAAGACAAGGCGGAGGATATTCATCCTTTAGCGCGAGCTTCTTGAACTAGTTGAACGAATAGGCGGGCCTTAGCGGCGATCCCCTCATAATCATCGTTCGCAATCATCTTCCGGCCGACCAAAGCCCCGCCGATCCCTACCCCTGCGGCCCCAGCGGCAATAAAATCGGCCACATTCCCCTCATCGACGCCCCCCGTTGGGATCATGGGGATGTGCCCTAAGGGCCCGCGCACCTGCCGGATGAAAGCAGGCCCCAGCATCTGGGCAGGGAAGACCTTGACCGCCAGGGCGCCGGCTTGATAGGCAGCAAGGATCTCCGTCGGGGTCATGGCCCCGGGGATCACTACTCGATCATAGCGGTTGGCCATTTCAATGACCCGTACATCCAGGGTCGGCGTGAAAATGAACTGGGCGCCGGCCAAGATGGCTGCCCGCGCTGTTTCCGGGTCCAGGACAGTGCCCGCCCCCACCAGGGCCCCTTCTTGCTGTTGCGCAACCTGTTCGATGGTGCCCAGGGCCCCGGGAGAATCAACGGTGACCTCGAGGACCTCCACTCCTCCTTGTGCAAGGGCTTGTGCAATCCTTCGCACCTTCTCTGGCCTTGCGCCGCGAATGACGGCGATGATGCCGCTGTTGAAAATCCGCTGCAGATTTTCTACTCGCTTCACCGATCTAACCCCCGATCTATGGGGAAGTTCTAAAGGCCGCCGGCAAACGCATGATGCTCAACCGATGCAGCGGCCAATACCGCCAGACTGCTCGGCCGACGATCAGCGAGCGGGGTACAAAATCAACTCTCGGATCGCGACTATCTTCACTATTGTTCCTGTTATCCCCCAAGACAAAGTAAGCATCCTCCGGGACCGTCCGCGGACCAAACCGGCCGTAAAAAGCCTCTCCTAGATAGTCCTCGGAAAGCGGCTGGCCATTAACATAAACGACGCCGCCGTAAATCTGGATAGTGTCGCCCGGCACGCCGATGACCCGTTTAATGAAACTTTCCTTTGGATTGGCCGGGTACCGGAAGACAACGATCTCGCCCCGCCGGGGCGGGCGAAATCGATAGGTAATCTTATCCACCATGAGTCTTTCCCCATTAACTAGCGTAGGCAACATCGAAGGGCCCTCAACGGTATAGGCCCGGGCGATAAAAATCATGATAAAGGCCGCCAAAGCCGCTGCTCCTAGAATTGTCTCCAGGAACTCCCGCAGTGGCGACTTTCCAGCCGCTGATCTGTTTATGTTAGGCAAGAGACATCCTTCTTTCTAGTGTGTTCCACCGCTCTAATATTTCGTTATCAATTCGGGAAAATCCTTCTCCTGGTAGTCAGCGTCTGCTGGATAGGATACAATGAAGGAAGCATTCAGTTAGAGGAGCAGGATGATGAGACTACTTTTCATGGGGACGGGAACGTCCCACGGGGTGCCGATGATCGGGTGCAGCTGCCCCGTCTGTACATCGCCGGATCCCCGCAATAGGCGTACAAGATCATCATTGCTGGTGACTTACCGGGACAAGAACATCCTCATCGACACGGCCACTGAGCTTCGTCTGCAGGCCCTCGCCGCCAATGTCACCCGTGTGGATGCCGTCCTTTATACCCATTTCCATGCAGACCATGTTTTTGGCTTCGATGATCTGCGCCGCTTCAATCAGCTGCAAGGCGCGGCCATCCCCGTCTACGGGAATGTCGGGACCATCGCCGAATTGAAGGAGTGTTTTGCCTACGTTTTTCGCGGCTGTCCTCCTAAAGGGTGCAGCAAACCCCGCGTCATTCCCCGGGTGATTACAGGACCCTTCCAACTGTTTGGCCTCCCCATTCAGCCCATTGAGGTCTATCACGGAGAGCTGCCGATCCTGGGCTACCGCCTGGCTGATGTGGCCTACATCACCGACTGCAGCTCGATCCCACCCTCCCAAAAGGAGTTCTTGCACGATCTCGACGTCCTCATCCTGGGGGCCCTTCGCTACGAACCCCACCCCACCCATTTCAACCTGGCCCAAGCCCTCCAAGTAATTGAAGAGTTAAACCCCCGCCGAGCATGGCTCACCCACATGACCCACGCCTTCGATCACGCCCAGGTGGAAAAGGAACTGCCGGGAAACGTCCGCCTCGCTTACGACGGCTTGACCATTGAAGCTTAAAAGGGGAGGACCTGCAGGTCCTCCCCAGGGGGAGTCTTCCCGTTATTCGCCGATGGCCTCGATGGCGGCATTAGTTCCCGCGATGCGGCCGAAAACGCTCATATCGGCCAGGGCATTGCCGCCGACGCGGTTGGTCCCGTGGATGCCGCCGGTCACCTCGCCCGCCGCGTAAAGCCCTGGGATCACTTCGCCTTGCCGATCAATGACTTGGGTTTTGCTGTTGATTACCACCCCGCCCATGGTATGGTGGACGGCGGGCCTGGCTGCGCCCGCATAGAAGGGCGGCGAGTCGAGTTTTGCCTCCAGGGCCCGTTTACCAAAGTCGGGATCGAAGCCCTGTTCCACGTAGGAGTTATATTTTGTGACGGTATCCACAAAAGCCTGGGCGGGAACGCCCATCTTCTCCGCCAGCTCCTCCAGGGTGTCGGCAACTAAGACTCCAGAACCAGGCTCGCCGACCTCCAGCACGTGCTGATCGGCCACCACCCAGGCCATTTGCCCTTCTTGAGCCAGCACCGCATCGGTGATGGCATCCCGCCGGCCGCCCTCATCGACGATCCGCTCACCCTTATTGTTGATGTACAGGACGAGCCCCGGGCGGATCACGCTGACGGGAGACCCGTAGACCCCGATGCACTGGATGTAGTCCATCCCCACCAAATCGGCCCCGATATCTTGCGCCATCAGGATCCCATCCCCCGTAGCCCCCACATGGTTGGTGGTGCCGACATCGGGGCCAAACCGGGGATCATATTTGCTGCGCATCTCCACATTGGCCCCAAAGCCCCCTGAGGCCAAGACGACGGCCTTAGCCAGCACCACTAGGTCATTCCCCTCTTTATCCACTGCCCGGGCTCCATAGACCCGTCCGGCAAAGGGGCTTTCCCGCAGTAGTTTGGTGGCCCTCGTGTTCAACAGGATCTGCACATTTCGCTCCCGGGCTGCCTTTTCCAAGACCCTGATGAATGCCCCCTGACGGCCTGGTGGAATGTTCGCGGGCCAGTGGGTGCGGGGATAAAGGGCTCCGTAGATTTGGAAAACGGTGTCCTCCCAGATCATGCCCAGGCGCTCATACCACTCGTAGGCGGCAGGTGCACCCTCGATCATGATCCGGACAAGCTCCGGATTGCCCCGGTAGTCTCCGGCGGCCAAGGTTTGGGCGAAATGCAGCTCAATGGAGTCTTCAATGCCGGCTGGGACTTGGGTTTTGGGATTGACCACATTCATGGCCTGGCCGGAAATTAAGGTGTTGCCGCCCAGGAAAGGCATTTTCTCCAGGACGATGACCTCAGCTCCCCGGTCAGCCGCTTCAATGGCCGCGCAAAGGCCTGCGCCGCCTCCGCCGATGACTAGCACGTCGGTTGTCAACACCACTTCCTTGGCGCCCGCGCTAGCTGCAAGGGCCAAGCACAACAGAAGTACTAGGGACCAGAGTCTCTTCATGCAGCTTCTCCTCCTTCTTGTGATTTCTTTCTCTATCTATATATTGTTCCTTTGGTCACAATTTTCCTTCTTTGCTTACTTAATTTTTTGGGCTTAAGATGCCAGCACCCCACCCCTTGACAGGGAGATGCCCCCTTCTTATAATCGAAATGCGAACATTTGTTTGCCTTGGAGGTGCGAGCCGTGCCCACGATCCTTTATTTCTCCTCCCCTGCCCCCCATCCGTGGGACCTTTGCGCCCAATTGACACCGCTGGTGGAACCCGCCGGCGCCAATGAGGGGTTTTTGGATTTGACGGGCTGCGGTCCGCTGGAGGGTTTATGGCGCCGGCTGCAGAAAGAAATAGGCCCCCTGCGCTGGGGCATGGCGAGCAATAAAATGGTGGCCCGCATCGCTTATCAATGCGGCAATAAGAAAGTCCCCCCAGGTTCTGAGGGGGATTTTCTAGCCCCCCTGTCCTTAGATCTGCTGCCCTTCCCGCCGGGGATCATCAAAGAGCTAAAACAACTGGGCCTTTTCACCATCGGCCAGTTGGCGTCCGTTCCCCTCAAGGAGCTGGGAAGGCAATTTGGGCCCCTAGGCAGGGAGCTTTTCCAAGCCGCCCGGGGCATCGACCATACTAAGGTGCAGGCCGCCTATCCCCCGCCAAGCATCACCTGTCGGCGAAGCTGGGATTTTCTGCCCAGCCATCGGTGCGAGCTGGAAGAGCGCTTGTTGGCCCTGGCCCGGGAATTAGGAGAAAAGCTGGCGGCGGGCAAACAAAGGTGTGGACGGCTGCGGGCCAGGAGCGATGAGCAGCTTTTGGAAATAGTTTTGATCCCGCCGGCAGATGGCGCTTCCTCTTTGCAGCAGGCAGCCTTTTATCGCCTCTTGCCCCGGTTAAGACCAGGCTTTTCTTTGGAGCTGAGGGCCCTCGATTTGACCCCCCGCCAAAGGGAGCAACTGGATCTTTTCCAGGCAAAGCCGGAGCTAGATCCTGTAATTGAAAGGCTGCAGACACGCTGGGGTCCCCGGGGCCTGCGCTGGGCCGCTGAGCTGGAATTGTCCCGGCGGGCAAGGTGTCTGAGGCAGTTCCAATGTCACCTCTTCGCTCCGTAAGGAGTTTTGCCCATGAAGGTTAGGCAGCGGCAAATTGAGGTCCTCCTCGATCAAAAGGGCGAACCTGCTTCCTTTAGCTGGTCGGGCCGGCGGGAAGTTGTCGCCGAAATCATCGATAAATGGTGGGAAGGGGGAAGGTGGTGGGCAGGGGAGCGGGAGATGATCGTCTACCGGCTGCTGACCAGGCGGGGAGGCCTTTATGAAATTCATTTTCATTCTGGCGAGGGAACCTGGTGGCTGGCCCGGGTTTTCGACTGAGGAGGAAGTCCATTGTTCGTCCATCTCCACATCCATTCCCCCTTTTCTTTTCTCGACGGGGCCTCCCCTTTGGAAAGGCTCATCGACAGGGCAGCCGAGCTAGGTATGGAGGCTCTGGCTTTGACAGACCACGATAATGTCTGCGGGGCCGTCCAGTTCCACCGCTTAGCCCAAAGGAAGGGCATCAAACCCATCCAGGGGGTTGAGATCACTTTGGCGGGCGAACGACACCTCACCCTCCTGGCCAAGGGGCCTGGAGGCTACGCCAATATCTGCCGCCTCATCACCAAGGCCCACTTGGACAATCCCCGGGGGACCCCTCAAATAACTCTAGAGGATCTGGCCCGGCACAAAGAGGGTCTCATTGTCCTCTCCGGCTGCCGTCGGGGCCCCATTGCCTCCTCCCTCCTGCAAGGGGATTACGATGGGGCTAGAAAGCTGGCCGAACGGTACAAAGGGACCTGGGGACAGGATTTTTACCTGGAGCTTCCTCCGCCCCACCTGCCGGGGGGACGGCGCTTGAATAGGCTGCTCGCAGAGCTGGGCGAGCTCCTGGCCATCCCTTTAGTTGCCACCGGCAACGTCCATTACGCGGTGAAGGCGGACTATCCCGTTTGCGATCTCCTCGCCTGTCTGCGGACGGGAACAACCCTGGAGGATGTCCACCCCCTGCGGCCGCTAAACGGGGAGAACTACTTAAAAAGCCCGCGGGAAATGGAGGCCCTTTTTGCCGACTACCCCGAGGCCCTCGAAAATAGCTGCAAGATCGCGGCGGCATGTGAGCCTTCGTTGGATCTGGACCGCAACTTTTTCCCCCGCTTCCCAACTGAGGAGAAGGCAAGCCATCTTCTAAGGCGCCTGGTTTGGGAAGGAGCCCATCGGCGCTACGGCAATTTGAGCGCCCCGGTCAAGGAGCGTTTGGAGCATGAGCTGACCATTATCGAACAACTGGATGTAGCCGATTATTTCCTCGTTGTGTGGGATGTGGTCCGCTTCGCCAACGCCAAAGGGATCCGCTATGCGGGGAGGGGTTCGGCCGCCGATTCGGCGGTGGCCTACTGTCTGGGGATCACGGAAGTTGATGCCATCGCCAGGGGGCTCCTTTTTGAACGCTTCCTCAGCCTGGAGCGGGCCCAAAAGCCCGACATCGATCTGGATTTGGACGCCCGCTACCGGGACTTGGTCGCGGATTATGTTTATGGCCAGTACGGCTCCGATCACGTGGCCTCCGTTTGCACCTTCAACACTTTTCGCGCCCGTTCGGCCATCCGCGAAGTGGGGAAGGCCATGGGGTTTGCCCCGGAAGAGTTGGATGCATTGGCCAAGAGATTTCCCCATATACCCGCCGATGCCATCGAATCGGCCCTAGATCATTTCCCGGAACTTAGCTTCCTCAAGGGAGATGGGCGTTACAGGCTCCTTTGGCGGCTGTGCGCCGCCGTGGCGGGGCTACCCCGCTTCATCGGCACTCACCTTGGAGGGCTTGTCATCAGCGGCGTCCCCCTGCTGCAGATTACCCCCCTGCAGCAAGCGGCCAAGGGAGCTTTGATCGCCCAATTCGATAAGGACGATATTGAAAATCTAGGCCTGATCAAACTAGATCTTCTCTCCCTGCGCACTTTGTCGGTGGTGGAGGATGCCGTCTGTACCATCAGCCGCGTCGATGAGGGCTTTTCCTACCAGGACATCCCCCTCGATGATGAAGAGACTTACCAGATGCTAGGCCGGGGGGAAACCATCGGAGTCTTCCAGCTGGAAAGCCCGGCCCAGCGGGCACTGCAGGCCCGGCTTGGGGCAAAGGACATCGAAGATATCGTTGCTAGCGTGGCTTTGATCAGACCCGGGCCCATCAAGGGGGACATGGTCGAGCCGTTCATTGCCCGCCGCCAGGGCAAAGAGGAGGCTGAGTACCTCGATCCGCGCCTAGAGCCTATTCTGGCCAAGACCTACGGGGTAATTCTCTTCCAGGAGCAGGTCCTGGAGATTGCCATCGCGGTTGGGGGCTTCTCCCCGGGAGAAGCAGATAATCTGCGGAAGATCCTAAGTAGTCTCCGCTCCCAGCGGGAGCTCGATGAACTGGGCAGGCAGTTCATCGTCCGGGCCCAGGCTAACGGCATCGATGCCGCCAAGGCTGAGGCCATCTTTTCCCTGATCGCCGGCTACGCCGGATACGGGTTTTGTGAAGCCCACGCGGCGGCCTTCGGCACCACTGCCTACAAGACTGCTTATCTGGCTGCCCATTATCCGGCCCAGTTTTTTGCCGCCTTGCTGAACCACCAGCCCATGGGTTTTTATCCACCCCAAACCATCCGCCTCGAGGCCAGCCGCCGGGGCATCACCTTTCTACCCGTAGACATCAATGAAAGCGGCCCCGCTTACTTGCCGGGGGAAAGGACTATCCGCCTTTCCCTAGGGCAAGTCAAAGACATGGGGACTCATCATCTCGAGGCCATCCTTAAGGCCAGGGAGGCGGGTCCCTTCACGGGTCTGGCCGATTTTTGCCGCCGGGTGAAGCTGCCCCGCCACATTATCATGAATCTCATCCTCATCGGCGCCTTCGATAGCCTCCACCCCAACCGGCGCGCCCTTTTGTGGCAGCTGCGCAGGGGAGAAGGACTCCTGCCACCGCCCGAAATCGATGATTTTTCCCCCTACCAAAAGTTCCTTTATGAGTACTCCCTCCTTGGCCTGACGGCAGGGGGACATCTCATCGGTTTTTTGCGCCCCAAGCTGGCACAAAGGGGCATCCTCGCCAGGGCCCAGCTAGACTCTTATCCTGCGGAGAAGAAGGTGCAGGTGGCCGGTCTTGTCATCCGTCCCCACCGTCCGCCGACGAAAAGCGGCCGGACCGTTGTCTTTTTGACCCTGGAGGATGAGACGGGGATCATCGACGTTACCGTCTTTGAAAATGTGTACCGGCGTTTTGGCCATTTATTATTCTCCTGCCCGGCCCTCATCGTCGCAGGGACCCTCCAAAGAAGGGGAGCAGGTCTTGGGATCATTGCCCGCCAGGTGGAGGCCCTTCCCTTGGCAAGCGTTTGAAGCCCCGCTCCAGGTCCCCGCGGACGATCCTTTCCTCCCGGCCGTTTTGCGCGTTGATGTAAACGGTGTATTCTTCATCCTCGATCCGACCAAGAAACTCATAGGCCAGAACCTCATCCCGCCTGCTGCCAACGGTCACCACCAGCCGGCAGTCCGTCACCTGCAAAGCCGGGTGGAGCTGGCGGGCGGCCTCTGTCGGCGTCAGCCGGGCCTGGCGGTCAGCTTTGCCCTCCAAGAAAAGCCCCGAAGCTTCATAGGCCGTTACCTCGCCATTGTCTAGCCCTATCGTCAGCCGCACCTGGCGGGGATAGACGTAAACATCCTCTTCCTTGGCCGCGTAAATCACCGCGATCTGATTGCCCCGCTCCGCCCGGAAAATGGGGACGAGCTGCCTGAGGCCTCGGGAGCTTAGGAAGGCGGTCCCCCGGGCCATCCCCTCCTCGACGGACAAGTTGCGTTCGCTTATCATCCGGTCGCTGATCATCCATACCACCTGGCCCCCTTGCCGGGTGAGCTCCAAAACGATCCGCTCCCGGGGCCCTCGCATCTCAAGCTTGTAAGTCGGCACCTCCCCCTGGGAAGGACCGACGACCGTCAAGGGTGCATCCCCCACCCGCTCGGGGCCGAGGAAAGCTCGGGCGGCCTGGATGAGCTCCTCCTCGGTGAGCTCCGGACCGGAGAGCTGAACGTAGGCCGGCCGCGGCGATGGCCGGGGAACCCGCTCATCGGGCAGCCTCCCGAGGCCATCCTCCAGCATGATGAGGTCCTTGGCCAAAGGGTCGACCCCCTCGTCGGCAGCTATGGGCCCAAGGGCCCCGGTCAAAAGAGCCTGCTCAAACTTGACCAATCTATTTGGCCCACCCCCCAGATGGGCCTGCATCTTAGCCATCTCCCCGTTGATGAAGCGGGTCCTTTGCCAAAGGCTGCGCAAAGTCGAGCTTGCATCTTCTTCCTTGCCGGCGGCTAGATCGAAGGCCAACTCCGTTGCGTATTCCCCCACCTGCCGGAGGAGCTCTTTCGTCCTCTCGAGGGAAAGGGCCGTCAAGGGCAGCTGGCTCAGCTTCCCTTGGGCTTTGGCCGCATCATGACTGATGCCCAGGAGCAGCAGCATGCGCTGCTCCTTGGAGCGGGCAGCTTGAATGCGGGCCAGCCCATCCTCCAAGCCCGCCAGATGGCAGGCCAGCTCCTGGAAGGATCGCCGGTAGTCGTTTTCCCTTTGGATCAAGAGATTCTGCCGTTCAAGATAAAGGCCGTACCCCCAAAGGAGAGTTATGCTGAGCAACAGGGCAATTACCCGGTTCAAGGCAATCCCTCCTCCCGCTCGCTACTTAGCAAAGACGTGCTTGCCGATGGTTTTGATCTTGGGCCGGGAAAAAAGCCAAGAACTCCTGGCCAGGGCCGGGTTGTAGAAGTATAAGGCGCCATTGGAAGGATCCCAGCCGTCCACCGCGGCCCTGGCGGCCGCTCGGGCCCTTTCGTCAGGCTGCTTGTAGAGCCGACCATTGGCAACGACGGTGAAAGCGTGGGGTTCGTAGATGACGCCGGCGATGGTATCGGGAAAGAGGGGATGATCGACCCGGTTGAGCACGACGGCCGCCACCGCCACCTGCCCTTCATAGGGCTCTCCCTCCGCTTCGGCGTAGACCAGCTGGGAGAGCAGGGCAAGCTCTTGTTCTTCCAGCTCCACCCGGGGTTTTTCGGCAATGGGCGGAGAAGGTCGCCTGGTCAATCTCGCCGCGGCGATGAGTAAAATGACGACGATCATCACTAGGAGCATCTTCTTGGTCAATGGCATCACCCCGTAACTATAGGCTTTCCCGTTTTGCAGGATTTTTTCAAAGGGGCCCGAGGGGAGGATTATGGGCGGTAGTGCCGAAAATAAAGCTGTAGCTTGTCCGGATTCCTCGTTGCTGACTGGCACGAGGAAGCACTTTTTTAGGGGTTTCACCTACGGATGGAGGAATAGCTTGTGAGATTATCCCAACTAGCCATTCGCCGCCCAGTAACCATCGCGATGGCCGTCGTTTTTGTCCTTCTATTCGGGATCCTCTCCCTCAACCGGCTAGGTTTAGATCTGTTGCCCAAGCTGAACGTGCCTTTCATCACCGTGGCGACAGTTTATCCAAATACAGATGCCCTGACAGTGGAAGAGGAAGTGACAAAACCAATCGAGGCGGCACTGGGAACGATCGACGGGCTGAAGAAGCTGGAGTCCTACAGCGTGGAAAACATCTCCATCGTGGTGGCCCAGTTCCATTGGACAACCCCCGTCTCCCAGGCCCTAGAGCGGGTCAGATCCAATCTGGATCAATTGGTGACGGTTTTGCCCTCGGCGGCCCAAGAACCCCTGGTCCTCACCCTCGATCCGGCCCAGCTGCCCTTGATGGTGGTCAGCATCTCCGGTCCCGAGGATCTGATGGAGCTCACGGCCCGGGTCAAGGAGACCGTCATCCCCCGCCTGGAGCGGGTGCCCGGAGTTGCCCAGGTATCCATCCTCGGGGGGCGGGACAAAGAGATCCATATCAACTACGATAATGAGAAATTGCGGGCCCACAACATCAGCCCGACCCTGTTGGAGCAGTTCCTCACCTATCAAAACATGGTGGTCCCAGGCGGCGTCATCGCCATCGATGATACCCGCTACTACATCAAGACGGGAATGCATTTCCAAAGCGCCGATGAACTCCGGGAGATGATCATCGGTCAGAATCCAGAGCCCCCGGAGAATGATGTCTTCGGTCTTGGGGCTTTGGTGCCCCAATTCATCCGCTTGGGAGATGTGGCGGACGTAGTGGAGAGGGCCTCCCGGGAAGGCGGCATCAATCGCACGGACGGAAAGCCCGCCTTAGTGGTGCGTCTTTTCAAACAAGCCGGGGAAAACACGGTCGCGGTGGCCGATAGGGTGAAAGAAGCCTTAGCGGAGCTTGAGTCGGGCAGTGGACGCGACTTGGACTACTTCATCCTGAACGATCAGTCCCAGTTCATCCGTCAGTCCATTGTCAACCTGGAGCAAAATGGCCTCCTTGGCGCGGCGTTGGCCGTTTTGGTCTTGTTTTTCTTCCTGCGGAACATCCAAACGATCACCATCATCGCCTTTGCCATCCCCTTGTCGGTGGTCCTCACCTTCGTCTTCATGTATTTCGGCAAACTGACCTTGAACTTGATGACCCTGGGCGGACTAGCCTTGGGGGTGGGCATGCTCGTTGACAACTCCATCGTCGTTTTGGAAAACATCTACCGCCTTTATCGGGAAGGGAAAGACCCCAAGGCCGCATCCCTCGACGGCAGCAGCCAGGTCGCCGCGGCCATCACCGCGTCCACTTTAACTACCCTCGCGGTCTTCGTGCCCCTGGCTTACGTGGGGGGACTAGCCGGCGAGCTGTTTAAAGAGCTGGGACTGACTGTCTCCTTTGCCCTGCTCGCCTCGCTGCTCGTGGCCCTCACCGTGGTGCCCGTGCTGACGACCCGGCTCCTTAGCCGCCGGGAGGATGTGGCCCATGAGGCCGTCAGGTTCTCCTTCACGGATAAGCTGCGGGAAGGATACGCCCGCCTTTTGGGAGGATTTCTGAAGCACCGGGGCAAGGCCCTGGTCATAACCGCCTGCCTCGTCCTCATTAGCTTAAGCCTCGTCCCTCGGCTGGGAATCGAGTTCCTTCCCCCCATGGACCAGAGCATCCTGTCCATGGAGGTCCGGCTGCCCGCCGGTACGCCGACGGACAAAACCGATCAGGTTGTACGTGAGGTTGAAGAGATCTTGTGGGCGATGCCGGAAGTAAAACATATTAACGCCCAGATCGGCAATCCCGCCACGCGGGACTTCCTGGCCTTGCTGCAGGCCTCGGATACTAATATGGCCCAGCTGCTCGTCAATCTAACCGAGTCCCACCAAAGGGAGCGGACTGCCGCCCAATTGGCCCAGCAGATCCGGGAGAAGACAAGCCATGTGCCCGCCCAGATCACCGTCAATGAAGACCTGACCATCGGTGCGTTCACCGGCTTTTTGGGGGGCGGCATTGCCCTGCAAATCAGGGGCAGCGACTTAGATACCCTCGAGGAGCTATCTAACCAGCTGGTGGCCAGCCTTGCGGCCAGCGATAGGTTCGTCCAGGTGCGCAGCTCCCTCCACGAAGGGCAGCCTGAACTTTTCCTCCAGACAAATCCGGCCCGGGCGCTGCAAAGCCAGCTGACCAGCGGACAAATAGGCCTGGCGGTGCGCAACGTCCTCGGGGGCGTCCAGGTGGGTGCCATCAGCGAGGGGGGCCGCAGCATCCCCATCATTCTCCAGCCTAAGGAAGCCCTGGATATGGATCTAGACGATCTGTTGCGCTTCCGCATCAGCTCCCCGACGAGCATCCAAGGACAGCCTTTCATTCAACTAGGCCGCCTAGTGAAGGCCCAAAAGACTACTTCCCCCGCCAGCATCCGCCGCTTGAACCGGCTGCGGGTGGTGGAGGTGACAGCCCAGCTGCGGGACAATGATGTGCTGGCGGCCAGCAAAGAGTTGGATAAGATCCTAACCGATCTGCCTCTCCCCCCGGATTATGAGATTGTCAGGGGAGGCATCGAAGAATTGATCGGAGAGTCGCAGCGGGATCTGCTGTTCGTGCTGCTTCTGGCTTTGATCCTGGTTTACCTGGTCATGGCCTCCCAGTTTGAGTCCCTGGTCCATCCCCTCTTGATCATGGTTTCCGTTCCCCTGGCAGCCATCGGTTCACTCTGGGCCCTTTGGCTCACCAGGACCAGCCTCAGCCTGACGTCGATGATGGGGCTCATCATGCTGGCCGGCATCGTGGTCAACAACGCCATCGTCTTGGTCGATTACATCAACACCCTGCGCAGGGAAGGGGTCACCCCTGAAGAGGCGGTCTTGAAGGCGGGAACTGTCCGGCTGCGGCCCATCCTCATGACGGCCATCACGACTATCCTGGGGCTCTTGCCTTTGGCTTTGGGCTTCGGCGAGGGGACAGAGATTCAGGCACCCCTGGCGATCACAGTCATCGGCGGGCTGGTCACGTCGACTATCTTGACCTTGTTTATCATCCCCGTCATCTACGTCAGCCTAACAAAAAAGTCAACTCCCAAAACGGAGTTGACCAGCTTCAGCTCTTAGAGGTTTAGGCTTAACGCCTGGCGCCGATGGGCCAGCACCCTACAACCTTGCCTTGCCGGACGAGGATGTACTCGCTGAAAAGATTGACGACGGGGCAAATATGGTTGGGGATGATCTCAAGGAGGTCCCCGACGGCAGGCTGGGGAGAGTCAGCAGGCAGCTCAATGACCCCATGTTCTTCATAGACCCGCTCGAGGACTGCTCCCGGCAGGTTCTTCACGATGCCATAACCAGGGCCTAGGGAGCTCAGCTCCTTGGCCACGCTCTTGCTGCCCGCGTCGATCACGACCCGTCTGGGGTTGGGGCGACTAATGACCGTGGTCAAGACCGATGCGGCGCAGTCCTCCTCCCCTACTATCCCTAGCAGGACATTGTTCCCATCGTTGAAGACATAGGTGCCCGGCCGGATTTCCGTAACGCCCGGGACCAGCTCGCCCGTCCAGCAGGTAGGCGTCGAGCCCACACTTACTTCCCTGATGGAAATGCCTATCTTCTCTAGGGACTCTTTCGTCTGGACCATCAGCTGCCCATCCTCCCGGGCAACCTCGGCCAGTTCCTCCGGACCTTGTCGCCCGTAGGAGAAACCGCAGTGACTCATGATGCCCACTAGGTGCAAAGGCTCCAATTGCTTCAGCTCCCGGGCCAGCTCGACTGCTCCTTCGGGGGACCTGCCCGTGCGGCCAAGGCCGGTGTCGACTTTGACGTAGACATCCAAGGTCATGCCGCGATCCTTACAGGCGGCCGCCAAGGGCCTTGCCACATCCATGCTGTCCACTACGACGGTGAGATGAATCCAAGCGGCCAAGTCCAATAGGCGGGCAAGCTTCAAGCTCCCCACCGGGGGATAGGCGAGGAGAATGTCCTGGATGCCCCCTTGGGCCATCAATTCGGCCTCCGCCAGGGTGGCGACGGTTACCCCCAGGGCGCCGCGAACCAATTGACGGTGGGCGATGGGCAGGGACTTGTGGGTCTTGATGTGGGGCCTGAGGTTCACCCCGCCTCGACGGGCTATATCAGCCATGCGGCTGATGTTTTTTTCCATTACATCCAGGTCCAGTAACAGGGCAGGAGTTTCCACCGGTCTGTCAAGGATCATAAGATCTCCTCCCGACGCGTTAAGGCACCCTGGAAGCCAGGGCACCCTGGATAAAGAAAACCTAGTTACTGGGCAAATCCTTCAGCGTACTTCTGGATGGCCAATCGCAAATTGTCCGCCCATCGTTCGGCCAGGGCCATCGGGGTGGTGCCGTTGTAGACGGCGTGGTCCTCATCGACAGTGAAAAAGAGCTTCTCTCCCACGTAAATCGCGGGCGAATTAGAAACGATCTGGATGTTCACCAGCTCCGGACCCGAGTCGCGGCCGTAGTAGCCCAAAGCATCGACTAGACGCTCATAGGCGATCATCATGCGCTCTTGGGCGTCATAACCCGATGCAGGAAAACGCACCCTCAAAACGGTAACCCCGGCCAGCTCCACCGGGTATCCCTGCGCGTGGGCAAAGGCGGTCAATACTAGGGCCAACACCATACTGAAGAGAACCAATAGCAGAACTTTGTGCTTTCTCAAGCCCCATCCCTCCATTTCTATTTCCTGGAGTGCAATTGTTCACTGCTATAGTTCTCTTCCTCCTTGAGAAATCCTTCTCGTAAATTGACCTATATTTTTTGATAAGAAGCCTTTTCAGGCCCAACAGGGAATCCCCCGGGGGCCGTGGAATGATCCTTTGACAGCTTACAACAAGGATGGGATTGATTACATGTTCCAGCGCCGCAGAATGCCAGTCTTAGCCGTCCTAGCTCTTATGGTCCTGCTAGCATGTCCCGCTTTGGCCGAGCCCATCTATGAACATAGCGAATTCGAATGGCTGGCCCCAGGGCTGACTTTGGAGACCATCCAGCGTTACTTGCCCGATGGCTGGCAGGAGATTTACGTCCTTTCCGCCCGCTTGGACCTCCCCTGGATCCGAGTGGACGCCCTCCTTGGGGATCAGATCTTAACTTCCCCCCAATCATTAGTGGAGATGGCCCAGGAAGGGAAGGCCGCGGCCGCGATCAACGGAGATTTTTTTTACATCCAAGGCACCAAGGCCCCGGTGGGACTGACCATCGCGGGCGGCGAACTGATTAAAGGACCGTCACCCCGCTATCCCCGGCCAAGCATCACCTTTCAAGAAGGCACAGCTGCCATCGGCCTTTGGTCCATCCAAGGGCAAATCACAGGCCAAGGCCGCTCCTATCCTTTGTACGGCTACAACGAGAGCATCCTGCCCGACGATGGGATCGTCGTCTACGATCACCGGTGGGGAGCGGCCACCCCTGGAGGGGCGGTGGAGGTCGTCGTCGCCCAAGGGGAGGTCAAGGAAGTCCGCCTCCATCAGCCGCCCACACCCCTCCTCCCCGGGACTTTCGTCCTAACGGGGAAGGGGGCGGGCGCCCGCTTTTTGGCAGGGCTTAGGATAGGCGAGGGCATCGAGCTCTCCTGGGAGTTCACCCCGCCAATAACTGGGATCCGGGCAGGAATCACCGGCTATCCCCTCTTGATCGAAGATGGCCAGCCAACCGGTGAGGAGCCGGCCTTTTTGAAGGGGCGCCATCCCCGGACCGCGGTGGGACTCGATAAGCATGGAAAGGTCCTGACGATGGTGGTCGTCGACGGCCGCTCCTCCTTTAGTCAGGGCATGACCTTGGCCGAACTGGCGGATTTCTTGCTCGAACGGGGGGTTTGGACGGCCCTGAATCTAGATGGCGGGGGATCGTCAACCCTGGTTGCCAAAAGGCCAGGTGAGGCTCAGGCCAGCCTGGTCAACCGACCCCCAGGGGGGGTGCGGCCCGTACCCAATGGCTTAGCCCTGTTCCTGCCCGGACCGCGGGATGAAATCGCCAAACTGCACCTGAGGACTTGCCAGCCCCGGGAAGTGCTCGGGGATCCCTACCGTCTTCGGGAGGACAAGGTACCTGTCGCCCTAGGCGGCACCCGTTCCTTCGAGGCTGTCGGCCTCGATCCTTTCGGACATCCCGTTCCCCTCGATCCGGGGGATCTTGCCTGGTCAGTGATCCCGGCGAGCGCCGGTTATTTCCCCAAGCCAGGGGTCTTCCTAGGCCAAAGGCCAGGTTCGGCCCTCATCCAGGCTGCCTACCAGACGGACAAAGGAACGGCGACGGCTTTCCTCCGGGTTTTCGTCGGCGGACCGGCGGCCCGGTTGACCGTCGAACCCCAGGTGCTCAGCCTCGTACCAGGAGGCAAGACTCCCATTCAGGTGGTGGCCTGGGATAATGATGGCTACCCGGCCCTCCTCGAGGAAGGGGATTACCGGTGGGAGTCAGATGTGGGGCGCATTGAGGATGGGGTCTTCATTCCCGACGGGACGATCGCCGGCGGCTCGTTGCAGATAGCTTTCGCCGACTTGACTTTGGCAGTTCCGGTGAGCATCGGGGAGCATCATGTTTCCCTGGCCTCCTTTGTCCCCTCCGAAGGATGGCGGGCCCAAGGCCATCCCCAGGGGATAGAGGCTGCCGTTTCTTATGAGCTCCCAGCGGAGCCTCCTCCCATCGAAGGCAACACAGTGGCCTTGTCGTACGCCTTCCTGGACCCCCACCAAACCAGGGCAGCTTACCTGCTTCCGGCTGAGCCCATCACCCTTCCTCCCCACACCTTGGAGCTTGGCTTTTGGGTCTGGGGAGATGGCAGCGGCAACTGGCTGCGGGGACAGATTCGCGATAGCTCAGGCATCGCCCGTCCCGTCGATTTTACCCCCCGGGTGGACTGGACTGGATGGCGGTGGGTCACAGCCCCCGTGCCCCAGGACTTAAGGCCGCCCATTTCCCTGGAGCGGATCTACCTGGTGACCATCAGACCGGAGGAAAAAACGGCCGGTACGGTTTATCTAACAGGTCTGTTTGCCACCTATGGGACACCGCCCCCTTCCGGGCTGCAAGGCGCGGAGCCGCAACTCGGAGGCGCCGAAGGCGAGGAAGGCTTTCGCTTCCTCATCTTCGGCGACAGCAAACTGGAGGTGGGCGTGGAGTCCAGCAACCGCAGGATCTTCCGTCGCCTCATTGCTGAGGCCCGGGAGGAGGGGGCGGATTTTGCCCTGATCACGGGAGATGTGGTCGCCTTCCCTGAAGATCGTCACTTCCGTTCGGCCAAACGGGAGCTGTCGGTGCTACGCATGGATTATTACGTCGCCCCGGGAAACCACGACATCGGTCTTGGGGATGAAGAGGCTTTCCAGCGCCATTTTGGCCCCCTCTACCAGTCTTTTACTCACCAAGACAGTCTGTTCATCCTGCTCAACACCGCTCGCGGGGGGATCACCCCTTCCGACCCGGAGCAATGGGCATGGCTTAAGGAGCAGCTGACCGCCAGCGATGCCCGCAATGTGTTCATCGTCATGCACCGCCCCCCCTTCGACCCACGGCCTGGGGAAAACCAAGGCTTCCTGGATCCTCGGGAAGGAGCCTTGTTCAATGAACTGCTCATCCAGCAGCGGGAGAAGACAGGGCAGCGGATTTGGGTCATCGGCGGCCATATCCATACCTTCTGGACCGAGATGCGATCGGGCATCCGCCACCTGATCAGCGCGGGCGCGGGAGCCGCCCTCCACGTGCCGGAAGAAGCGGGCGGCTTCCATCATTACGTCCTGGTCCATGTCGGACCGGATGGAATCAACTATCAAGTTAAGAAGGTTGAGCCGTAGGAAGGAAGAAATGGTTCACTAAATCCCTTTGGCAAAAAAGAAAGAAAGGGCGTGTCCGCATGGAGGTCGGGTCAGGGAATTTTCGCTATGAATCGGTTAGTGATTGGGCGCAGCTGCCCGAGGGCTGGGATTTTGTCGAGGTGAGCGGTGTAGGAGTGGATGATGCCAACGATCGGGTTTACGTGTTCAACCGGGGCGAAGAGCCGATCATCATTTTTGACCGGGAGGGCCGCTTCATCGACACTTGGGAGAAGGAAATGTTCAAGAGGCCCCACGGCATTTGTTTCGGGCCGGATGATACCGTCTACTGTGTTGATGACATGGGGCATGCGCTGCATAAAAGAACAACGGACGGGAAGCTCTTGATGCTCATCCAGACTGACCCCGCCGACACCGGCTATGTGCCTGGTGATTTCGCCTCGGTGCGCCGGGCGTGTCCCCCCTTTAATCAGCCGACAGGCGCAGCCTTGTCACCCGAAGGGGATATTTACGTCAGCGACGGCTACGGCAACGCCCGGGTCCACAAGTTCAACGCTCAAGGGGAGCTAATCCTCTCCTGGGGCGAGCCCGGGGGCGGGCCAGGCCAGTTTTTCCTCCCCCATGGTGTTTATGTGGATAAGGAGGGTCTGGTCTACGTCTGTGACCGGGAAAACAAGCGGGTGCAAGTCTTCGAACCCGATGGCACCTTCGTCACCCAATGGCCCGATGTGCGCAGGCCCAACCAGCTCTGCCAAGATAAGGACGGTTATTTCTACGTAGCGGAACTAGGGTTCTTGTTCCAACAGGGAGGGCCAAACCCAGGCTTCCATCGACCGTTAGCCCGCATCACGGTCCGGGATAAGCTCGGCCGGATCATGGCCGAAATCGTAGAGGAAGACCCCTACTGGGCTCCCCATGGCCTGGCCATCGACGAGGATGGGAACTTGTATGCCGGTTCGGTGTCTGTCTCCTTCAGCAAACGCACGGCGCCAAAAGGGACGATCGTCATGCGCAAGTACGTTCGAAAGTAAAGTGCACAGGAGGGTCCTCCAGGACCCTCCTGCCCTCTACAGGAGTCCCTCCAGCTTTCGTTTCAGAGCATCTTTCGGCATGGCGCCAACCAGCCGCTCCACTGCTTGTCCGTTCTGAAAGAGCACCAAGGTGGGGATGCTCATTACTCCGTAGCGAACAGCCAAGTCTTGTTCCTGATCGACGTTCACCTTGCCCACCTTCATCCGTCCCTCGTACTCCTTGGCGATCTCGTCGATCACAGGGGCGATCTGCCGGCAAGGGCCGCACCAATCAGCCCAAAAGTCAACCAGCACCGGCATCTTGCTATCCAAGACCTCGGCTTGGAAATTGCCGCTGGTCAAATGGACAATAGGGTTTCCTTCCATGTCAGCATGCCTCCTAAAGACTGCAGTTTTGGCAGAGCCATTATAGCATACCCAAAGTTGGTACGCCAGGACCAGCCCCCTTCTTTCTTGCTCGGAGAAGAAGGAGAGAAGGGGCTGGACCCCGAATGTTGGTTATGATTGGACTAGCATAACGCCACGGTCCTAATTATTTCCCATGAGGAGGCATGAATGATGTCTGGAAGGCTGCGAAAATTGGTTTTAGTCATGATGGTAGTCCTGGTGGCAGCGTCAGGAGCCTTAGCCGCCGAGCGGTTGATCCTGGCGACAACGACGAGCACGGAGAACTCTGGGCTCCTCGCCCATTTGCTGCCGCCCTTTGAGGAGAAGTATAATGTTCGGGTCGACGTGATCGCGGTAGGGACAGGCAAGGCTTTGGAGCTGGGCAGAAACGGTGATGCCGATGTGGTGCTGGTCCACGACCGGGCGTCGGAAGACGCGTTCGTCGAAGGTGGCTATGGGGTCAACAGGCGGGATGTGATGTACAACGATTACATCATCCTCGGACCCGACTCCGATCCGGCTGGGTTGCGCAGCGCCAAGTCCGCAGTGGAGGCTTTCGCCCTCATCGCGAAGGCCAAGGCTCCCTTTGTCTCCCGGGGCGATGACTCGGGGACCCATAAGAAGGAGCTGGCCATCTGGGCCGAGGCCAACATCAAGCCTGAGGCTCCCTGGTACATGCCGGTTGGTCAGGGCATGGGGCCGTGCATCAACATCGCCGATGAGCAAAACGGCTATGTCCTCTCTGACCGGGGAACCTACATCTCCTATAAGACGAAGACCGACTTGGTCATCATATTCGAAGGCGACCCGATCTTGTTCAACCCCTACGGGGTGATCGCGGTCAACCCCGAGCTCCATCCCCACGTCAACTACGAGCAGGCCATGAACTTCATTGAGTTCCTAACATCCAGTGAAGGCAGGGCCCTGATCGAGTCCTACAAGATGGAGGGCGACCAGCTCTTCTATCTTTACAAATAAGGGCGCACCTTTCGGGAGCAGGCTGGAGGCCTAAGGGTCTCCAGCCCGCATTGTCATCACTTAGAGCTGGGGGGTTCAACCATTGCATTATCTCGTTGGCGCCCTGAGCAGGGCAGTGGACCTGATCATAGCCTTTGATCCAGCTGTGATGGAAATCGCCTGGCTGTCCATCAAACTGTCGGCCATTTCCATCATTATTGCCGCCGCCATCGGCATACCCGTCGGGTTTACCTTAGGCACCTATGACTTTCCCGGACGTTCCTTCCTCACTAGCATCGTCAACACCCTCCTGAGCTTGCCGACGGTCGTGGTGGGACTTGCCGTCTACAGCTTCATCTCCCGGCGGGGTCCTCTGGGGAGATATGGGCTGTTGTTCACCCCGGCGGCCATCATCCTCGGACAAACGATCCTGGCTACGCCCATTGTCACCGCCTTAACGATGAATGCTACCCGGTCCTTAGAGCGGGATCTGCAGCTGACGGCCCTTTCCTTGGGGGCATCCCGGGTCCAGGTGGCAATGCTCCTTCTGCTGCAAGCCCGTTTTGCCGTCTTGGGGGCGCTAGTTGCCGGTTTTGGCCGGGTCATCGCTGAAGTCGGCGCGGCCATGATGTTAGGAGGCAATATTGAAGGGTATACCCGCACACTGACAACCGCCATTGCCCTGGAGACGAGCAAAGGGGAGTTCGCCTTTGCCCTGGCTTTGGGGATTATCCTCCTCCTTATCTCCTTTATGGTGAACATCCTGGTCCATTACTTCCAGCAAGTTAAGCATCGGGGGGCGTATCATGGAAACAATTCTCCACGTCGAGAATTTGCGTAAGAGTTATAACGGACTGACGGTGTTAAACCTGGAGGCTTTGTCCATTCCAGAGGGTCAAATCACCGTCATCATGGGACCTAATGGCGCCGGCAAGACCACCTTGATCCGCATTTTGGCCCTCCTGGAAGAGCCCGATCAAGGCGCCATCCTGCTGCGTGGGCAGCCTGTTCCAGAAGACGAACATGACCGCCTGGCCCTGCGGCGAAGAATGGGCGTTATTTGGCAGCGACCAGCTTTGTTTGCCATGAGCGTCGCCGATAATCTTGGTTTGGCCTTGAGGCTGCGAGGATGGAGCAGACAGCAGATCCGGGCCAAGGTGGAAGAGTACGCGGAGATGTTCAATCTTGGCCATCTGCTTCGCAAATGGCCCAATGAGCTGTCGGGCGGTGAGACCCAGAAGATTTCCGTGGCTCGAAGCCTAATTTACGAGCCGGAGATCATGTTCATCGATGAACCAGACACCTATCTAGACCTCAGCAACCGTCATCTAGTGGAAGAAATGGTCGCCTCCCAAGTGGAGCGCCGAGGGATGACGGCCGTGATGGTGACTCACAGTCGACAACAGATGAGCCGCCTGGCATCCAATCTGGTCTTCTTGCAGGGAGGACAGGTGCGCTGGTCGGGCCAAGTGGCAAGCCAAAATCCGAAAGACTGGGATGGGGAGCTCAAGGCCCTTTTAGGTCTTGCCGAACCCTCCGCCTGAGCCGCCCGACGGCCAGCTGCAGGCCGCTCATCACCAGAAAGCAAGCTAGCTGCGCCTCCAAGGACGGATCAAACAGGGCGAGGAGCCCTGCTGCCGCGGCAGCCAGGGCGAAGTAGAGGAGACAACAGCCGACACCTGCCGCCTCGCCCACCAAGAGCATCCCCGCTAGAGGAAACCAAAACTGCCAGCCCATTCCCGTCACCTCCCCAGTACTACTCTATGGAGGAACGGGGGGACGTATACCTTGGTGGTATAGGAACCGCCCCTTGGGGCGGATACTATCTAGCAGGGAGGTAGTCTATGGGCGCGAGGCGGTTCATTCAGCAATATAAGCGGACGATCATCGCGGTGATTCTGCTGTTCGTGCTCCCGCTGATACCGATTTATTGGCGGGGGCATGTTTTGCTGCGGGAGTATGAACGGGAGCGGCCAGTCGAAGGGGCAACCCTCCTGGATGTTCACGGGCGGGTCATAACGATCCTCGGCAAAGAAGGACCCGCCGTCTACGTCCCTTTAGACGAAATACCTGCTACTTTGCGGCAGGCGGTCATCGCCGTTGAAGACGCCCGTTTCTACCGGCACTTCGGCCTGGACCCCATCGGCATCATCCGCGCGGCCCTGGTCAACTTGAAAGCTCGCCGGACCGTGCAAGGGGCCAGCACCATCACCCAGCAGCTGGCCAAGAACTTATTTCTAACGACCGAACGCACCTTGGCCCGCAAAGCTGAAGAGGCCATGCTGGCTTTGATGTTGGAGCGGCGATTCAATAAGAATCAAATCCTCGAGCGCTACCTGAACGAGGTCTACTTCGGCGAAGGAGCCTACGGCATCCACGCTGCGGCCGAGACTTACTTCGGCAAACAACCTTCGGATCTGACCCTTGGGGAAAGCGCACTGCTCGCCGGGATCCTGCGGGCACCCTCGGCCCTTTCTCCTTATGTGAATCGAAAGCGATCCTTGGAGCGCCGGGACTTGGTGCTGCGCCAAATGGAAAGCCAGGGCTACATTTCTGAAGCTGCCCTGAACCGGGCCCTGGAAGAAGAAATCCGACTCGCCCCAAGACCCGGCGGGATCGCCCCCTACTTCATCGACCACGTGACCGAAGAACTGGTCCGCCGTTATGGTCCAAACCTCGTCTTTCGGGGAGAGCTGCAGGTGGAGACGACCCTGGATTTAGATATGCAGCGAATTGCCCAGCAGGCTTGGAACCCCAAGCTGCAAGGTGCTTTGGTTGCCATTGATCCCAAGTCGGGCCACATCCGGGCGATGGTGGGAGGACGAAACTACCGGGAAAGCCAGTTCAATCGGGCGACGAAGGCCCTCCGCCAGCCAGGCTCTGCCTTCAAGCCCATCATCTACGCCGCAGCCTTGCGGGAAGGCTGGCGGGTCAATTCCATCGTTGAAGACATCCCCAGGCGCATCGGTGATTGGGAGCCGGAAAACTACAATGAAGCCTATTGGGGTCCGGTGACCATGAAGCACGCCTTGGCCTTATCCTTGAACAACGCCGCCGTCTGGACCTTGAGCAAGATCGGGCTCGAGTCGGCAACGACCATGGCCCAAGATCTCGGCATCACCACCCTCGTCCCTGAGGATCGGCACCTGGGCATGGCCCTGGGGGGATTGACCAAGGGAGTGACCCCCCTGGCCTTGGCTGCATCATTCGTGCCCTTCGCCAACGGCGGACTTTACTACGGGCCTCGGGCCATCCGCCGGGTGTCGACCAAGGAAGGCCGCATATTGGAACAAGCGCCAGGGAAGGGGCGTCAGGTCCTAACCCCCCAGCAGGCTTATCTGATGACGGACATGCTCAAGGCAGCGATGGAATACGGGACGGGCCAACCGGCGGCCATCGATCGACCCACCGCGGGCAAGACGGGCACGACGAACAATTCCATCAGCCTCTGGTTTGTCGGCTACACCCCGCAGCTGGTGACGTGCGTTTATGTGGGCAACGATGATGGAACGCCTGTGAAAGGCTTTGGCGGGACCGCGGCGGGCCCGATTTGGGCCGAATTCATGGAAACGGCCTTAGCTGAGCTTCCCTCCGAGGATTTCCCCCTGCCGGAGGGAATGGTCACTGGAATCGAAGTCGATATTTTCTCCGGCGGGCTGGTTGTGCCTGGCTGTGAGATGACCGAAGTCGATGTCTTCATCGAAGGGACCGAGCCAACTCAGCCTTGCCCTCTCCACTACCAGCCCCCGCGGCGGGCTCCATCTCGGCGGGTAAGTCCCCCTCAGCCTAAGGTCGAGCAGCCGCCCCAGCTGCCGCCGGTAGTGCCTCCCGTGGAGCCTCCTGCGGAGGAACCGCCTGAGCTCCCTCCAGAAGAGCCGACTCCACCGGAAGAACCTTCTGAAGAGCAGCCGGAGGAGCCACCCCCAGAGCCAACGCAGCCGGAAGAACCCCCCCAGGAACCAGAGCCGCCAGAGGAGCCGATGAATGAAACGCCCCCAACACCCCCGGAGGAGCCCCAACCGATGGCGCCGCTGATGCCCACGCCCCCTGAAATGGCCCCAGAGGAGGCCCTCGAAGAACCTCCTCCAAATGAAGAAGCAGCTCCGTAGAGGAGCTGCCGCTGAATCGTTACCGTTTGGAGAACTGGGGAGCTTTTCGGGCCTTCTTCAACCCGTACTTGCGCCTCTCCTTCATCCTCGGATCCCGCGTCAACAGACCGGCCTTCTTCAAGGGAGCCCGGAATTCATCGTCCACTTGAAGCAGCGCCCTGGCGATGCCATGACGAACCGCGCCTGCCTGCCCGGTCGTCCCGCCGCCTTTCACGTTGACAACCACATCGTATTTGCCTTCGACCCCGCACACCTTGAGGGGCTCCAAAACTGCGTTCTGCTGGAGCTCGCGGACGAAGTAATCAGCTAGATCCCTCTTATTGACAACTACCCGTCCCGTGCCGGGGAAAACCCGCACCCGGGCGACAGAGCACTTCCTCCGCCCTGTTCCGTAGTAATGTTGAAGGGGCACTTTTAATTCAACGGCCAATCCACACCCTCCTTCCCGTTACAGGTTAAGCTCTTGGGGCTGTTGCGCTGCGTGGGGATGTTCCGGTCCGGCATAGACCTTCAGCTTCTTGAGCATCTTCCGCCCCAGTCGATTGTGGGGCAGCATCCCCTTGACTGCCAACTCCACGACCTTGGTCGGGTTAGTCGCCAACATTTCCTCGGCAGTCCGCACCCGCAGGCCACCAGGGTATAGGGTATGGCGATAATACAACTTGTTCTGACGCTTCTTGCCGGTGAGACGCACCTTCTCCGCGTTGATCACGATGACGAAGTCGCCCGTGTCAACGTGGGGCGTGTAAATCGGCTTATGTTTTCCCCGCAGAATGTGGGCTATTTGCGAAGCCAGTCTACCCAGGGTTTTCCCCTCGGCATCAACCACATACCATGTGCGGGAGACCTCCTGGGGCTTGGCCATGTAGGTCGTCCTCATCGTGGACATATCCCCCTTTAGTTGCATACCTTTGGCTCGAACCCCCTCGGATCCGGGGCTTGTGGCTCCGCGGGGAATTCTCACGCACAGGGCCTCAGGCTTGCCTTCGGCCATCAAGCATTATTCTAATCCCTAGGCGCCCTACTGTCAAGGGTAGAGCACCCTGGAAAGGAATAGACCGGCAGCGGGCGCAGTGGGACCCGCGCACTCCCTTCGGCCTGCCTTTAGTATACCCATGATATCATCAGGTTGTAGGCGACCCGCCCCCACTTCTAGCAGGGTCCCCACCATGTTGCGGACCTGATGATACAAGAATCCATCGCCGACGAAGGTCAGTAGATAGAACGGACCTCGTCTTGCCAGCTCCACCCTGCTTAGGGTGCGGACGGTGTTTGTCACCGTCGATCCCGCCGCTTGAAAACTCTTGAAGTCGTGCCGTCCCTGGAGAAGGGCCGCCGCTTCGGCGATCTTGTCCCAGTCCAAAGGTCTTTGGACAAAGTGGGCATGATGGCTAAGGAAAGGCGACTGGTGGGGTCCTTGATGAACCACGTAAGTATAAACCTTGCCGATGGCATCAAAGCGGGCATGGAAATCTTCAGGGACCTCTCGGGAAAGCTTGATCACAATATCTCGAGGCAAGTAGGTATTTAGAGCGGGAGCAAAGCGGTCGGGAGGTATGGATGAGCCCGTGCGGAAATTGACCACCTGACCTAGGGCATGGACCCCCGCGTCGGTCCGGCCCGCGGGAGTAACCCGGATCTTCTCCCCCGTCAAATCCCTTAAGGCCCTTTCTAAGACCTCCTGGATGGTCGGTCCGTGCCTTTGGACCTGAAAGCCGTGGTAGGAACTGCCATCATAGGCCATGATGAGCTTGATGTTCCGCACGGGTCCCCCCCCTAGAAAAGGCTGCCCACAATCACCGCAAAGGTCAAGGTCAGGCTGATGACCGCATAATCCCTCCCGGTGAAAAGGAGCTGTTTCATCTTCGTCCTGCCTTCGCCTCCCCGGTAGCAGCGAGCCTCCATGGCGACGGCAAGTTCATCAGCCCGCCGGAAGGCGCTGACGAACAAGGGAACGAGCAAAGGCAGAAGGCTCTTTGCCCGCTGCACAATATTGCCCGTCTCAAAGTCGGCTCCCCGGGCCATCTGGGCCTTCGTGATCTTGTCCATCTCCTCAAGGAGGGTCGGAATGAACCGCAGGGCGATGGTCATCATCATCGCCAATTCATGGGCCGGCAGCCCGAACCTCTTTCCCGGGGACAAGATGGCCTCGATGCCATCGGTCAAGGCGATGGGCGAGGTGGTGAGGGTGAGCAAGGAAGCGCCGATGATCAAGAGAAGTAGGCGCGTCACCATCATGCCGCCCTTGAACAACCCCTCTTTGGTCACCTTCAAAGGCCCCAACTGCCCGATGATCTCGCCTTCGCTGAGGAAGACGTGGAGGACCAGGGTGAAAAGGATGATAACCAGCATGGGACGAATCCCCCGGAGCACAAAACGGGGCGACAAACGGGCCAGAAGAATCAGCCCGCCGATAAATAGGGCGATGAGTCCATAACCTTGAAAAGTCTCTACCAGGAAGAGCAGGATGATGAGGAGCATCGTGACGATGATCTTAGTCCTGGGATCCAGGCGATGGACGAAGGATTCTCCGGGTATGTACTGCCCGAGGGTCATATCGCGCAACAAGGCCATCTCTCTCCCCCTACAAGGTCAAAAAGCGGGCCGACTTGCCCTGCTTTGGGCCCAGTACGCGTAGGATTGCCTCCCGGGCCTCTTCGACCGTATAGATATTCACCGGGATGTCCAGGCCCCGTTCCCGGAGCCGGTGCATCAGTTGGGCGATCTGGGGCAGAGCAAGGCCAACCTCTTCCAACACTTCCCCTTTGCTGAAGACTTCCTCCGGGGTTCCGTGGGCGATGATCCTGCCATCATGCATCACGGCCAAACGGGTCACCAGCCGGGCTACCTCTTCCATGTTGTGGGATACCAAGACCACCGTCACTCCCTGCCTCTGCAGGGCGCGGATCTCCTCGAGGATCTCTTCGCGGCCCATCGGGTCCAGTCCCGCCGTCGGCTCATCGAGGATTAGGTATTTAGGCCGCATGGCCAGGACCCCGGCGATGGCCACCCGCCTCTTTTGGCCGCCGCTAAGTTCAAAGGGGGACCGGTCGGCTATCTCCCAAGCCAATCCCACCATCGCCAAAGCTTCTTCGACCCGCTCCTTCACTTCCCCCTCGGGAAGACCCATGTTGCGAGGGCCAAAGGCTACATCGGCGAAAACCGTCTCTTCAAAGAGCTGATGCTCCGGATATTGGAACACCAAACCTACCTTTTGCCGAATCTCCTTCAGGTTCGTCCCCCGCTCCCAGAGGTTCTGGCCATCCACCTCCACGGAGCCCTGGGTAGGCTTGATCAGACCATTTAAATGCTGAATCAGGGTGGACTTACCCGACCCTGTCTGACCAATGAGGCCGAAGAACTCCCCTTCCTGGATTTCCAAGGTTACCCCCCTTAGGGCTTCTGTCGCTAGAGGAGTTCCCGCTTGGTAGATATGCACCAGATCTCTTACGCGTATTGACATAAATAATCCACCAGTTCATTGATACTGAAGATCTCCCGGGGTACGGGGATGCCGCTTCGGCGCAGCTCCCAGGCCAACTGGACGATCTGGGGGACATCAAGCCTGAGCTGCCGCATCTGCTCCCCCTCGCTGAAGATTTCCGCCGGAGGTCCTGATAAAGCGAGGCCCCCATCGGCCATGACGAGGACCCGTTCGGCCAGGGCCGCCTCTTCCATGAAATGGGTGACCAAGACTACGGTGATCCCTTCTTGGCGATTGAGCCTTTGGACAGTCTCCAGCACCTCGCGGCGTCCAACAGGATCCAACATGGAGGTGGGTTCATCCAAGATGATGCAGGACGGACGCATGGCAATCACGCCAGCGATAGCCACCCGCTGCTTTTGCCCCCCCGATAAAAGGTGTGTGGCCCGGTGGCGGTGCTCTTCCATCCCCACCAGGGCCAGGGCTTCATCGACGCGGCGGCCGATCTCATCGGGGCTTAGCCCCAGATTTTCCGGGCCAAAAGCCACATCTTCTTCGACGGTCGTAGCCACGATCTGATTATCGGGATTTTGGAAGACCATCCCTACCTGCTGGCGGATGGCCCACAATTTATCCCCATCCTTTGTATTCTTACCCCCCACAATGACATCGCCGCGGGTGGGCAGCAACAGGGCATTGAAAAGTTTGGCCAGGGTGGATTTCCCCGAGCCGTTGTGGCCAATTATGGAGACGAATTCCCCTTGCTGGATCTCCAAATCGATATCCTTCAAGGCCATTGCTTCCCCTTCTCCATAGGCAAAAGAGACATCTTGTAGGCGAATCAATGGCGCGGAATCCTTCACCACTTGGCAACACCTTTCCACTTCTTCCCTAGACAAGCTCTAAAATGGCCATTGGAGCCCCATCGCCCCGGCGAAAGCCCGTCTTGATCACCCGGCAATAGCCTCCTTGGCGATCAGCATAGCGGGGGGCCACATCAGCAAAGAGCCGGCGGACTGCTTCTGGCTTCTTCAGGAAAGCGGCTGCCTGCCTGCGGGCTGCCAGATCCCCTCGTTTGCCCAGGGTTACCATCCGGTCCACAAAAGGCTTGACCGCCTTCGCCTTGCTCTCGGTCGTTTCAATTCGTTCATGGAGCATGACCGCCGTCACCAGGCTGCCAAACAAGGCCCGCCGATGGGCCGTGGTCCTCCCTAGCTTCCTCTTGCGCATCCACCATTCCTCCCTACCCTATTCGTCTGCCTGACGCAACGACAGCCCCAGGGCCTCCAGTTTCTCCTTGATTTCCTGGAGGGATTTCTTCCCCAGGTTGCGGACTTTCATAATATCCTGCTCGGTGCGCTTGGTTAACTCTTCAACGGTGTTGATCCCAGCCCGCTTCAGGCAGTTGTAGCTGCGCACCGAAAGGTCCAGCTCTTCGATGGTCATATCGAAGACCCTGTCCTTTTCCTCTTCTTCCTTTTCGACCAAGATCTCCACTGTCTCATCGGGCTCGGTGAGCGCGGTGAACAGCCGTAGATGCTCCGTTAGGATCTTGGCCGCCAGGCTCACCGCTTCGTCAGGAGCAATGCTGCCATCGGTCCATACATCCAAAATCAGCCGGTCGTAGTCCGTTACCTGCCCCACCCTGGTGTCTTCCACCACGTAATTGACCCTTACCACTGGGGAAAACAGGGCATCGACGGGAATGAGCCCGATGGGATGATCGGGTTTTTTCAACTGCTCCGCGGGTACATAGCCCCGGCCCTTGCGCATGGTGATCTCCATGCTTAATCGGCCGTCCTCATCCAGTTCAGCGATATGCAGATCGGGGTTGAGGATCTCAGCTTGGCTGCCCACCTGAATATCGGCAGCGGTGACCATCCCTGGTCCCTCAGCCTCAACGCGGGCCACTACCTCTTCATCGGTATGGAGTCTGACGATTAGCCCTTTCAGATTCAGGACGATTTCCGTCGTATCCTCAACAACACCGGGAATAGTCGAGAACTCGTGGAGCACTCCATCAATGCGGATGGAGGTCACCGCGGCTCCGGG
>LSQX01011585.1_pt1 | contig 37181 bp, 36 predicted proteins | sample 654561 | NCBI WGS metagenome assembly LSQX01 (sample SAMN04489861, study PRJNA283612) | anaerobic digester metagenome | isolation source: 4 biogas reactors fed with cattle manure at either 37C or 55C with and... | place: Denmark: Kongens Lyngby | collected 2014 | reverse complement strand
GTGATGCACGTGCGCAACAACTACGAGCTGGAGGTGAACAACGGCGACATCGAGCGCTTTGTGTCCGCCGACGACGGGGGCGAGTGGGTGGCCATTGCGTTAGACGATCGAGTAGTGCGCTCCCCGGTGTCCGACCTGGAGCAGACCACGCTGGCCTACGCGTGCTCCATCCACAAATCCCAGGGCTCGGAGTACCCGGTGGTGGTCATGCCCGTCCACACACAGCACTTCATCATGCTGCAGCGAAACCTGCTGTACACCGGCATTACGCGCGGCAAAAAACTCGTCGTGCTGGTGGGCACCCGCCGGGCGCTGCGCATCGCCATCAAAAATGACAGCATGGCGTATCGCTGTTCGTCCTTAACCGATCGCGTCCTGCATTCCTAAGTGCGGGACAAGGGAAAGAGCGCGGGGAAAGGGCGAGAACGCTTGGCCTTCTTTGCGGGAAATGGGATAATGCACGCCGCCTTGGGGGACACGGGAGGATCTGATGAAACGCTTGATTTGCCTTGGACATATTTGCTGTGCTGCGTTTCTGTTCACGGCTTGGGCCGGTTGCTCCGACGACACCTTTGATTCCGTTTCAGATTTTGAGGCGGTGGTCACCAACCGGCAGCCCAAAAACACCTACGACTACGCCAAAAACCGCACCTGGACGATGCCGGATGTCATCCTGGATCTCTCGGCCGAGAGCGTGGACGATGTCGCGGTGACCCCGGCGGTGGAGCTGGCCATTCTCACGGCGGTCGCCGAAAACATGGCGGCGCTAGGATACGAATTTGTGCCGTGGCCCACCGGGGAAAATGATGCCGTCGAGGATGAGGGCAAGGGTGAAGGCGAGGGGGAAGGCGATGGCAAGGGTGAGTCGGCATCCGGCGCGGCAGTGATCCCCGGCCTGGATGCAGATGTGCTGCTCTTGCCCACCGTCATCATGAATCCCACCTACCGAGAGGCCTCTTACTGCCATCCGTACTACTACGATTTGGCCGCATCCTGTGTCGTGTTCCCCAATGCCGCCTACCAGCGAACGCAGGCGATTTTGCTCTCCCTGGTCGACACGGGAACCATTGCCCCCAATGACGACGGCGTGCTGGTGATGCGCCCGGTGTGGAGCGCGGCGCTGCACGGCCTGTTGACCGACACCACCCACGTGGACAAAATCCGCGACGGCGTTTCTCAGGCCTTTGCCCAGTCCGCTTATTTGAGCGTGGACGCCCAGTGACAAGGGCCCGTATGCCCTCTCGCAACGCAACCCAATGCTGCGGAAAGGAATGACATTATGACCTTGTATCGCGGACGCATCGACGCGGGCGCCAATGCCTTGATGGATGCGCTGAACAAATCCCTGCCGGTGGACATCCGCCTGCTGCCCTTTGATGTGCAAACGAACCGCGCGTGGTCGACGGCACTGCAAAACATCGGCGTCTTTACCGCTGAGGAGTGCGCCGCTGTGCACCGCGAACTCGATGCGATTTTGGCGCGTTACGAGGCCGGTGAGTTCGACGCGTTGCCCGACGACGAGGACGTACACACGCTGGTCGAGCGCTTGCTAACCGAGGCGCTGGGCGACACCGGAGCGCGCATTCATACGGGCCGCAGCCGCAACGACCAAGTGGCGTGCGATCTGTACCTGTACCTCCGAAGCGAGCTGTCTGTCTTAAAAGGGCACGTGCAGCATCTCGTGCGCATTTTGCGTTCGCTGGCACAGACGCACATCGACACGCTGATGGCCGGCACGACACACGTGCAGCCCGCACAGCCCATTACGTTGGGGCACTATCTCTTGTCCCTGGCCTTCGTGTTGACCCGGGACTGCGATCGCATTGCCGATTGTCACCGCCGGGCCGACCGCTGTCCCTTGGGCGCCGGGGCCATCGCCGGGAGCGGCTTCCCCGTAGACCGCATTGCCATCGCCCGCGCGCTGGGCTTCTCACGGCCCACCGAAAACAGCGTCGACACCATCAGCCACCGCGATGCCGCACAGGAGGCCGCCTTTGCCGCCGCCACGCTGCTCACGCATCTGTCGCGCTACGCCGAGGATTTCATCACGTGGTCCAACCCGGCGTTTGGCTATGTGCGCTGGGACGCCAGTTGGTCCACCGGTTCGTCGATGATGCCGCAAAAGCGCAACCCGGACGCCATGGAGCTGGTGCGGGCCAAGGCGTCGCGGGCCATGGGCAATGTGGTGACCCTGTTGGCGATGACCAAGGGGGTGCCGCTGACCTACGCCAAGGACCTGCAAGAGGACAAAGCGGCGTTGTTCGACGCGCTGGACACTGCGGTGCTGACGGTGCAGGTGTTTGCCGAAGCCCTGTCCAGTGCGGCGTTTGTGCCGGAGCGCATGCGGGCCGTGTTGACCGCCGACATGCTGGCCACGGAGTTGGCCGATGCGCTGGCCTTGAAGGGCGTACCCTTTCGCACCGCCCACGAGCGTTGCGCGCGTTTCGTCACGCTCCTCGAAGAAGAGCAGCGCGATTTGTTGGGCACCACCGAGGCCGACGTGGCGCGCTTCTTTCCCGAACTGGCGGATGAAGGCGTGGTTCTCTCATACGACGGGGCCGTGGCACGTCGGCAAATTTTTGGGGGCACTTCGGCGACATCGATCAAAGAGCAGCTCCGCCTGCTCGACGCGTGGCTGGCCCAGTGAACAACGTGACTTTCAAGAGCGCTAGGAGCGGGCAATGAAGTACAAATTGTGGGTCTTGGTGGTGTTGGCGGGCATGATGTGGGCCTGCAGCGACAAGGGAAGTTCCGACGCAAAAGGCGACCACACGGGGGCACCCGATGACGGGCGTGCTTCCGATGGCGACGCTGCGTCCACCGACAGCGCGGCATCCGATGGTGACAACAACGGCCATGACGCCACTGACGCGCCCAAGGCGGGTGACACCGACAGCGAGGGCGCTGGTCCGGCGGATGACAGCGACACCGGCGCGGTGCCAGGCGGCGAAGAGGATACGGCGCTGTACCTGGACGAAGACAGCGACGGCTGGATCGCCCTGTTTGACTGCGACGACCACAATCCAGATGTGCACCCGGGGGCCGACGAGATCCCCGGCAATGGCATCGACGACAACTGCAACGGCCTGATCGACGAAGACCCCATTGTCACGCCCACCGTCCCGCAGTACGCCGAACTCTGGTACTCGTCGGACAACTTCCTGGTCTACATCCAGCTCAGCACCGAAGACGGCACAGTGCTCGATGTGCAGAAGAGCGAATTTGTTGGCGAGACGCTGCCGCGCGGCCAAAACGGCATCACGATGCGGCCCGACGGCTCGCTGCTGCTCATGCGTCTAGAAAAAGACACGATGATCAGCTCTTTTTATTACATCGCCGAACCCCCGCGGGACGGCAGCGACATCGCGCCCAAACCCCTGGGCATCATGAAGGACGGCCTGAAGCTCGAGGCGCTGTACACCGACTGCGAGGGGCGCCTCTACGGCATGGACACCGGCGTCGATGACGGCTCGGCGGAGGGCAACCAATTGATCCGCTTTACCGGCGATGTCCTGGAGGGCGACTTCGATTACGTGGTGGTCAGCGATCTCTCCAACGCAACGGTGGCCGATATCGACGACATGGGACCGGGCATTGACGCCGACGGCAATGTCACCGACAACCCGGGGCTGGCCATCGACACGGGCAACATCTACGCCTTCGATTACCAGCAGGGCACGGGCACCTTGGTGGGGAAGGGCGGTAGCTGGGGCCTCCACGTGCTGGGCGCGCCCCTCTTCGACGATGCGAAGACCCGCGCCTATGTCCTCGACAGCAACGCCAAATTGTACGAGCTCATTTACGATCGCGACCCGCAGCTCGGCACGCTCTCGTTTTCCCTCTCCGAGGTCTTAATGACGGGCCCCACACCCACGACGTATCCAGGCTCTTCAGCGGGCTGGTCTGGGCTCTCCGGTCCACTCACCGATTGCCAGTCGGGCTTCGTCCTCAACTAAAATCCCCTTCTGTTAACGCTGCCAACGCTGTTAAAGGCGCCACTTTTTTGACCTGCAGCGCCGCCGTTTGTAGCCTTTTTGGGCAAAAGGAGCAGGAGGCGCCAGGCATGCATTTGGCAAAGAGTGATTTTGGGGAGAGCGGTTGGGCTCAGAGCGATGAAATAAAGAAAATGTGGGCAGCGCTGTGGCTCGTGTCCCTGGTGTGGCTCGTTGTCGTCCCGGCGCGGGCCAGCGATGGCGATGCGAATCGCGCGGCGGCCTTGGCGGGCGTGCAGTTGACCGAGATGAAACCCGCAGCGGATCAGTACGTGCAGCAAACCGAAGACGGGCGCACCATTGTCTTCACGGTGGATGCCAAGCTGCAAGCCTTCGCCAACGGATTGCTGGAGCGCTACCGGGTACCCGAAGGCGCGGTGGTGTTGATGAACTCGCGCACCGGTCGCGTGCTGGCCTTGTCGCAGCGCTACGCGCGTTCGCAGCACCTCGCCTGCAGCGATGTGGCCCTCAACGCCGAGCCCCCAGCGGCGTCGATTTTTAAGATCATCACCACGGCGGCCCTGCTGGAGAGCGAGGCCATCCAACTCGATTCGAAGATGTGTTACCACGGCGGCGGGCAGTCGCTACAACAGTGCCACCTGGAAGACTCGAAAGAGCAGGACAAAGCGTGTGGCACGCTGGCATCCGCACTGGGGCATTCGACCAACGCGATCTTCGCCAAGTTTTCAGACCGGCATCTCTCCCCCGAGCAACTGCTGCGCACCAGCGAGCGCTTTGGCTTCAACCGGGACATCCCCTTCGAGATCGACGTGCCGATCTCGCGCTTCGACATGCCCTTGGGCCGCCTGGAGCGCGCCCGGGCCTCGGCGGGTTTTTGGCATTCCCACATCTCCCCCATTCACGGCGCCCTCATCGCGCAGGCCATTGCGCAAAAGGGAGCCATGCTGCGCCCCTACGTCGTCGACCACGTCCAGGACGCCGCTGGGGAGACCATTTACCGCAGCAGCGCCAAGTTCTGGCATCGGGCCGTGAGCCGCGAAGTGTCCGAGCAGCTCATCGCCGCCATGGCGCGCACTGTGACCCACGGCACGGCCAAGAGCGCTTTTTACGACAAGCGCGGCGTGCCCGTCGTGCCCACTTCGGTGGCGGGAAAAACCGGCACCCTCAACGGCGCCAATCCCTTTCGCGCCTACACGTGGTTCGTCGGACTGGCCCCGGTGGAAAATCCCGAGGTGGCCATTTCGGTGCTCATCGCCAATGACCCCGAGTGGCACATCAAGGCCTCGTGGACCGCCGCGCAGGTGTTGCGAAAATACTTTGAGTTGAAAAAGGTGAAGTCGAGCTAGGGCTCCAGGACCTTCTTGATGCGTTCGATCGACCAGTCGAGATCCTCTTTGGAGATGGTGAGGGCTGGCGCGAAGCGGATCACGTAGTCGTGGGTCTCTTTGCAGAGCATGCCGTGCTTCAGCAGTTCTTCGCAGAAGGGGCGGGCCGGGGTATCCAGCTCGATGCCGACGAAGAGACCGGAGCCGCGCACCTCTTTGATGTGCGGTGATTTGATCTCTTTGAGCTTGCCGATGAAGTATTCGCCGAGCTCCGCGCTGCGTTTGGCCAAGTCTTCGCTGACCACGACATCGATGGCGGCCAGGGCGACGGCGCAGGCCAGGGGGGAGCCGCCGAACGTCGAGCCGTGCTCGCCCGGGTTGAACACGCCGAGCACCTCTTCGCGGGAGGCCACAGCGGAGACGGGCAAGAAGCCGCCGGAGAGCGCCTTGCCCATGATGATGGCGTCGGGGGTGACGTTTTCGTGTTCGACGCAGAAGTTTTTGCCGGTGCGGCCGAAACCGGTTTGCACCTCGTCGACGATGAAGAGCACGTTGTGGCGGGTGCAGATTTCACGGCATCGGGTTAGGTATCCCTCGGGGGGCAGCACGACGCCCGCTTCGCCTTGGATGGGCTCGACCAGGAAGGCGCAGGTGTTGGGGGTGATGGCTTTTTCCAGGGCGTCGGAGTCGCCGTAGGGCACCAGTTTGAAGCCGGGGGTGAAGGGGCCGAAGCCCTTGCGGTAGTCCTCCTCGGAGGAGAAGCTGATGCACGTCGTGGTGCGCCCGTGAAAGTTGCCGAGGCAGACGACGATTTCGGCTTGTTCGTCGGCGATGCCCTTGACGTTGTAGCCCCATTTTCGCGCCGCTTTCACGGCGGTTTCAACGGCTTCGGCGCCGCTGTTCATCGGGAGCACGCGGTCCATGCCGGTGAGGTCTGCGATGGCCTTGTACAGGTCGCCGAGCAGCTCGTTGTGGAAGGCGCGGCTGGTGATGGTGATTTTGTCGGCTTGGTCCTTGAGGGCCTGGACAATTTTGGGGTGGCGGTGTCCCTGGTTCAATGCCGAGTAGGCGCTCAGCATGTCCATGTAGCGATTGCCTTCGGGGTCCCAGACCCAGCAGCCTTCGCCCTTGGCCAGGACGACATCCAGCGGGTGGTAGTTGCGGGCACCGTATTTTTCGGTGATGTCGATGATCGCTTTGGTGGATTTCATGATGTGTTCTCCTTAAACGTATTGTGAGGGCTGATCATCTCACGAGAGAGCCGGTAAAACAGGTCGCTAGGTTACGCTCGCAGATGGGGTTATGCAAAACAGACATCCTGCGGCATTGATAAATAAAACGAATCGGAAATGCGCGTTTGCCGCTTAGTTTGTTCACGCCGTTCGCGGGTTGTCCCTGTCGCGATCGAGGGCTTTCTTTTCGTGCAAGACGCATTGCCTTGCGGCGGGCGACGCGCTGCAGTAAGACACCGTGAACCGGGGTGCGGCGACAAATGCCATCTGCAATGCACCCCAAAGCACCACAGGAGCCATCGTGAAGGATGCAGTTTTGCAGGCGTTGCACGACGCCATTGAAATGGAAAAGGGGATTGGCAAGGCCTATATACAAGCCGCCGAGAGCGCGGTTGATGCGCGCGCCAAGCGCCTGTACCGCTTGTTGGCCGAAGAAGAGGGGACGCACCTGCGCTACCTGCTGCGCGAAAAAAAACAGTGGGAGGCTGGCCAGCGCTTGACCGGCGAGACCCTGCCCGCACCCGTGGCGGCGGCCGACAACCGCGCCGAAACCCTGGCGGAGGTGCGGCGCGAGCTGCACGCGGATCAAGTCGCGCAAGAGCGAGAGGCCCTGCAGCGCGCCCTACAGGCCGAGCAGCGCATCTTTGCATTTTACCAGGAGCGCGCCCAGCAATTCACGGGCGAGGTGAAGGCGATGTTCGCCCAGTTTTTGGAGATAGAGCAGGGGCACGTGGCGCTGGTATCGGCCGAACTCTCCGCCCTAGACGGGGACGGCTTTTGGTTTGAACAGCGCGAGTTCGATGTTGAGCAGGGGTGAGCCGTTTCGCGGCGCGATCCTGCGTGGAGGTGTGAGGTGAAAAAATTACAAACCGGCGACGCAGCGCCCGAATTCACGCTGCGCGACCAAGCCGAACAAAACGTGTCCCTATCTGATTTCCGCGGCCAACGCGTGTTGGTGTTCTTTTATCCCCGCGCCATGACACCCGGCTGCACGCGCCAAGCCCAGGCCGCATCGACAGAGCTAATGGCGTTGCGCGCGCAAAACACAGCCGTGATCGGCATTAGCGCCGACCCTCCTGCACGACAAGCGCGCTTCGACGACAAGCATCAATTGGGGTTCCCGTTGCTCTCCGATCCCGAAAACACTGTTGCCGCCGCGTGGGGTGTTGTGGGCGAAAAGATGTCCTTTGGCGTCAAGCGGGTGGGGGTCATTCGCTCTGCTTTTCTCGTCGATCCCCAAGGGCGCATCGAGGCGGCCTGGTACCGCATTCGCCCCGACGACATGATCCCCCGCGTCCAGGACCATTGTTCCGCCAACGCGACGTCCGCGGAGAGTTGATGTGCCAACCGATGACAAAACCAAGTTCTTTTACGCCCTGACGCCCGAGCACATTTTGCACGCCGTGGCGAGCGGCGGTCTGGCGCCCACGGGCCGCATGATGCAGCTCAACAGCTACGAGAACCGCGTCTACCAAATCGAAGTCGACGACGACCGCTGGGTGGTGGGCAAATTTTACCGCCCGGGGCGTTGGTCACTCGACACCATTTTGGACGAACATCGCTTCTTGCAAGAGTTGGCCGCGACGGAGATTCCCGTGGCGGCACCGCTAACGCTCTCCAACGGCGCCACCATCGACGAGGCGAATGGCATCATGTTTTCGCTGTATCCGCGGCTGGCGGGGCGCTCGGCGCAAGAGCTTAACGACGAACAACTGCGCATCGCCGGGCGTTTGTTGGCGCGTATCCACAATGTGGGGGCGCAAAACACCGCCGCGCATCGCCTGCATTTCTCGGTGGACGCCTACGGCCGCAACAATTTGGATTGGCTGCTCAGCAACCAGGTGATTCCCCCAGAGGCCGAGGCGCAATTCGCGCAAACGGTGACGTCGCTCTTGGACCGCATCTCCCCGCTCTTTGAGGGCGTCCCCTTTCACCGCATTCACGGCGACTGTCACTTGGGCAACATCATGGAAACCCCTCGCGGGCTCTCGTTTCTCGACTTCGACGACATGATGAACGGCCCCGCCGTGCAAGATGTCTGGATGCTGGTGCCGAGTTACGACGCGCACGGTCAGGCCCAACGCGACACCCTGTTGACCGCCTACCGGGAGGTGCGCGATTTCTCTGCGCAGTGGCTGCGCCTCATCGAGCCCCTCCGGGCGCTGCGCTTTTTGCACTACGCAACCTGGATCGCCCGCCGCTTCTCCGACCCGGCATTTCAAAAAACGTTTTCGCACTTTGGCACGCTGTCCTATTGGCAAAATGAGACGCAGGACCTGCGCGAACAAATCGCCCGTATCGACGCCGAGCAGCAGGCGCAAATGCTGTGGCACTGATGTCGAAGGCCTGCGAGAGAGCCTGTCTATTCATGTTGACATATGAGCGCGATTGACAATAATGCGTTCGCCCACTATGCAGTGGTCGCATACATTAAAGAGGAATTGGTCATGAGTGGCACCGTCAAAAAACTCTACGAAATCGAACAAGAGCAGCTTCGCATCAACCCCCTGCCCCTGTTTCGCGCCGGCGACACGCTCCGCGTTCACTACAAAATCCGCGAGGGCGAAAAAGAGCGCGTCCAGGTCTTCGAAGGCCTTTGCATTTATCGCCACAACGGCGGCCTGCGCAGCACCTTCACAGTGCGAAAAATCTCCAATGGAGTAGGGGTAGAGCGCATTTTCCCCGTCCATTCGCCCCGCATCGACAAGGTCGAGGTCAAAACCCGTGGCCGCGTCCGGCGCGCTCGCCTGTTTTACTTGCGCAAACTCCGCGGAAAATCGGCGCGTATTCGCGAGCTTGGCATCCGCTAGTTCCGAAGGTGCCATTCCTGCGTACCACCTCAGCGCGTAGGCTTTACCCCACCATTTCAGGGCTGTTTTGGCTGCTTATCCTGTGCCCATTTCTGAGCGGCTGTTGGTTCTTTAGTTCCAAAAAGCCCGCTGTCCTGCCCATTGAAGCGCGCACCAGCGAAACGATGCCGGATTCCTGCGAACAACTGCACCAGTGCGCCGAGGAACGCAGCCGCGACAACGCCACCAGCGCCGACATTCACGCGGCCATCGTGGCTTACGAAAAGCTGTTGTCGCAATGCGTGGGCGACACCGCGCTCACCGACACCGCATTTCAATACGATGCCTTTGAGTACAATTGGCGCCTGCTGCGCGTGATCTTTATGGCCGCGGAAGATACATCCGATGCGGGCGAGCGCATGCGTTGGTTGGTCAAGGGGGAGCGCCTCGCCGAAGAGTTGATGGCATCCCATCCCGAGCGCGTTGAGGGATTTTATTACGCCGCCTTGCTAAAAGGCCGCCGCGCCTATTATTCGGGCCTGGGATTTGGCGCCTTGGCCTTGGCCAAACAGGTTGAGAAAATCGGCCTGCGCGCCGTGGAGATTTCGCCCGAGTTCGAAAATGCAGGGCCGCTGCGATTCTTGGCCATGTTGTACGCCAAAGCCCCACCGTGGCCGACGGGCATGGGAGACATGGACCGCGCCTATGATTATGCCCACGCCGCCATTGACCTCGCGCATTATCCGCTGAACTACTTGACGCTAGCAGAGGTGTTGATCGAGGACCGCGAGTACGCCCAGGCCAAGGAAATGCTCAACCGGGTGCTGGTCGCCCCCAAAAAGGGCCAGTGGGCCTACGAGGGCGAAAAGTGGCGCGCCTACATCCACGAGTTGCTCAACAGACTCGAAAATAAATAATTTTTCACCCCCAACGAATCCCTCCAAATCCTCTTTTTTGCCGCATTCTCCCGATTTTAAATTGGGCCGTTTTTTTGCAACACGTTGATTTATTAGCGAAAATTTAAATCTTCCTCGCTGGTATCCCCGACAAAACAGCGACAGAAAAAAGTGGGATACAGGGATTTATTTCGCTTGACAGGATTCTATTCAATGGATTATTTAGATTGGTAATCAAATAATCTTTTCCTGTTAGAGGAATAACCCAAATGGATAATATTTCAGACAATGTATTTCTAAGGTCGGAATTATTGACGTCTGAAGAATTGTTGGATTTGGAACGCCAATATCCCGATGGGATTACCTCTGGCGAAATCATTTCGGTGTTCGAGGGCCGTGGAATGCGCCTCTCGGAGGCGACCTTTCGAAAATATGTCCAGCAGGGCCTTCTGCCTCGCAGCCGGCGGGTGGGACAAAAGGGAAAACACAAAGGGTCGCGGGGCATCTACCCCATCGGGATTTTGCGCCAAATCAACGAAATCAAACGGATGATGGGGTTGAATTACACCATTGAGGACATCCGTTTTCAGCTGGCCTTTGTCGCTGGCGAGCTCGAAGAAGCCAAAAATCTGCTGGAATCCGTTTTTGTCAAACTCGAGGAAAATTTGGCAAACGCTCACGCCAATTCTGCAGACGTGGGGCAAGTGCTGCAAAAGAATTTGGACGAGGCAAGGGCGTCGACGGATTTCTTGTTTGAGACGTTGGAGGGGGTGGCCATGCAAATTCGCGATCAAGCGCAAATGGCCAGGAGCGCTATGTAGGGCAATCCGTGCGTGGCGGCACGGGTTAAGAGGCAATACCGGGAGGAAACCATGGCCGAGAAGAAAACGAAGGAAATCGACGAGGGAACACGGAGAAGCACGCGGCGAAAGCGACAGGTTCGCGCACGCACCATTCCCATCAAAAAAATGACGCGCGAACAAGAGCGGCTCGGCCGTTTGTTGTATCCCGAGACGGATCACAATCGACCGACGACGCGCGCACAGTGCGAAAATGCAGAGCGCCCTTGTCCCTTTGTCAGCTGCAAATACCACTTGTATCTCGACGTCAATCCCAACACTGGGTCCATTAAGGAAAACTTTCCGGACATCGAGGTGTGGGAGATGAGCGAGAGCTGCGCATTGGATATTGCACAGCGCGGCGGCATCACGCTTGAAGAGGTGGGCGAAATTATGAACCTGACCCGCGAGCGAATTCGCCAACTCGAGATGACCGGATTGGTCAAACTCCGCGAAAACGACGAAACGAGCGGGACGGAGCTGCACGCCTTTTATCGCGAAGTCGATTAGTCGTTGCGCTGAAATGTTCCCGTAATTAACACGTCTGCGCCGCTGGATGTCGTTTGTAGGGCCTGGGCCAAAACTGCTTGGTCCATGCGCTGCACTCCCGGAAAGGATATCCAGGGGATTCCCGCGCCGATAAATTTGGGCGCCACAAACAAAACAAAGCGATGAGCGGTTTGCGTGGTGAGAAACGCGCTGTGTATCTGCGCGCCGCCTTCGACCAGCAGTGACAACACGCCTCGTTCTCCCAAATGCGCGAGGAGCGATGGGAGGCTGATGCGCCCCTGGAGGTCGCTGTGGGCGCGATAGAGCGAGACCCCAGGGCGGTCGAGGCGCTTCTTGGCGGCGTCGTCCAGCGGGGTCGTGTGCACGATGAGCACGGGATCTTGCGCCGCGGTTTGCAAGAGCTGCGCGGTATCGGGGATGCGCAATTGCGAGTCCAGCACGATGCGCAGTGGCGTCTTGCCGTCAACATCGCGCACCGTCAGCAGGGGATCGTCGGCCAAGACAGTGTTGATGCCGACGAGGATGGCGTCGTTTTGGGCGCGCATTTCGTGCACCCGACGCCGAGAAGGGGGCGAACTGATCCACTTGGAATCGCCGTTGGTGCAGGCCAAAAATCCGTCCAGCGTGATGGCGGCCTTCAGCGTGACCAAGGGGTGGCCGAATTTTCGCTGGTGCGCGTATCCGGCGAGCATGTCTTCGCACGCGGATTGCAAAATACCGCACTGTACCTCAATGCCCTGTGCGCGCAGCCAGTTGATGCTCTTGCCCTGCACCAGTGAGTCGGGGTCGATCATGCCGATGAACACCCGGGCGATGCCAGCGGCCTGGATGGCCAAGGTACAAGGGCCTGTGCGCCCGTAATGACCACAGGGTTCTAAGGTGACGTAGAGGTCGGCGCCCCGGGCATCATCGCCCGCTTGGGCCAGCGCCAAGACCTCGGCGTGCGGCTCTCCGGGCTTTTGGTGAAAGCCTTGCCCCAGCACTTGTTGGTTTTTGACAACGAGGGCACCGACCTGTGGATTGGGGCTCGGGCGTCCCTGCTTGGCCAGTGAGAGGGCCTGCTCCATAAAGTGTTCGGGCGGCTGTTGGACGGTCATTTGGAGGGGAGCTGGTTGCGGCTGGTGATGAGGGAAGACAATTCGGCCATGAATTCATCGATGTCCTTAAAGGAGCGGTAAACACTGGCAAAGCGAACGTAGGCGACTTCATCGATCTGGCGCAACGCCGTCATGACATATTCGCCAATTTGCTGTGCGGGAATTTCGGAGAGGCCCAATGCGCCGATGGCCCGGCCGACCTCTTCGGTGATCTGCTTGATCTTTTCGACGGAAATCGGCCGTTTGTCGCAGGCCTTGGCAATGCCGCTTTGAATCTTGGAGGTGTCCCAGGTTTCGCGGCGTCCGTCTTTTTTGATGACCATGGGAAAGGCGCCCTCGCTGCGCTCGAAGGTGGTGAAGCGGTGACCGCACTCATCGCAGGACCGGCGCCTGCGGATCTCTGAGCCGTCCTTTGTGGCGCGGGTATCGATGACGCGCGTGTCGACTGCGGCGCAGGCAGGGCACTTCATGGAAGTTCGATTTGCTGGATGCGCCTTTCGTGCCGGCCGCCTTGAAATGGGGTGTGCACAAAGGCCTGTACGATTTCAAGCGCGAGGCCACAGGCGATGACGCGGCCGCCGAGGCACAAAACGTTGGCATCGTTGTGCGCGCGGGCCATTTGCGCGCTGTACGGGCATTGGCAAAGCGCGGCGCGGATATTTTTGTGGCGATTGGCCGCCATGCTCATGCCGATTCCCGTTCCACAAATGAGGATGCCCAGAGGGGCTTCATTCGCGGAGATTTTGTCGGCGAGCAGGTGGGCGTAGGTGGTGTAATCTACTGAGTCTTCGCTGTGGGTTCCCAGATCGTGCAGGGTGGGGCTTTGCGCATCCAGGGCGCGCAGCAACTGCTGTTTGAGTGAGAAGCCGGCGTGGTCGCTAGCGATGAGAATGGGCTGCGACATTATTTATCCGAAAACTTCGAGAGGACGATGGTGGCGTTGGTTCCGCCAAACCCCAGTGAATTGGAGAGGCCGTGTTGGATGGTCATGGCACGGGGTACGTGGGGGACGTAATCCAGATCGCACTCGGCATCGGGTTCTTCGAGGTTGGTGGTGGGCGGCGCGATTTGGTTTTCGATGGCCTTGGCCAATGCGATGGCCTCGACCGCACCTGCCGCTCCCAGGAGATGGCCCGTCATGGATTTGGTGGAGCTGACCGCCAGTTTGTAGGCGTGATCGCCAAACAGATTTTTGATGGCCAGTGTTTCTTGCGCATCGTTGATGGGCGTGGAGGTGCCGTGGGCGTTGATGTAGTCGATGTCGGTTAAGGCGAGCCCCGCGTCCTTGATGGCCAGGTCCATGCAGCGGACCGCTCCTTCGCCGCCCGGCGCCGGTTGCGTAATGTGATTGGCATCTGCGGTGGCGCCATAGCCCGTCATCTCGGCGTAGATTTTGGCATTGCGCGCCAGGGCGTGTTCGAGTTCCTCCAAGACGAGAATGCCAGCACCTTCCCCCATCACGAAGCCGTCGCGGTTTTTGTCAAACGGTCGACTGGCTGTCTTGGGGTCATCGTTGCGGGTGGAGAGCGCCTTGATGGCGTTGAACCCGCCCACACCCAAGGGCGTAACCGTGGCTTCGGCACCGCCGGTCAAGGCGACGTCGGCTTCTCCGCGCTGAATGAGGCGGAAGGCTTCTCCGGCGGCGTGGGTGGCAGAAGCACAGGCCGAGGTAATGGTGTATGAGGGGCCTTTTAAGTTGAAGCGCATCGAAATTTGTCCCGGCGCCAGATTGGAGATCATCATGGGGATGAAGTAAGGGCTGATGCGCTTGGGCGAACCCTGGGTGCGGTACAGCTCATACGTGTTTTCCATGGATTCGAGTCCACCGAGGCCGATGCCCAAGATGGTGGCCACCTTGGGAGCGAGGGCGTCGTCAACTTCAAGTGCGCTGTCCGCCATGGCTTCGGCAGCCGCCGCCAGGGCCAGGACAATGAAGCGATCCATTTGCCGGGTTTCCCGTTTGGAAATGTATTGCAGTGGATCGAAGTTGCGCACTTCGCCAGCAAACTTGGTGGCAAAATGCTCGGTGTCAAAACGCGTGATGAAGTCGATGCCGCTCCGGGACTCCATGAAGCCCTGCCAGAGCGCATTGACGTCGTTCCCCAGTGGACTGACGCATCCCAATCCAGTGATCACAACTCGCCGTTTTTCTGTCACGTGATGCTCTCCTGTTGTGGTTGTGTGCGGTGTGCTTAGGCGACTTTGCTCTCGATGTACGCGACCGCATCTTGAAAGGTGCGCAGCTTTTCGGTGTCGCTCTCGGGGATTTCGATTTCGAATTTTTCTTCGAGGGCGAGGACCAGCTCAACAACGGCCAGGGAATCGGCGCCCAGATCGTCGATGAAAGATGCGACAGCAACGACCTTTTCGGGTTCTACGTCCAGTTGGCTGCATACGACTTCGCGAACTTTTTCTTCAATTGTCATTTTTTGTTCCTCCAAAAGGTTGCCGTTGAAATGGATTCAACGCGGCATGTAGTGGCTCATTCGCCGTTTGGTTGTGATGTTTCTTCATTCAACAGCTGCAGCGCATTGTCAATTCCCTCGGGTGTATTGACCGTCAGCACTTGCACAGACGCATTGGTTTTGGCGATTAATCCTGCCAGCACATTTCCGGGACCGAATTCGATGAAGCGCGTAACCCCTTGGGCGATCATGTGGTGTACGGAGTCGGTCCAGCGCACGGGGGCGGTCACTTGTTGAACCAGCAGGTCGGCCGTGGCATCGGGGTTTGTGTTTTTGGTGCCGGTGACATTGGTGACCAGCGGGCATTTCGGTGCCGAAAAATTGAGCCCCACCAAGTGTTTTTCCAGTTTGGCTGCGGCGGGCTTCATGAGTTCGCAGTGAAAGGGAGCGCTGACTTTGAGCGGGATGGCGCGGCCACCGCGTTCTTTGGCCAGGGCTGTGGCGCGTTGAACCGCTGCGGCGTGCCCCGAAATGACGATTTGTCCCGGGCTGTTGAAATTGGCCGGGGCCACCACTTCGCCTTGTGCGGCGTCGCGGCAAATGGCGCGGACGGTTTCGTCATCGAGCTTGAGCACAGCGGCCATGGCGCCCTGTCCCTCGGGAACGGCTTCTTGCATGAAGGTGCCACGGGCGCGTGTGACAGTCACCGCATCCGCCAGGGACATGGCATTGGCAGCGACGAGGGCAGCGTATTCGCCGAGGCTGTGTCCGGCCACAAAGTCGGGTTGCAGCGGGGAGCGGCTTTGAAAGGCGCGCAGCGCTGCGATGGATACGGTGACGATGGCCGGTTGCGTGTTGGCCGTTCGCGAGAGATTTTCGATGGGGCCGTTGAAAATGAGGTCGCTCTGGGATTCGCCCAGCACGGCGTCGGCTTCATCGAAGACGGCCTTGGCCTCGGCGAAGTCGTCGTAGAGCGCGCGGCCCATTCCGACTTGTTGGGCACCTTGTCCAGGAAATACGAAAGCGGTCTTCATGGCATCACCATTTAATGAGGGCCGAGCCCCAGGAAATGCCCCCGCCGAGAGCGAGCATGAGCAGGATGTCGTCTTCGCGAATGCGCCCGGCGCGATTGGCTTCGTCTAGCGCGATGGGAATCGAGGCGCTGGAGGTGTTGCCGTAGTATTCAAGGTTGAGAACAAAGCGCTCCATGGGAATTTTGACGCGCTGCGAGACGCCTTCGAGAATGCGCAGATTGGCCTGGTGGGCCACCACGAGGTTGACGTCGTCGGGGGTTTTGCCATTGGTCTCGACCGCTGTCATCGCGGCGCTGGAGAGATAGCGCACCGCATAGCGGAAGACTTCGCGCCCCTCCATTTGGATGCAGTGCTGGTTGGCGGCAACCGTTTCGGGGCTGGCGGGTTGCAAGGAACCACCGGCCGGGATCTTCAGCAATTCGGTGAGCTCAGCATTGGTGTACTGGTGCGTGGACAAGATGCCGCGGTCAGCGGTGTCAGCGGTGAGCACGACGGCGCCTGCGCCATCGCCAAACAAAATGCACGTGTTGCGATCGCCCCAGTCCATGAAGCGGGAGAGGAGCTCGGTGCCGATGACGGCGACGGTCTTGGCTTTGCCGCTCTTGATGTAGGCGTCGGCCGCTGAGAGGCCGTAGATGAAACCGGCGCACGCTGCGGAGAGGTCGAAGGAGGCGCAGTGATTGGAAGCGCCGATTTTTTTCTGCACATAGGCAGCAGTGGCGGGCAGCATGCGATCCGGGGTCACGGTGCCGCAGATAATCATGTCGAGATCGTTGGGCTGTTTCCCCGCCATTTGCAGCGCTTCTTGCAGTGCGTGGGCGGCCATATCGGAAGAGGCGACGTCCTCGGTGGCCAGGCGGCGTTCGCGGATGCCCGTGCGTTCGCGAATCCATTCGTCGCTTGTATCGACTAATTTTTCGAGATCGGCGTTGCTTAGGATGCGTTGGGCTTGGTACTTGCCTGTGCCGATGATTCTGCTGCGCATTTCAGATGTCATTCGCTATTTTCCTGCCGCTCGTTGGCCATAGGACGCTGCAAAGCGTTTTGCGTGCCAAGCAAGCATGCGAGAGTGCACGAATGGTTGTGCACGATTAGTTGTTGTCGCTTGCGGCTTCGTCGCTGATTTCGATGACTTGGCGCCCGCGGTACATGCCACAAGATGGGCACGCCTGGTGTGGCGTTGCGGGAGAACCGCATTGGGCGCAGACTGACATGGCGGGTGCCGCCATGCGATCGTGGTTGGCGCGGCGCATATCTCGGCGTGATTTTGATGTTTTCTTCTTTGGAACGGCCACTGGTATTCTCCTTACGACAGCTTAAATTCGGCCAGCCTTGCGAGGCGTGGGTCGATTTTTTGTTGTTTTTCTTCTGCCTCTTGGGCGGTGACGAGGCCTTTGATGCGTTTGCAAGGACCGGTGCAGCGAGGCGTCATGGGCAATTCGAGCATGATGCCGTCCCGAATCAGGTCGTCAAGCGCAATTTGTTCATTTTCGTAGTATTCGCGGTGCAGATCCTCGGGGGTGTACTCTGCATCATCATTAATTACTTGTTCAGATATGGGGGCCAACAGCGCGTCGATATCGGCGCAAAGGTGCAATTCTACATCGGTTAAGCACGTGCTGCAGGGCGTTTCCACCACGGCGTTGATCTTACCCGTGAGCAGGACGTTTTCGGGCGGCATCCACTGCATCACCAGGTCGCAGTGCGCTTGCACGGGCGTCACCTCGTATTCGCAATGCGCCAATTCGGCGGCGAGAAACGCCAGCGGAATGTCGCGCTGAATGCGGCGCGTCCCGTTTTTTAATTCCGCGATATGAATTGTAAAATCCTCTGGAAGCATCATGCTACATTTCTCAAACGACCTGCGCCCCGCATGTCACTGCATGCCAGGCTGCCTTGAGCGGCGGTAATTACCCAGATGAAAAGCCTTGTCAAGTGCATAGATTTTTACGCAGATCAGAAACTTTATCGAATTTTGGCCGATACATAGAGCAGGGGGATTGTACCCGTCGGGGAGCACTTTGTGGCAGGCGGCACATGGGCACATGAGGGCTGGTTCTGAACAGAGGTGTCCCCGCTTATAGAAGGACAAAAGATGTCAACACTACGCATTCTCGGTGAGTTTGGATTGATCGCGCATCTGGAGCGCTTTGCCGGTGACGGCGGCCCCGATGTGCTGTTGGGCATGGGGGACGACGCGGCGGCGTTTCGCGGCGATGCATCGCTGTGCTGGCTGGCCACTTGCGACGCGCAAATCGAAGGGGTGCATTTTTTGATGCACCGCAGCGAGCCCAAAACATTGGGGCAGCGCATTGCGGCGGTAAATCTCAGCGACATTGCGGCCATGGGGGGGATGCCGCGCTATGCTTTTCTGGCGCTGCGCGTTCATCAAGAGATGCGCTTGTCATGGATAGACGCGCTCTACCAGGGATTGCAGTCCGAGTTGTCGCGGGAAGGGGCGGTGATTTTGGGCGGCAACACCGCGCGAACAGGAGATGGGGTTTCGGTGGATTTGTTTTTGCTCGGCCAAGTGGCCCAAGAGGAAATGCTATTGCGCAGTGCCGTAAAGCCCGGAGACAAGCTCTGCGTTACCGGGACGTTGGGCGATTCGCGCGCCGGGTTGTTTTTGTTGGAGCACGCTGAGTTGCCCGTGTCACCGGAGGCTCGTGCTTATTGTCAGCAGCGGCATCACAAACCCACAGCCCGGGTTGCGGTGGGGCGTTTTTTGTCGACCTCTGGACGCGTGCGCGCCTGCATAGATATCAGCGACGGCCTGGTGCAAGACGCCGGACATTTGGCCAGGCGCAGCGCTGTGACCCTTCGCATCGACACCGACCGGTTGCCCTTGCACGACGCCACACGGGAAGCGGCCGCGCATGCCGGTGAAGCTGCATTGCAGTGGGCCCTTACCGGCGGTGAGGATTACGAGCTGCTGTTTTCGGTACCGGCTGGCGACGCAGAAGACATTGCGGCGCAGTGTCTCGCCCAGACCGGGGTGCCCGTGACAATTGTTGGCGAGGCCGTGACCGGGACACCCGATGTGGTGTTGACCGGGACATGCGCACCAACGCTGTCTCAAAAAGGATTTGATCATCTGCAGGGAGGGGAAATGGGAGGCGATGTCTGAGGCGCATGCAAAGTTGACGTTTACACTGGAACGCCGGCTGGAGTGCGGGGGGATGGCCGAAATTTATTTGGCGCGCGCCGCCGATGGTGCACCGCTTTGTGTGAAGCGCATCCGCAGCGATCACTTGGGCGACGCCGCGTTCACCACCATGTTCCGACAAGAGGCCCAGATCGCCTGTGCCCTCTCGCATCCCAACATCGTCCGCACGCTGGCCTACGACGACAGCGGGGCGCAGCCTCAGCTAGTTATGGAGTATGTGGATGGCCTGGATTTGAAGCGCTTGTTGCGCGTGTTGTCCCATAGCGGTCTTTCGTTGCCGCCACCGGTGGCTTTGGCAATTCTGCAGGGATTGCTGCAGGCGCTGCAGGCCGCGCACAATATGTACAGTGGCGGCGTGTTGCGTCCCGTGATTCACCGGGATGTCTCGCCGCACAATATTTTGCTCTCGAACAGCGGTGCGGTGAAGCTCGCCGATTTTGGTATCGCCAAGGTCACCGATGCCGCCACCCTGACGCGCAATGGGGTCATCAAGGGAAAACTGCTCTATTTGTCGCCGGAACAAGTGGCTGGAACGGCGGTGACCCCCGCTTCTGATTTGTACAGTGCCGGCTTGGTGTGCTTCGAAATGCTCACGGGGACGCCGTATCACAGCGGCGCCAACGCGAGCGAAGTTATCCTGTCGGTGTTGCACCAATCATTTTCCGACATCCCCTGGCTGGACGCCCAAACAAATGCGTTTCTGCGCCAACTCTTGCAGCGCAACCCCGAGGACCGGGTGCATTCCGCGGCCGAAGCGCTGCGCCTGCTGCAGGGGCTGTCCACGCCACCGGCCGATGCATCACTCTGCGCGCGCACTTTTTCTGCGGGCCAGCACATGGTGGCGAATGGGGCGGTGGCGAGCAGTGATGGCGAAACCAGCGATGTTATCGCCGACCGCACAGCTCCCGTGGTGGTTGCATGCGCGTCTCGCCCACCGTTATCGCTTGCACCGGCGAAGCGTCACATGCGACGCCGCTTCCTGGGCGCCTTGGCAGCCATCGCCGCGCTGCTCCTTTGCGGCGTAGGTGCCTGGCATGCCTTCGGAGATCGCCACCAAGCCCCGCGCGAGGCGGGTCGCGATGAGGCGCCATCCCCCCGTCCGGTTCCGCCCACCGCTGCGAAGACTCCGGCCCCTGCGCCAACCGCTGACAGTCCGCCGGAGCGCCACGGCATTGAGGGTTCACCGACATCTCATGGCATCATTGATGAAGGCGTTGTCGTGGTACCCCCATCCTTCTCCGAACCAGGGGCGGGGCACCTGTCGCCATAAGGCGTTGCGCGTGCCACTCTTGACAAGCGGCGGCCTTTCAGAACATATCCGCCCTATGACAAAAACAATCCAACGCTACAAATCCTGGCCTTTTAAAGAAGCGGAACGCGTGATGAACGCCGTCGACAAAGCGGGAATCACCAAACCCGCACTTTTCGAAACGGGATATGGTCCCAGCGGGTTGCCCCACATCGGCACTTTCGCTGAGGTGGCCCGCACGACTTGGGTGATGAATGCCTACCGCACCCTTACGGGAAGAGACGCCCGCCTCGTGGCTTTCAGCGACGATCTGGACGGCTTGCGAAAGGTGCCGGGAAATCTCCCCCAGGCGGAGATGTTGGCGACCCACCTGGGAAAATCCCTCTGCGACATCCCTGACCCCTATGGGTGTTGCGCGTCATTCTCAGCGCACATGATCGGCCGCCTCAAAGCCTTTCTCGATACATTTGGGTTCTCTTGCGATTTGCAAAGCGCGTCTGAAGCGTATCGCCGCGGCGATTTCAACCCAGGATTGGAAATTCTGCTGCACCGCGTCGAAGACGTCCTCGATGTTATTTTGCCGACATTGAAAGAGGAAAACCGCGCCAATTGGTCGCCGTTCTTGCCCAAGTGCGCGTCCTGCGGGCGCATCTACACCACGCGGGTTAGCGCCTATCGCAAGGCGGAGCTGGCCGTCGATTACGTTTGCGATGGGCAATTTGGCGACGTGCGCGGTTGCGGTCATTCCGACACGGTGTCGGTGTTGAATGGCGGCGTGAAAATGGGCTGGAAGGTGGACTGGGCCCTGCGTTGGTACTGTTATGGTGTCAACTACGAGATGTACGGAAAAGACCTCATCCCCTCCGCCGAGCTCTCCTCCAAAATCGTTAAAATTATGGGGGGACGGCCGCCTTGTGGTTATTTTTACGAACTCTTTCTCGACGAAAACGGCGAAAAAATTTCGAAGTCGCTGGGCAACGGTGTTTCCATGGACGAATGGCTGGCCTATGCGCCGGTGTCCTCGTTGGCCTACTTCATCTTTCGCGATCCGCGCCAGGCGAAAAAACTCTATGTCGATATGATCCCGCGCACCATGGACGAGTACCTCGATCAATTGGGCCGATATCCGGAGGTGACGGACGACAAAAAGCCAGACAACCCGTTGTGGCACATTCACAACCAGGGCCGCGAGGTGCCCCGCTACCGGTCTTCGGTGAACTTCACCATGATCAACAATTTGGTTTCGGCGCTGGGCATGGACAAATCCGACACGGATCGCATCGGGGCTTTTCTGGAGCGCTACGACGCGAACATCAATGAATACAGCGAGGTTGTCTCGGTGTTGATCGAGAAAGGCGTGGCCTACTACCTGGAGCGCATCCTGCCGCACAAGCACTACCGCCCCCCCACCGATGCCGAGCGCGATATGTTTATGTCCTTAAAGGCGCGCTTGAGCGTCGAGGGCACTGCCGAGATGGACGCGCCGGCGCTGCAAGCGCTGATCTTCGATGTGGCCAAGGAAAAAGACGTGGAAGCCCGGTCGTTTTTTAGCGCGTTTTACCAGGTGTTGCTGGGGCAGGAGCAGGGACCGCGCTTCGGCAGTTTCGCACGGCTGGTGGGGGTGGACCGCGTGTTGGAGCTGATTACCCAGCGCGTGGGGTGAGGGCAGGCGACGTCTTTTCGCCGCGGTGCAAAGCAGCGTTGCGGCGTTCTTTTAACAGCAACAATACGGGCAAGATGGTGAGGGCGCTGGCGAGGCAGACGCTGATGCCGATGGTGGCCAGGGTGCCGATGCTGCGCAATCCCAAGTGAGAGGCCACTGCCATGCCCACGAAGCCCACCGCCGTGGTGGCCGACGAGACGAGGACGGCGAAACCGGTTTGCTTGAGTACGCGCTTGATGGAACCGGGGCCGCGCTCGCTGTACGAATGAAAAATGTGAATGGAGGCGTCGATGCCGGTGCCGAGGAGCAACGGCAAGACGAGCATGTTGTATAGGCCGAGTTTGATGCCGAAAAAGCCCATGATGCCCGCTGTCCAGATGAGCCCAGACAAGAGGGAAATGAAAATCAGGGCCACCGAAGACAGCTTGCGAAAGCCGGTAAAGAGAAGCACCAGCACCAGCACCAGTGAAAATATGGCCATCATCACGCCGTCTCGCTGCACAGCGCGGACGACTTCGACGAGGATGAATCCCGAGGCGCTGGGGTGTACGTGGCCGATGCCCGCGATGTCGAGGCTGCCGAACTCGTCGTAAAACTCGGACATCTGATCGACGTAGTATTCGTTAAGCCGTGGAAACAGGTAGACCATCCGGCCGATGGTGCCGTCCTTTTCGGAGAATTTTCCCTGCACCCAATCGGGTAGGTCGGCGAGGGCGAAGGGCTGGACCGTGGTCCATTCGCGGATGTCTTCGAGCTGCTTGCGGGTTTTGGCGTTGAGCTTTTCGAGGCGCAGGGCTTGGTCGAGTTGTTCGCGCAGCAATTCGAGCAGCGCGACCTTGGTCTCTTGGTCGTCGGGGACAAACGAAAAGATGGAGAAGGCGTTTTTCAGCAGCGAACGGGAGGCGGTGTCGGCGTCGAGCATGCCTTCGAGATGGCGGGTGAAGAGGCGGGCCTTATCCGGCGTGTCCAGCAGGGCCACGACAGGTGAGGAACTCTGGCTGAGGGTCTTGCCGTACTTGATGTCGGTGGAGATCTTTTTGCTGCTGCCCAGATTGTAAAAGTTGTACTCGAAGCCGATGTGCGAAGCGTAGTACAGCGAGACGATTGTCATGATGGCAAAGGCGGCGAGGGCCAAGTAAAGGGGCCGGCGGCGTTGGAGAGGGGCGTCGACGGAGGCGGTGTCTTTCGTTTCGGAGGCTGTGTCTTTCGTTTCGGAGGCGGTGGAGATGTCGGCGGAGTCGGCGGAAGGTGCCGTTGCAGCGGTGGCCAGCGGGCGAACGGGGCGGATGCGCTCCAGCAGGGTGGCGAGGGCTGGTACCATCAACAGGAACACCACCAAGCACAGCAGGATGCCCATCAACGCGATAGCGCCAAACTCTGAGAAACCTTTGAAGTCTGCCATCCACAGTACGGCCAGGCTGGTGGCGGTGGTGGCAGCCGCAGCGATGACGGCCTTCCCGGTGTTTTGCAGCGACAGTTGGAGTGCCCGTGTCAACGATGCGCCGCGTTTTCGCTCAAACAGGTAGCGAGAGGTCATGTGGACGCCGAAGTCGATGCCCAGCCCGAGCAACACGGCGAAGATAAGGGCGGTCACCATGTTGAGGCGGCCAAAGGTGAGGGCGGTGGCACCCAGGGTGAGTAGCGTTCCAGTGATCAGCGGGATGAAGATGAGCAAGAGGGGGCGAAAGGCGCGAAAGCTCAGCGCGACCACGAGAACGATGAGAGAGAACGAGAGGCCCAGCGAGGAGATGATGTCGCGGACGACATTGCGGTATTCGAGGTAGCGGTTGCGATAGGAGCCCGCCACTTCGATTTTCATGGTGGGGTTGCGGTGATCTTGCGTGGCATCGATGATCTGCTGGGCCTTTTCAACCAGGGCCATGCCGAAATCCATATCGGTGGCGGGTCTGGAGGGGCGGGCCATGACGGTGACGATGGTGCCGTCTGGGGAGGCGAGATAATCGGCGATGTCCACTTTGGCCGCATCTGGTGCGTCGTCGCCGCCGCTGCCATCCTTCTTGGCGCTGAACACATTGCTGCCGCCACCGCCGCGCGCGCCCAAGCGGGTCTCGTACCGCGCCATAATGTCGTCGAAGGAGATGTCGGGAGGCGTTTCATCGGCGATGTTGATGAAAAAGGGATTGGCGATTTTCTTTTCGTATTGCACGCGCTCGGTGGCGCGATCGACGATTTGCTGCAAATCGGGGGTGTCGAGATAGAGCAAGCGGTGTTTGCGGAAGAAGGATTTGTCTTCCTCAATGGTGACCCATTCAATTTCGGGCAAGGCATCGAGTGCGGCGGCGATCTGCTTGGCCACAGCGATGTTGTCGGCAAAGGATTCGGACTCGATGGCGATGTAGAGGTGATCGGTGGAGCCGACGTGTTTGGCGATGCGCTTGGACTCTACCACGCAGGGGAGGTCGTCGGGCAGCAGGGAGGCGAAGTTGGTGTCGAGGGAGAGCGGCGAGGTGGTCAACAGCCAGGTGAGGGTGGCGGCAATCAACAGCGCCATGGTAACGAGGATGCGAATGGGGTGGCGGATGATGCGTTCGATTTGGCGGTCAAAGAGAGAATTTAAATTCATGGTGCAACCAGTATTTTGGAGAAAATAGGAAATTATTGCCACTAGCGGCCGATAATATAGATGGCGCTGGTGCACAACAATCGCACATGGGCCCGTTTGTCAATGAAAGGAATGTCTCATTATGCCGCATTGGTCGATATCGATTGGGGTGTGTTGCGCGCTGTTGCTGGTGTGGAGCGGAGCTGCGCACTGGCAGGCACTGGAGCGTAGCCATTGTGCGGTCTTGCCCTTGTCCGCGGTGCAATGCCGAGCAGAAATCATGGATGTGGCGCCCATGGAGCAGCGGTTGCTTTGTGGTTTGGGGGTGCGCCTCAATGCCGGGGACGAGGCCGAGTTGCAGTTTTTGCCCGGCATCGGTCCGGCGCGGGCACGGGCCATTGTGCAGCACCGCAATGCGCATGGCGCGTTTCAGCACCCAGACGAGGTGATGCAAATCCGCGGCATCGGTCCCAAGACTCGCGCTGGCATGTCCCCGTGGTTGTCGCCGTTGCATTAGCCGCATGACAACCGGAAGGTCTTGTGCAAAAAGGCTCTGGCACAGCGCGCACCGCTGCGCATCGCAGAAATGGAATGCCGCCAGACGAGCGGGCACCGAAAGAGAAAGGATGCACTATGGGAGTATTGACGGACGCGTTATTGGCCGCAGACAAACGTCCTCAGGTCATCGCAGACTGCGCGAAACTCGTAGATGACGAGGTGGCGGGCAAGAGCGGTGTGAGCGGGATATTGATCAAGGCGGGTTACAAGGCCTTTACCGCACTCAAACCCACCATGGTGCCGCATGCGGTCGACGCGTTGCTAAACGACTTCGTGCGCGTACTCGATAGGCACTACGATAAATACTGCGGCGACTATCCAGACAAAGCCAAGTCCTTCGATGCGTGGGCCACAGCCCGCGATCAAGAAATCGCCGGAGATTTGCTCGGTATCACCGATGACATCATGTCGCGCTCGAGCAAAATCGCGATCCAAAAAATATATGCGAGCTTGCGCCATGTGGCGCAGCGAAACGTGTCCGACGCTGTTCCGGCGGTGGCGCGTTTGGCGATGAAGTATCTTTAGCTTAAGAGCGCTGCGGAAGCCGACGAATCGCTTTGTTCGGCGGTGGCGTTGACAATCGATTGAGGGCATTTACTTTGGAGATGTGATGAACGTAATTACTGCCATAACCACCAGGCGCAGTGTGCGCCGATTTAACAGCACCGGCGTACACCGCGAGTTGTTGCAAGAGGTGATAGATATCGCCTCTGCCGCACCATCGTCGGGCGATGCGCGCCCCTGGAGTTTCGTCGTCATCGACAGACCCGAGTTGTTGGCCCAGGTCTCCGCCATCAATCCGTATGCCACGGCGGCCGACACGGCACCGGCGGGCATTGTGGTTTGTGGCGTCTTGCACCGCGAGAAATTCCCTGGCTTTTGGGTGCAAGATTGTTCTGCCTGCACTTATGCCATACTGCTCGCCGCACACGCCAAGGGGTTGGGGGCCAACTGGACGGGCATTTATCCCATGCGGGAACGCGTAGATGAATTTCGCCGTTTGTTGCAGTTGCCAGAGGGCGTGATCCCCTTTTCGCTGGTGTTGCTCGGCTATTCAGACCGCCGCCCTGGCGAGCCCATCGACCGCGAGGCCCACGACAACACGCACTACAACATTTGGGAAAATCAGCGCTCTTCTATTGCTGCGCCACAGACCAGCGCGGCTCCCTTGGCGACCCAGCAACGCACCACGATAAAGAGATAGCCCGAATGCGCCCAACAGCGCGCGTGATTCGGCGTGGTGCAGCGGCGGTTATCGTGAGAGTTTGCTGCTGACAATCGCGTTTCTCAGGCGTATAGCCTAGGTGTTTTGAAGCTTGTTACGGCACCGAAACCATCTGTAAAAAGGAGAATGCACATGTCTAAAACAGTCCTGATTGCTACGGACAAACCCTTCGCCAAAGCCGCAGTGGACGGCATCCGCAATGTGTTGGACGCGGCGGGTTATCGCTTGGCCTTGCTCGAAGGCTATACCAACCCCCAAGCTTTGCGCGACGCCGTCGCCGACGTCGATGCCATGATTGTGCGCAGCGACTTGGTCTCCGCCGATGTATTGGCAGCAGCCAAGAACCTCAAAATCGTCGTCCGCGCCGGAGCGGGTTACGACAATGTGGACTGCGCAGCGGCAACGGCTACAAACGTCGTGGTGATGAATACGCCGGGGCAAAACGCCAACGCTGTGGCGGAGCTGGCCTTTGGCTTGATGCTGCAACTGGCGCGAAAAAAATACACGGGCAAGGCGGGCACCGAGCTGCGAGGCAAAACCATCGGCATTCACGCCTTTGGTGCGGTCGGGCGATGCGTCGCCACCATCGCCAAGGGATTTGGCATGCGGATAGTGGCCCACGATCCCTTCATTTCTCCCGATGCCATTGCCCGCTTGGGCGTGGAAGTTGTCGATTCGGTGGAGGCGCTGTACAGCCAATCCGATTATCTTTCGCTGCACATCCCGGCCAACGACAAAACGAAAAACTCGATCGGCCACGCGCTGCTGTCCCAGATGCCCAAGGGCGCGATGCTCGTGAACACGGCGCGCAAAGAGGTCATCGACGAAGCGGGGCTCGTGCAGGTCATGAAAGAGCGCGAAGACTTCCGCTACGCCACAGACGTGATGCCCGCTTGTGACGCAGAGCTGAAATCCTTTGCCGACGAGCGCTATTTTGCCACGGCCAAAAAGATGGGCGCCCAAACCGCAGAAGCCAACATTCAAGCGGGCATCGCGGCGGCCAATCAAATCGTCGCCTTCTTTGAAAAAGGCGATCTCACCTTTAAAGTCAACTGATCCCCCGGTGGCTTTCGCCCACCGAACGCTTCACAATTTACATCACTTGTTGGTCGCTGTTTTCCGCAGTGCCGCGCCCGGGCGGACGCGGTGCATCAGCGCGCTGCGCGGATTTTATCGATGGTCTCTCGCACGGTCATCTTGCGGCCATCGATGATGTAGGTGGGGGTGCTGTTGATGCGCAATTGCTCGGCGCGGTCGTAAATGGCCTGCGCCTTGTCGATGGTGTCGGCGGCGTAGAGGCACTTGGCAAACGCGGCGGCGTCTAGGTTCATGGTGTCGCGCAGTTTGTCCACGTAGCTGTGGGCATCGGCGATGGAGGGGAGGTCGGCGCGTGGGCTCGTGATCACGGCGTCATTCCACTGCCAATACGAGATTTGTTCTCCGGCACAGATGGCGGCTCGGGCCATCTCACAGGTGGGGTATCGCGCTTGATCGTCGTTGGGTTTGCAGGGCATGCGCGCATAATCGTGGCGGACCAAACGCACGGTGTCGAGGCGTCCGGCCAGGGCTGTGCGGACAGTGCGGTGCGTTTGCGGACAATGCGGGCAGTCGAAGTCGAGGTATTCGTGCACGACGAGTTTGGGGGTTGCTGCGCCGATCCAGGGAGCTCCGGTCTCGTCCACGCCGGTGGCGGCGGTGTCGGCACCAGAGGTCCACGGTTTGGGGGCCAAGCCGCATTGATAAACAGCGGCAAAGGCGAGCAGGAGAGCGACGAAGACAGCGAATGTGATGATGGCTTTTTTTCTCATGTCCCTTGCATAGTGGAGACACTTCACCTTTTCAACGAAATTTCGAGTTGACGCTGAAGGGGGGCTCCACTATGTTTCGCCCGGTCTTTCAGGCCGCCAACACGATAGAAACTCTTCTTATGGATTTCCGCCGCATCGCCAAATTGAGTGAACAAGAACTGCAAGGCCGACGTGTCTTGGTGCGCGTCAATTTTAATGTTCCCACCGAAAACGGTGCCCTCAGCGACGACTTGTGTATTCGCGCGGCGCTGCCCACCATTCAGTATCTGCAACAAAACGATGCCCGCGTTATTTTGCTCAGCGACTTTGGACCCGAATCGCCGAAAAGAAATGCACAGCACTCCATGGAAATCCCCGCCATGCGCTTGGCCGAGCTATTGGAATCGGGCGAGGTGTTTTTAACGGACGCCTGCGTGGGCGATGGAGCCCGCAGCGTGATTTCTAGCCTGCGCGAAGGCCAGGTTTGCGTGCTTGAAAATGTTGCCTTTCACGAAGGCGAGGTGCGTGGCGACGACAAACTGGCCAAGGAGTTGGCCTCCTTTGCCGACATCTTTGTCAACGACGCACTCTCGAAATCGCATCTCGCGCGCGCTTCCACCGACGGCGTGGCGCGGCACATGCGCATTTGCGCGGCCGGACTGCAGCTCGAAAAAGAATTGAATGCCTTTGAGATGCTGTTGGGCAACATCGAGCGCCCTTATGTCGCCGTGCTGGGCGCGCAGCGGTTCGCCGAAGTGCTGCCGCTTATGGAGAGCTTGCTGCTGCGGGCCAACGTATTGATTTTGGGCGGGGCGATGGCCGCTACCTTTGCAGCGGCACGCGGCATGGAAGTTGGCAATGCGCCAATTGAGCGGGGGCGTTTGCCCTTGGCCCGGGATTTCATGACCCGAGCCGAGACGCGTGGTGTGCAACTGCTGCTGCCCCAAGATTATGCTGTGGCGCAGGCCCAAGGGACCAACAACACCGACAACTGCGCGGCAGGCGCAATGAACCCACAGATGCAACCGGTGGATATTGGCACCGAGAGCATCCGCCGTATCCGCGAAGTCGTGACCAAGTCCGGTACGGTGTTTTGGTGCGGCTTGATGTCGCTGGACGGTCGCAAAGACAGCTCCCTCTCCATTGCGCGTGCCATTGCTGGCGCATCTGCCTTTTCGGTGGTGGCGGGCGATGTGGCGACACAAATCGTTCGCGATGCCGACCTGGAAAAGGGATTTAACCATGTATCGATGGGAGGCTTGGCCGCCCTGCAAATGCTCGAGGGCAAAGCGCTCCCCGGAATAGCTGCGCTGATGAAATAGCGCCACTCATACAAGCGGAGGAAAAAAATGCGGAAATGTTTCGTAGCAGGCAATTGGAAAATGAATGGCACCATCGACGAATCCGTGGCCTTGGCCAAGGGCGTCGTGGCGGGATTGACGGGTAGTGAAAAGGCCGATGTGGCTGTTTGCCCACCGTTCCTGGCCATCCCGGCGGTGCGCGACGTGTTGGCGGGAACCGCTGTCCGCCTGGGGGCACAGGATGTTTTCTACGAAGGCAACGGGGCCTTCACCGGAGAGATTTCCACCGATATGTTGCGCGATGCAGGTGTCTCCTTTGCGCTCGTAGGACACTCGGAGCGCCGCCATGTTATCGGCGAAACCGATGCAATTGTACGCCGGAAACTCGATGCGTTGATCGCCGCGGGGATGGACGTGATTTTGTGCGTGGGCGAAAAAATTGAAGAGCGCGAAGCGGGCAAGACCGAGGCAGTGCTCGATACGCAGACGCGCGCGGGCCTGACGGGCCTGACCCGCGAGCAATTGGCCAAGGTGACCATCGCTTATGAGCCGGTATGGGCCATCGGTACGGGCAAGGTTGCCACCACCGAGCAGGCGCAGGCCGCGCACAAGTTTATCCGCGATCTGGTGGCCAGCATGTTCGATCAAGCGGCCGCAGATGCACTGCGCATTCAATACGGTGGCAGCGTCAAAGCCGACAACGCCGCAGAGCTCATGGCGCAACCCGACGTAGACGGCGCACTGGTGGGCGGCGCAGCGCTCAAAGCCGATTCATTCCTGGGCATCATCGCTGGCGCCCGATAACCAAGGGCGTGCCGCGCCAATCCTTTCAAACAACTTCTTGACATTGCGAAATAGCCAATTGTAAAAGACCGGCCATGAATATTTTACTCACAGTCCTGCATATTACATTTTGCCTTTTCCTCATTATGGTGATCTTGCTGCAAACCGGAAAAGGCGGTGGCATGGGAGCGGCTTTTGGTGGCGGTGCTTCGGTATTCGGCCCCCGTGGTCCCAGTTCTTTCATCGGAAAATTAACCGCTGTCATTGCCGCGCTCTTCGTGGTTTCGTCCATTGTTCTGGCCTATATGTCCTCTTCAAAATCGACGGGACTCGAAAAACGCGCCGCCTTGCAGCATGTCTCTGGCGGTGGCGTGGATGTGCAATTGCCGCCGGCTCCCGTTGTGCCGTTACCGGAAGAACCCGCCTTGCCTGAACCCGTCGATGCCGCAGCCGATGCTGACGCCGACGCTGGTGCCGATGCCGACGCCGATGCCGATGCAAGTGTTGGTGCCGACGCACAGCCCGATGCGGATGAGGCCGAACCCGCGCCTGCCGATGCTGCCGCTGAGCCTGCAGCACCTGTAGCAGACGTCGCCCCGAAAACCGCAGCGCCCGCAGCGCCCGCAGCCCGACCCCAGGCACCACCGGCAGCCGCACCTGCGGTCCCCGCTGTTCCCGCTCCGGATGCCCCCGAAGCCGCAGCGGCCGCACCCGCGCCTGCAGCGCCATCCCCCGCACCCGAGGCGGCTCCGGCCCCCGAAGCCGCTCCTGCGACAGCTCCTGCTGCTCCCCCAGTCGCCGAAGACGCACCGTAACGTCGCGCGCCTTTGCGCACACCGCCAATCACGCAAAACAACGGATGACGGAAGACGTCGAATGGAGTAATTTCTCTGCTCTGACAATTATGATGCGCAGCGCCAGCGGCTCCCAAATGCGTCCTCTGGCGCTTACAAAGAAAGGATTGGCGAGATGAACTACGTCCTGAAACTCGGTTTGTTGGGGTGCGCCATCGCCCTCTTGGGCAGTGCGTGCAGCCCGACGCCTGTGGCGATTCGCGTTGAGCAAGAAAAGTACATCCTCGAAGGGGAGGGCGCCGAAGGGCAGTTGATCGCCCACGCGGTCGACAAGGATGGCACCCCCATTCCCACCGCCGAGATGACGTTCTTTTGCGAGAGCAACAAAATTGTTCGCGTCACGCCCAGCGGTGCGCTGAAGGCCGTGTCCTCGGGCGAGGACGTCGTGGAAATTGAGGTCGTGGGCACCGACTTGAAGGTCAAGGTTGTGGTGCGCGTGAAAATCTCAGCCGGCGTCGAGACCTCTCACGAAAAATTGCGGCTCTGGCTGGGGCAAGAAAAAATCGATGTCTCCGCTTGGGTTGTGAGCGAAAAAGGCGCCTACATTGAAGGCTACTTGCCCGAGTGGACGAGCGACGATCCGAGCATTGTCTCGGTGGAGCGCATTCCCGATCCCATCGGCGACCCGATTCGCGAGCGCAGTTATGTGAAGATGGTCGGCTTGAAATCGGGCGACACCAACATCACCGCCTCTTACAAGAGCTTTACCAAGGACATCCGCGTCCGGGTGTATGCCGAAGACGAAAACGTCAACTTGGCGGGCCAGCGCCTGGACAAGCACGGCAATCCCATCATGCCCAAAGAATCAGACGACGACGACGACGATTGAGTGTCGCGCATCGCACGATGCGTCACGGCGTGCTGTCCGATGGCGGGACATCGTCTGTGATCGCGATGAGACGATGCGGTCCATCGCATTGCCAACCCTCACAAGTAGCGACGTATAGGGCTTCGTAGGGGCCGCGAACCGGTTGCGCGCAGAGGCGTCCGGGGAGGAGCGTCGTCCACAAAACTTGCCCGGCGGTGTTGTACATCGTCAATTCGGTTTCTCTGTCGCTGGCGGCATCGGCGATGAGGTGCCCCTTCGGGCCGTAATCGACAAAGGCGGCGTGTCCGTGGGTGGAACGCACCACAACCGAAAGCCCGCCATGGGCATTGGGGGCCAACAGGGTGTTGAAGGGACCGCGGTTCCCTTGCGGTCGCGCGCAGTGGCTGGCGACGCCGACACATAAGCCCAGCAGCGATACGAGGTCATCTTGTGAGAGCAGATCCATGCCGATGATTTTGTCGTCGATGGGCAAGGCGGTGGTGCGGATGAGGCGCCCGTCGGGATGCCAACCCTTGAGCCAGACGCCCTGTGGTGGGGTTTCGATGGTCAGCCAGATGTTGGCCTCTGTGCGCTTCATGCTGGGCATCACGGGGCTGGGTACCGACCAGCGCTCTGCGCCGCGGGCGTCCAACAAGGCGGTTTTGTCGCTGCGCCAGATGAGGGGTTCGCACTGGCGAGAGACCCCGAGAACGATGGCACCGCGCGCCAGTTCGATGCGCCGGATGACCGCGCCGTGGTGGGAGAGCAAAATGGCGGCCCCCGACAGACCGCGGCTCCCTTGCACGACAAGGCCTTCATCGCAGTGCCACGGTCCTTGGAGCTGTCGGTATTCATTCATCACCGCGCGCCAGCGATCACTGCCATCCGGCGCCAAGGCCCCCAGGGTGGCGGCGTCAAAGAGGTAGAGTTGGCCAGCCTCGTCTGTGCGCAGCTCCCCATTGATGGCGCGCGCCCAACCCGTGCGACCAGCGGGCAAAATGTTGTTGAGGCGTTGGTAGCTGCGCGACCACAGCAGCTCGGTTTGCTGATACGGATATGCGGTGTGTTCGGGGCCAGCCATGATTTTCCAGCGGGTGACGCCGCGGCTCGTCACGTTGAAGATGTGATCGCCCGACGATAGGACGAGCCCTCCCAAAGGGGTGATGTGCATCTGTGAAATGGGCGCGGGGAAGGGGAGGGTGAAGCGCACTGTCCCCGGCGTAGCGAAGCGGCGTTGGAGAGGGGGGGAGGGCGCCTGTGGCGGCGCGGCCGTGTCTTCGGTGGTCGCCGGCGCTGAGGTGTCGCCGATGGGAGGTGTTCCCGGGGCGGTGGATGGGGTGTTCTTGGAGGCGGGTGGGGCCGGTGCCGTATCGGCGCGCTGGGGGTCGTCTTGGGCCTTTGGACCGCAGGCCGCTCCCAGCACGAGATGGCATGCGAGCAAAGAGATGCTCAGCAATGGCCAGGGGTTGGTTGTGGCACGTGTCAACGCATCATGCGGCGGCAGTCCCTGACGAACCGGGCTGGACCGCTGCTGGCGGCACACTTGGCATAGGCGCTGCGCGATTCCGCGTCTTTGTTCATGAGTTGGTAAATGTAACCCACGGCGAGCCAGGCCTTGGCGTTGTCGTCGTTGAGCTGGGTGGCGCGCAGGCCGTATTCGAGGGCTTGTTCTTGGAACTTACGGCTTTCGGCCATGATGAGCGCCAATTCGGCCAGGGCTTCTTCGCCATCGGGGTGGATGTCGATGGCGTCAAGCAGGTATTCGAGCTTCTTTTTTCGGCCCACAGACGTCGATGCCTTCAGCAGTTGCGCATACTCCTGGTGTTGCGCCGGAGTGAGGACGCTGGCAGCAGGGGCGCGGTCGGCATTTTCGGTTTCGGAAGGGGCATCGGCGGTAGCTGCGGTGTCGGTTTCGGAAGGGGCATCGGCGGTAGCTGCGGTGTCGGTTTCGGAAGGGGCATCGGCGGTAGCTGTGGTGTCGCTTTCGGGGAGGGCGTCGGCGGTGTGTGGGGGCGCGTCTACCGGGATGGTCGCGTCAATGGCCTCGGCTGGCGCAGCGGCGGTGCGCGGGGGCACCCGGACCGGGACGTGCGTTGGAGCGGCGGTGTCGTCGTGGTGTGGCGCGGGGTTTGCCGCGAACACCGGGAGGCGCACGCCGTACAGGTGGAGTCCTAGTGCCAGCAGCGCTAGCAAGAATATGGCCAGCAGCGCCCAGCGCATTTTGCCTGGGGAGGCGTCGCTGTTGCGCAGCGGTGGCAGCGGTGGTTCGTGGGGGCGCCGGGGGGGCAGGGGCGCGGCGTCTGGTTCGGCTTCGGGCAGGGGTGCGGCGTCTGGTTCGGCTGCGGGCAGGGGCGCGGCGTCTTCAGAGGGGGGAGTCGTCTCTTGGAGATGGACGGGTTTGGCCGGTGGCGGAATGACCGGTTGGGTGAGGGTGGTGTCGAGGGAGGGGAGCGGTGTCGGCGGGAAGGCCGAAAGCGCTGTGACGAAGTTGCCGGACAGGGATTGCAGCGGTGCGGTTTCCGGTCGCGGCAGAAAATCCAGCTTGGGAAGGCGCAAGGTTGTGGACTGCTCGGTGAGGTTATCGCGCGCGGGCGCGTTGTCGTCGATGGTGGGGATGTCGATTTGGTCGAGGTCGTCGTCATCCCTTAGCGGGGAGGCGAGGGCGTGGTGTTCGCCGGCCGAGGCATCGGGAAAGGGCGATGCGGGCATGATGCTGGGGGTCATGGGGGGAAAGTCTTCGAGGGACGGGCCCGAGGCGTGGGAGCCCTCGGGATGCAGGACCGCATCTTCGAGGGAGAGGTCGGTGATGTCGCCGATGAGGCCTTCGAAATAGAGCTTGGAGATGATGCCCAGGGCTTCTAGATCGCCTAGCGGGGACAGGTCGACGACTTCCATGAGGGAGCGCCGCGCATCAAATAGGCGCAGCAGGGCGTTGATTTCGTCGGGGATTTCGCCCAGGCGTTCGGCGATGTACTCCTCGTTGACGTCGAAGACTGAGGTGAGGGGCGGGAGCTGCTCTTGCATGCGGCCCCACTCATCGAGTCGGCGCATGCCCTCCATGAGCAGTCCCTGGGTGGACAGCGAGATGGTGTCGGGGCGCTCGACGGGGATGAAATTGATTTCGAAGGTGCCCTCAGACCAGACCAGCATGCGGTACACCGCCTCTTCGCCTTTGCGGCTGCGGGTCTCTGCGTCCACGACCTTGCCTTCGCGAAAATAGATGTCGCCGGCGTCGCGTTGCCGCTCCACGTGGATGACGCCCGATTTTCGGCTGATGTCGATGGTTTGGATCAAGTCGACGATGCCCATATCGGTGAGATTTCCGGAGAAGTTTGTTTTGGAGCCGCGCCGCTCAAGGCGTTCGCGTTGTCGGCGCTGCATAACCAGGGTGACCCGGGCCAGAATTTCGCGGATGAAGATCGGCTTGGTTAGGTAATCTTCGATGCCCTGTTCCAAACCCTTGATTTTGTCCTCAATGGATTTTTGCGCCGTGAGAAAGAGAACGGGAATGTCGGACCACTCGGGGTTGTCTTTGATGGCCTGGTTGAGCTCAAAACCGTCCATTTCGGGCATGACGGTTTCGGAGATCACCATGTCGGGCGCGGATATTTTGATTTTCTCAATGGCGTCGACGCCGTTGATGGCGCGCGTAACACTGAAACCGGCCTTTTTTAGGCTCACTTCGAGGACGCGAAGGCTCTTGGGGTCGGAATCGACGATGAGTAGGTGCTGTTTCGCCACACTAAAATCCTTGTTATGCGAATCATTCCACAGTCGAAGGCATGGGACCGTTGCGCATTTGTATATGCATCATTTTGTTATTATTCCAATAGCACAATTGCGACATTTTCGCAGTGATTGTGTGCGGACTGAAATGATGTCGGCAACGTTTTAATGTTTGTGTAAAAAATCTTGACTCCCTTGGGGGGCTACGATACCAAAAATGAAAGGCAAACAGTCATTTTGACGGGCGTGAATTTTCAATTTTCCAGGTGAAATAAGAGGTGAAACCGTGAAAAAAGTTTTTTTGGGCATGCTTTGTGTCTTCGCTCTCCAACTCTCCCTCATGGGCTGCGGCAACGAACTGGCCGTTCGAGATGTGTCCCCCAAAATCGGCATTACCTCTGGTGGTGAGCCCGTTGAAATTTTGGGCAGCGGCTTTCACCCAGGCATGGGCATCTCGATTTATGTGGGTAGCAAAAAAGCCGACAACGTGGCCATCAACAGCAAAAACAAGCTCACCTTCACCACCCCGGCGGCTGCGGCTGGGCCGTCTAAAGTCGACATCGTGGTGCGCTTTGATAACGGCGACGAATTTCAGATGTCGCAGGCCTTTACCTACGTAGAGCCCTCTTCGGCTGGCATGGACATCCGGCAGCTTGGCTCCCGCCAAAGCCACCGACAAAAAGAGTAACCCCACGTCCTTTTCCCGCTGCCCTTCCATCCAGCCACATCCACGTCTACATCCAATAGCCACGGCCCACGGCCAGACGCCGCGCTCCAAACGGTTCTGTTCGCGTTTTGGCCAGCCTCCCCCAAGCTGCGCGCGTGCGATGCGATGGGGGCGCGAAGACTGCGGCGTTCTAGTAACAGATGCGGTTGCGGCCTTGGTGCTTGGCCAGGTAGAGCTTTTCGTCGGCGGCGCTGATGAAGTCGGTCTCGGAGATTTTGGCGCCTTGGGTGGTGGCCAGGCCCATGCTGACGGTCACCTGGATGGGGTTTCCCTCGTAGACAAACGGATGGCTTTCGACGGCGCTGCGGATGCGCTCGGCAAACAACAGGACCTCTTGTGGCGGGGTCTCGGGAATGAGCAGGGCGAATTCCTCGCCGCCATAGCGCGCAAAGACGTCTTCTTCGCGGGAAATGGTGCGAATGAGGCGGCTCAACTCTTTTAAGATGAGGTCGCCGGCGATGTGACCCCACGTGTCGTTGACGGCTTTGAAGAAGTCGATGTCGATCATGATGAGCGACAATGTGCGTTGGTAGCGGTGGGAGCGGTGCAGCTCGCGGGCCATTTCATCGATCAGGTGGCGTCGGTTGTAAATGCCGGTCAGCCCGTCGGTGATTTTCATTTTGTAGATTTCGTCGTGGTAGGCGGCTTCGTTTTCGTCGCCGGAGAGATACTTGAAGATGGTGTCGCCGAT
>LSQX01344292.1_pt1 | contig 37190 bp, 39 predicted proteins | sample 654561 | NCBI WGS metagenome assembly LSQX01 (sample SAMN04489861, study PRJNA283612) | anaerobic digester metagenome | isolation source: 4 biogas reactors fed with cattle manure at either 37C or 55C with and... | place: Denmark: Kongens Lyngby | collected 2014 | reverse complement strand
TTCGAAATGTACGGAACTCGAACTTCTGCTCAATCTCGCTGCATGAAGACTAACATACCGGCACCCTGATAATAATCTCCTGCATCGACAACATGGTCAAGGGCGCGGCGGGGCAGGCGGTGCAAAACATGAATATCAGATACGGCTTTGACGAAAAAACCGGTCTTACAACGGTACCGGCTATATTCTGAAAAGGGGGATTTTATGAAGATAACGGAAATGAACGGCGGAATAGTCGCTCCGTCGGGATTTAAAGCCGCCGGAGTTCACTGCGGTCTGCGCAAAAACCGCTCCCGGCTTGACCTTGCAATGATCTATTCGGATGTCAGATGCGCCGCCGCCGGCGTTTTTACCACCAATAAAGTTTTTGCCGCTCCGGTCGGCGTCGACCGCGAGCATCTTTCGGACGGATATGCACAGGCGATTATCATAAACTCCGGAAACGCAAACACCTGCAGCGAAGACGGATATGAAAAAGCAGGCGCAATGATTGCCTGTGCTTCCGAAGTATTGGGCATACCGGAAAAAGATGTCCTGATCTCATCAACCGGAGTAATCGGCGTTCCTCTGCCGATAAAACCGATCCTTGAGGGCATTCCGATGCTCAAAGAGAAGCTTTCTTCGGAACCGTCGGGCAGCGAAGACGCTGCGGTTGCTATTATGACTACCGACACCAAGAAGAAAGAATACGCGATCAAATACCAATTCGGCGGCAAGGACATAAAGATCGGCGGCATCTGCAAAGGTTCGGGAATGATACAGCCCAACATGGCGACGATGCTTGCCTATATCACCACCGACGCATCGATTTCCCCGGAACTTCTCCGAAAATCGCTGAAACATTGCGCCGATCTGACTTTCAATATGGTTTCGGTCGACGGCGACACCTCCACCAACGACACACTCATCGTTATGGCTTCAGGTCTCAGCGGTGCGGCTGTTATCAACGAAGAAAACGAAGCTTACGAAGCTTTCCTTGAAGCCTTGCTGAATGTCTGTATGAAGATGGCAAAATATATAGCCGCCGACGGAGAAGGCGCGACAAAGCTGATCGAATGCAAAATAACCGGTGCCAAAACCGAGCAGGATGCAAAGATCCTTGCGAAATCGGTAATAAGGTCTCCGCTCGTAAAGTGCGCCATGTTCGGCGCCGATGCCAACTGGGGAAGAGTGCTTTGCGCTCTCGGTTACTCCGGAGCCGACTTTGATGTTGATGCGGTATGCTGTTCTTTCAGATCGACCGCCGGCGAAATTGAAGTCTGCAGAAACGGCGTCGGCTGCGGCTTTGATGAAGACATCGCCAAGGAAATACTGATACGCAATATTATAACCATCGACTGCAAGGTCGGAGACGGAGCTTATGAAGCGACCGCATGGGGCTGCGATCTCAGCTACGAATATGTCCGCATCAACGGCGATTACAGGAGCTGAAAGGCATTAAATTTCGGAGATGATAGATATGTTTCTTTCAAATATGGATAAAGCGGCTGTCCTGAGTCAGGCGCTTCCTTACATTCAGAAATACTCGGGAGAGACCGTCGTCGTCAAATACGGCGGCGCCGCCATGACCTCCGCGGGCTTGCGGAACGCGGTTATTGCCGACCTTGTGCTTATGACCTGCGTAGGGATCCGCGTTGTTCTGGTTCACGGCGGCGGAAAGGAGATTGACGCAAATCTTCAAAAGATGGGTATTGAACCGAATTTTAAAGACGGCATCCGGGTAACCGACGAGGAAACCATGGACGTCGTACAGATGGTTCTTGCCGGAAAAACCAACAAAGACCTCGTCCGGGAAATCGAAAACATCGGAGGCAAAGCCATCGGCCTCTGCGGAGTTGACGGCGGACTTATCAAGGCAAAAAAATACGAAAAATCCGATATTGATTACGGCAGCGTCGGCGATATAACCGAGATCGACGTTACTCTTCTGAATGACCTTTTGGGTCGCGGCTACATCCCGGTGGTTTCAACCGTTGCGCTCGGTGACGCCGATAACCCGGTTTACAACATAAACGCAGACATTGCCGCATTGAAAATAGCCGTAGCGCTCGGGGCGCAAAACCTGCTTTTCCTTACCGATGTAAGAGGAGTTCTCCGAGATGTTCACGACGAGGATACCCTTTTACCCGAGATTAAATTGAATGAAGTTCCCGCTCTGATTGAAGAAGGCATCATCAGCAAGGGCATGATACCGAAAGTTGACTGCTGCGTAAAAGCTGTAAAGGGCGGAGTCGGCCATACCGTTATTTTAGACGGCCGGATTAACCACTCGCTGCTGATTGAAATGCTTACCGACGAAGGCGTCGGAACCCTTTTCAGAGAATAAGAAACCAATACACAATTGACTGTCCCGCCGATTGTGAATTCATCAATATGCGGGACATATTTTATTTCGGAGAAATACTATGACAAACGAACAGGCGATAAAGCTCGATTCGGAATACATGATTCAGTCCTACGGCCGCAATCCCGCAGCGATAAGCCACGGCAGCGGAGCGTCGATGTATTCTCTCGACGGAAAGAAATATATTGATTTCACATCCGGAATCGGCGTTAATTGTCTCGGATATGCCGACCCCGACTGGGTATCCGCAGTATCGGCGCAGCTCGGGGAAATAGCTCATATGTCGAATTACTTCGTAAGTCCCAAGACGGCGATTCTTGCGCAGAGATTGGTTGAGCTGAGTTCAATGAAGCGCGTCTTCATGTCAAATTCCGGAGCCGAGGCGAACGAAGGTGCGATCAAAACCGCGCGCAAATACAGCCGCGACAAATACGGCGAAGGCCGCAGCACCATAATAACGCTTATCAATTCTTTCCACGGCCGCACCGTGACCACCCTTGCGGCAACCGGACAGGAGAGCTTTCACAAGGATTTCGGCCCCTTTACCGAGGGATTCAAATACTCTCCTTTAAATGATGTAGAAGCGCTCGAAGCCGCAGCCACATCCGATGTCTGCGCAGTAATGGCGGAGGTCGTTCAGGGCGAGGGCGGAGTCTTCCCGATGACGGCGGAATTTGCCGCAGCTCTTCAAAGCCTTTGCACCGACCGCGACATACTGCTGATATTCGACGAAGTGCAGTGCGGAATCGGCAGGACCGGCAAAATGTTCGCATGGCAGCATTTCGATTCGGTAAAACCGGATATAATGACGCTTGCAAAGGGGCTCGGCGGCGGACTTCCGATCGGCGCCTTCATAGTCGGCGAAAAATGCGAATATACGATAGGCAAAGGACAGCACGGCTCTACATTCGGCGGGAATCCCGTCGCCGCAGCCGGCGCAAACGTTGTGCTTGACAAAGTCAGCTCCCCGGGATTTTTGGACGAAGTCACGGAAAAGGGAAGATATATCGCAAACGCAATTAAATCGATGAATATCCCGTATCTAAAGCAAGTTCGCAGTCTCGGCATGATGATCGGAGCCGAGCTTGTTTCTCCTTCTGAAGGCGGAGCGGCAGCTGCGGCCTTTGCCGGTCTTGCCCTTCAAAAGGGTCTTCTGCTTCTTACAGCCGGCTCAAACACTGTCCGCCTGCTCCCCCCGCTTACCATTTCGACGGACGAAATCGAAGAGGGGCTCCGGATATTCAAAGCAACCGCACTTAGTATGATATAACTCCGACACCGAAAGGATTACCTGATATGTATAGAAGCCTTCTGAAAATGTCCGACCTTAACCGGGATGAACTTTATTACCTGCTTGACCTTGCTTCCAAACTGAAAAACGACCGCCGGCTCGGCATCCCTCATCCGCTGCTTGCCGGCAAGACTCTCGGCATGATCTTCCGCAAATCCTCGACACGAACCAGGGTCAGCTTTGAAACCGGTATGTACCAGCTCGGCGGCTACGCTCTCTTCCTGTCATCCGCCGATCTCCAGATTGGCCGCGGAGAGCCGATAGAAGACACCGCAAGAGTTTTGGGCCGCTATCTTGACGGCATCATGATCCGCACTTTTGCGCAGGAAGAAGTAGAGCAGCTCGCTCAATACAGCGGACTTCCGGTTATCAACGGCCTGACCGACTACGCCCATCCCTGCCAGGTGCTTGCCGATCTGATGACCATACGCGAATATAAGGGCGGCTTTGATGGCCGCAAGCTCTGCTATATCGGCGACGGCAACAATATGTGCAACTCCCTCGTAGTAGGCTGTCTGACGGCCGGAATGGATGTTGCGATAGCCGTGCCCGAGAAATACCGTCCCGCAGAAGATGTCCTCGAATTCGCTAAAGGCTACGGCGGTAAATTCATGATGACCGAAGACCCCTTAAAGGCTGCCGAAAAAGCCGATGTGCTTTATACCGACGTCTGGGCTTCGATGGGAATGGAAGTGGAGTCCGAGCAGCGCCGCCGCGATTTCAAGGGTTATCAGATAAACCGGGAAATCGAAGCCGCAGCCGCGAAGGACGTCATAGTTCAGCACTGCCTGCCGGCTCACCGCGAAGAGGAGATCACCGCGGACGTTTTTGAGCGCCATGCAAACGAGATATTCGACGAAGCGGAAAACCGCCTCCACGCTCAGAAAGCCGTAATGGCAAAACTGATGAAATAATGAAAAAAATAAAGCTGTCGGCGTCGCTGATGTGCGCCGATATACTCAATCTCGGCTCAGAGCTCGTGGAGCTTGAAACAAGCGGAATCGACTATATCCATATCGATATCATGGACGGTCATTTCGTGCCGAATCTGATGCTGTCTCCGCAGCTTGCGGATCTTACGCGGACGGCATGCAGCCTTCCTTACGACTACCACCTTATGGTCGATCGCCCTGAAAATATCATTCCCTCACTCAGCCTTCGCCCGGGAGATGTAGTTTCCGTTCATGCGGAAAGTACTGCCCATCTTCAAAGAGCGGCGGCTATGATAAAAGCGTCCGGCGCGACAGCCGCCGCAGCGCTGAATCCGGCAACCCCGCTCGAAACCCTCCGTGATATTCTGCCGGATATAGATATGGTGCTTATCATGACAGTCAACCCCGGATTTGCGGGGCAGAAGCTGGTACCGCAGACGCTCGATAAAATCAAAAGATGCCGAGCCATGCTTGACAGTCTCGGATTCACCGATATATCGATACAGGCGGACGGCAACTGCAGTTTTGAAAACATCCCGAAAATGTGCAGCGCCGGAGCTGATAACTTTGTCGTTGGATCGTCAAGTTTGTTTAATCCTGCATATACGATCAAAACCGCCGCCAAAAAGCTGCGCGGGCTTGAAATAAACTGAAAAACAGAATTTTCTTAAATAAGCCGCTCTTTTATCGAACGGCTTATTATTTTTATAATCCGTCTTGAAATATTAACAGATACATGATATAATATATAAGATAATCCTAATATTCACATTGTCCTATTTTTGGAGGTTTTTAAAATGGTAACTGCCGGTGATTTCAGAAACGGCGTAACTTTTGAGCTTGACGGAAACGTCATGCAGATCATTGAATTCCAGCATGTCAAGCCCGGAAAGGGAGCCGCTTTCGTTCGCACAAAAATCCGCAATGTCATTACCGGTTCGGTGACAGAGCGTACTTTCAGCCCGACCGATAAGTTCGAAAACGCGACCATTGATCGCAAGGACATGCAGTATTCCTACAGCGACGGCGATATTTATTATTTCATGGATCAGGAAACATTCGAAATGCTGCCTATCGATAAAGCTACTCTCGGAGACAGCTTTGAATTTATGAAAGAAAACGATATCTGCCGCGTCATGTCCTACAAGGGAAAGGTATTCGGGGTAGAACCGCCTATGTTCGTTACCCTTGAAGTTACCGATACCGAACCCGGCGTCCGCGGCGACACCGCTACCGGCGCAACCAAGAATGCCACCGTTGAAACCGGAGCAGTGATTCGCGTTCCGCTATTTATCAACAACGGAGATATAGTAAAGATAGATACCCGTACCGGCGAGTATCTCGAAAGAGCGTAACACCGGCCTTACAAGGAGAATACCGCAATGGACACTCAGGAAAAGCTTTCCCGGGTTCGCCGGCTTATAAGCAGACTCGAAGCCACAGGAACATTCAATCGGGAAATTACCGAACTGTGTTCCGCCGTTTCGGATATGCTCGAAGATATTTATAACGAAATATACGAGCTTGGAAAAGCAGTCGAAGAAAGCGCCGATCTGATCGATGAAATGGATTCCGACCTTTCCGATCTCGAGGATGTCGTTTTCGGGGAAGATCCGGAAACGGAGTTCGTCGAAAATGACTGGGCAGATGTCGAATTTGAAGTCATATGTCCGCAATGCGGTGAAAAAAGCAAAATAACTCTCGATGTCGACCCCGAAGCAGTCATCTGCCCCAAATGCGGATGCGAGTACGACTGCATCGACCAGCTCGAAGCCATCGAAGACGATTACGAAGATGAGCCGGAATTATAAGGCAGCTGTTCTTATTTCTCCGAGGATTCTGTGAAAAAAGGTTTGCCTGTTAACATCAGAATGAAAAATTTTGTGATGATTAATGTAAAGTTTAGCGCTGCTTCTTGAAAAAACAGTTGTTTTGTGGTATAATAACAGTAGTTTAAAACAAAATGGAGGATATATTTCATGTCAGTAAAAGTTGCTATTAACGGCTTCGGCCGCATCGGACGCCTTGCTTTCCGTCAGATGTTCAAAGTTCCCGGCTATGATGTCGTTGCTATTAACGACCTTACCAGTCCGGATATGCTTGCCCACCTGCTTAAGTACGACACCGCTCAGGGCGGCTACTGCGGTTTCATCGGCGAAAGCAAGCATACCGTAGAAGCTACCGCAGATTCCATCATAGTCGACGGTGAAGAAATAAAGATCTTTGCCGAAAAAGACGCGGCAAACTGCCCGTGGGCAAAGTTTGATGTCGACGTAGTGCTCGAGTGCACCGGCTTCTACACCAGCAAAGAGAAGAGCATGGCTCACATTACTGCCGGAGCGAAGAAGGTTATCATTTCCGCCCCCGCAGGCAACGACCTCAAGACCATAGTTTACGGCGTAAACGAAAAGATTCTCACCGCCGAAGACCAGATCATCTCAGCCGCTTCCTGTACCACCAACTGCCTCGCTCCGATGGCTAAAGCGCTAAACGATGCTTTCCCGATTCAGAGCGGCATCATGGCTACCGTTCATGCATATACCGGCGACCAGATGGTTCTCGACGGTCCGCACCGCAAAGGCGACCTCCGCCGCGCCCGCGCCGCTGCCGCTAACATAGTTCCCAACTCCACCGGCGCTGCCAAAGCTATCGGCCTTGTTATTCCGGAGCTTAACGGCAAACTTATCGGTTCGGCTCAGCGCGTTCCGGTTACCACCGGTTCAAGCACCATTCTTATAGCCGTTGTTAAGGGCAAGGACGTTACCGTCGATTCCGTCAACGCCGCCATGAAAGCTGAAGCTTCCGAGTCCTTCGGCTACAACGAAGAACAGATCGTATCCTCCGATGTTATCGGAATGACCTATGGTTCTCTCTTTGATTCCACCCAGACTATGGTAGCGAAACTCGGTGACGACACCTATCAGGTTCAGGTAGTTTCATGGTATGACAACGAAGCTTCCTATACCACCCAGATGGTGCGCACCATTAAATATCTTGCCAATCTCAAATAATTGAATATATTTTCCGGCACGGTTTATACCGTGGCGGATTTTTGTCTATATTTTTCTATGCACGGCCGAAAATCGTGCATAAATTGTCTTGCATATTAATTAAAACAATTCTATTTTTCGTCAATTTCGGTTATATAATGGGGGTTAAGATGATAAGGAATAACCGACACACGGCTGCTTTTATGATTTCTGTTTTGATTTTCTTCTCAATATTTTCTTTAAGTGTTTTTGCCGAAGAGCCATACGAGATGTGCGGGATAAACATTACGATTAATCTCGACGGCATTCCGGCAAGCATAGTTGACGACCGCGAAACCGGGAGCGGTGCAGAGATAAAACAAGTTACGACATCCGTAACCGTCTACAGAGCCGAAATCGGCGGCGAAGCTACAGTTCATGGCAAAATACACTTATATTTTACCGGAGATGAGATAAACGGATGGAAACTGAAGACAGATATTATTTTCGGAAATAAAACATACTCCGCCGGCAGTTATAAATACCACGGCACTAAGGTCAGCGGTAAAGTCACCGATTATGATGTATCGCAGGCGGGAGCGTATCAGGATATAACGGCTGACTTTTATAAAAATGCAGTTTCGTTAACTGTTCCGATTATGGAAACCGACCCCGGAGCAATTGAATATCAGCTGATATATGATTTGGGCGGAGGTGAACCTTCAATTCCTTCCGAAACCGGAAATTCTCCCGTTTTTACAATCACCATGACAGAACCGGTATTGCCGGGACATGTGTTTTTAGGCTGGAGCTCTGTTCCGGGCGGAGCGGTTGAGTATACCAAAGGTCAGAGCATCACGGCGGCAGCACCGTTAACCACCCTTTATGCCGTCTGGGTGGCCGATGCAGGAGGGAATGACCCGGGTGTAACTGATAAAACCAACGCTCCGGGTATAGCAAAGAGTGCCGATAAGAGCAGTGCCGCAGCTGGAGAAACAGTTCATTTTGTGTTGACTTCGAATGTCCCCGATTTTCTCGGCAGTTACCTGCCGCTGACTCAGCCGGATGATCCGACGGGACCGTCAAGAGCCCCTCTGTCCGAAAAATCGGGCATAATTCGCGGCAGTTATCCGATTACAATCACCGACACATATAATCCGGCAATAGTATTTAACGCCGTCTCCGGCAATATTACGGTAACTGTTAACGGAAAGCAGTTATCATCCGATCTTTATAATCTGACCGAAAATACCGGAAGTTTTTCTGTTATAATGGACCTTGTTACTCTCTTCGAATTCGGGTTCTTTACCGAAAGCGAGATAGATTCTGCCCCCGCGATAATAATTGAATATGATGCCAAGATGGCGTCAGAGGTTACGGCGGGAAGTTATCTGAACCAGGCGCAGGTCGCATATCTTGACAATACCGGCGCTGCTGCAAATTCCGCTGAAGCTTCGGTCGGAATCAATGTATACGGAATAAAGATATACAAATACGACCAGAGCGATAATAAACCGCTTGCCGGAGCTGAATTTTCCGTTACGGTCGGAGAAATAACCATAAACGGAACCACAAACGACAGCGGTTACTGCATCTTCGACGGACTCGCCGCAGGTGAGTATACGATAAGAGAAACAAAGGCGCCTGATGATTATATCAAAAGCGATACGCCTCTTGCGGTAAGCATCCCGGGAGACCCCGCGGCACCATCGGTCGGTGCAGACAACTATGCGGAAGTCAGATTTGCTAACTCACGCGTCCCGCTGACCGGAGGAGGCGGAACCGTGATGATGTATATTGCGGGAAGCTTATTGCTTGTATGCGGTATAAGCGGATTCTTCATTGTCAAAATAAACAGGCGAAAAGCAAATCTATATCGATGAAATGAAATTCAATGCGGCGGTCGGATGACTGCCGCATTTTTATGCTGCATGAAACAACCAATGCCTTAAACGGCATCAATGGTAAATTTTCTCAAACCCCTTGCAAAAATCCCGAATCTGTGGTATAATACATAGCGTTGCCCGGGGATGTAGCTCAGTTGGGAGAGCGCTGCGTTCGCATCGCAGAGGTCAAGGGTTCGAGTCCCTCCATCTCCACCAGGATATAACACAGCCATCGATACTTGTCGGAGTAACGGCTGTGTTTTTTGTTTTGGTTTATATAGTCATAAGCATATTCATATTAATTTTTCCAAAACATACATTAAAATTACAGTATTGTTAACAACATTCCCGCAAAACCTTAAGTATAATTACCATACGATATTTTTGAATTAATTAATCCATTTAAAGGAGCACGCAGATGGAAAAACTTAATATTGCTCTTATCGGCCTCGGATTCGGCGGCGCATTCGCACCGATTTACAAGGAACACCCGGATGTCGGAAGACTTGTTCTGTATGACGCAGACACGAATGTCTCAAAGCGCACTGCGGAATATATCGGCGGCGCCGATATTGCAGACAGCTTTGAAGCAATTTTCGGCGACAAATCTATCGATGCGGTTCACCTTGTGACGCCGATCCCGCTTCACGCCGACCAGACCGTCGCAGTACTGGAATCCGGCAAACATTGTGCCTGCACGGTTCCGATGGCTGTAACACTCGACGATATCAGGCGGATAGTCAAAGCCAGGCGCATGTCCGGCAAAAATTACATGATGATGGAGACGACGCTTTACACCTATCAGTATTTTTATGTCAAAAATATGCTGAAAGAAGGGAAGCTCGGGCGAATTCAGTTCCTGCGCGGCAGCCACTACCAGGATATGGCGCAGTGGCCGGACTACTGGATGGGATTGCCTCCGATGTGGTACGGTACACACGCCATTGCGCCATTGATAGGTCTTTCCGGATCGCGCATCTGCCGCGTCAACTGCTTCGGTTCCGGCACGATGTCGGACAGGCTTGTTCAAAGATACGGCAACCCATACCCGATTGAATCGGCGCTGTTCGAATTTGAGAACGGACTTAAGGGAGAGGCGACTCGGTCGTTATATGAAACTGCCCGGATGTATCAGGAAGGAATGTTTGTCTACGGTTCTGAAATGAGCTTTGAGTGGGGCTTCTGCGACGGAGATGACCCATATATCACTGCGCTTTATCCGCCGGATCCCGGCGCCAGAGGCGGCAGAACCGAATACAAGACTGCGCAGATGCCGAACTTTTATAACGACCTTCCCAAAGAGCTTTGGCATTTTACCGTCGGCGGCAATTACGATCCGCTGAATCCGCAGGAATCTCTCAAGCGCGGCGCCGGTGCGGGACATCACGGTTCACATCCTCATCTGGTTCACGAATTTGTGCGCAGCTGCATCGAAGAGCGCAAACCGGCGATAGACGAACACCTCGGCGGCAACATCACGGCAGCGGGAATATGTGCGCACGAAAGTGCGATGAAGAACGGCGAAGCGGTAATCGTGCCGAAATTCTAACATCAGGTTTATGCTTTCCCGGGCAGAATATAATACATTATTGATAAAACGTATATTCATTATCCGTTCAAATTTGTGCGACATTCCGTATGATAAAATGTTGACAAAAAAACAAAAATGTGCTATAATATATCAGTCTGTATATAAACTGACTTAATAAAATCTTAAAAAACCTCAAGCAAGCCGCATTATACTGCCAAGGCAGAATATTATGCGGTGTTTTTGCGGAATCGGAATCCGCAGGGGTTTCATGTGATTTACAACATTATGGTTCGTGAAAGGATGGCAGACACAAATGAAACTTGTTTTTGGCGTAAAGGACAGACCGAAGCCCGGCCAGATAATCGTCCTTGCTTTGCAGCAGATGCTTGCTATATTGGCGGCAACAATTGCCGTGCCGATGATAATCGGCAACGGTCTGACCCCTGCGGCGGCTATGTTCGGTGCAGGCTGCGGATCTATCGTCTATCTGCTTTTCACTCAGTTTAAAAGCCCGGTTTTCCTCGGCTCTTCATTTGCATTTATCGGTTCGATGTTCGCCGCTTTTGCAGGCGGAGTTTCGATGTCACTCGGCTGGCTGGGACTGGTTCTGGGAGCGCTCTTTGCCGGTCTTGTTTATGTCGTGATAGCGATAGTCATAAAATTCGTCGGAGTAGGCTGGCTCAATAAGCTTATGCCGCCAGTCGTTATCGGTCCCACAGTCGCCCTTATCGGCCTTTCACTCGCCGTAAATGCCGTATCCGATCTTACAAAAAGCGATGTTGTAAATGCCGCCGGCGAAATGCTGGGTTCATCATATGTAGCGATGCTCTGCGGCTTTATTACTCTCGCGGTGACAATGCTTGCATCGACCTACGGAAAGGGAATGGTAAAACTTATCCCGTTTATCATAGGTATTATCTCCGGATATGCAGCCGCGGCAATATTTACGATTATCGGAAACACTGCCGGGATAGATGCCCTCAAAATTGTCGATTTCAGTGTCTTCTCAACCTATATGTTCCCCGACGGCACAGTTTCGCTGAATACATTCCTGAGCCTACCGAAATTTACCTTTATCGGAGCAATAAAAGGCATCCCCGAACTCAATCCCTCTTATGTCGCAACTATCTTCGTCGCATATGTTCCTGTCGCCTTCGTTGTATTCGCCGAACACGTAGCCGACCACCGCAACATCAGCTCAATCATAGAACACGATCTTCTCGAAGATCCCGGCCTTACGCGCACCCTTCTGGGTGACGGCATCGGCTCGATAGTAGGCGCATTCTTCGGCGCCTGCCCCAACACCACCTACGGCGAATCGATTGCCTGCGTCGCGATAACCGGAAACGCAGCGACCGTGACAATTCTTGCTGCTGCGATAGGCTGTGTACTCTTCTCGTTCATAACCCCGCTAATTGCTCTTGTCGACTCTATCCCCGCCTGTGTAATGGGAGGCGTCTGCATAGCCCTTTACGGCTTTATCGCAGTCTCCGGTCTCAAGATGCTGCAGCAGGTCGATTTAAGCAAGAACCGCAACCTGTTTGTCGCATCCTGCATCCTCGTGGCCGGTATCGGCGGACTTACTATTAAGGTCGGCGCGGTAACCCTTACTTCGATCGCCGCTGCGCTTATCCTCGGAATCCTTACCAACATCATGCTATCAAAAGAAAAGGACGAAACAGCTGCCGATTCTATAACAAATGTAAAGAAAAAAACCAAGAAATAATCTAAAACGTAAAAGCCCGCCTGCTGTCGGTAAAGACAGACGGCGGGCTAAATTTTATGATTAATATTTCAGATAAAATAACTCAGACGAGCGCGCCTCTCTCAGTCAGCATTTCCTGCATATAAGACACATCGATATCACGCGGCGCGCAGCCGTTTTTAGCGGCAAGATAAGCAGCAGTTCCGGCAGCCTCACCGATACATGAGGTAATAGGCATTATCCTAAACGATGAATGTGCCGCATGAGTCGAAGAGATAGGCCGCCCGGCGACAAGCAGATTTTTCGATCCTGCGGGGATAATAGCGCGGTAGGGAATTGTATAGTAATCATTTTCGGGTATCCGCTTTATATATGTGCCGGTGCCGGAAGGGTTGTGGATATCTATGTCGTAAGTGCCGCGCGCGATGCGGTCGTCGAATTTTCGGACGCCTAAAATATCATCTTCGGTAATACGGTATTCACCGACTATCCTGCGGCTTTCGCGTATTCCGAGTTCTGGGGCTGACATAATAAGCTCGCAGTTCTCCATTCCGCGGATATTGTCTTTCATGAAGCGATACATCTCGTATACCTGTTCTCTCGCTTCAAGCTCGCCTGCGGTATAGTCTTCAACATCAACGGGGTCGCGGCCGACTATGCGCGTTGTGTTCAGGTGCATCAGCTGCTTGTACGGCATACGGAAAATAAGTACGTTTTCGCGTGGGTTCTTTATCTTTCCTTCAACGCGGAAATCCTTGTAAAGCTGCTGCATCGCCGGAAGATCAATTTCATCCCACCTGGCGTTGGCAAGGCGGAAATTAAGCGTCATCGGCTGGCAGAGCCCGTCTTCTTCGCGGCCCTGTTCGTATTCAAATCCGCTGAATGCGGAAAGATCGCCGTTTCCGGTGCAGTCAATGTAAATCTTGGCGCTGAGATTAATCATTCCGGAAACGGTGGCAGCGGTAACCGATTTTATTTCGCTGTCACGGCAATCGACCGATGCCAGCTTTGAGTGGAAGAGCAGCTTTATCGAAGGATACTCGCCGACCATGCGGTCGAGCGCCAGCTTCATGAACTCTTCTTGATACATTCCGGAATCCGGCGCATCACTGCCGCCGAGTTCAAAAACTCTCCGTCGCATGTCATCGAATAAGCCGGTGTTTACCGACTTCCACGAACCATGCTCCCGCCAGTCCATAAACGGATGAACGAGACCGCAGGTCGCCATTCCGCCGAGAAAACCGTACTTTTCGATGAGTATGACAGATGCGCCTTCCCGTGCAGCCGCTATCGCTGCCATTACGCCGGCAAGTCCGCCTCCTGCGACCAATACATCGAAATTACCGTCTATTCTTTTCGGTTCAAAATATCGTTTTGTTTTCATGATATACCTCCGGATTATAAAAATCACTGTTCCATATCTCTGATTATACCACAGATTTCTTCTTTTTACAACAGTATAAATAATATATTTCTCTTTTAATGCCTGCAATAAGAATGTAAATTGCCGGTTAAATATTGCACCCTTACTTGACTTTTTGCTGCATAAGTAGTATAATTATTTTGTAAGAATTTTTTGCCGCAAAGGATAATCTTAATGACGGAGTATATCGGATGCGGCGCTGCGGAGGAAAATATAATGACAATAACAAAAGAGACGATAATCGGTGACATTCTCGATTACGATATAGAAGCCGCCAAGTTTTTCATGGAAATCGGGATGCATTGTCTCGGCTGCCCGGCTTCACGCGGTGAAAGCCTCGATATGGCCTGCGAGATCCACGGCGTTGATGTCGATGATCTGGTAAGCGAGATCAACAACTTCCTTGCCGAAAAAAACGATAACACCGAAAACAAATAACATTGCACGGGCTTCTTCTTCAGCGGTGTATTCCGCCGGCGTTAAGCCCGTTTTTTAATCTGAATTTGTCAAACAATATTGCGAAAAAACAATATGCGGCTCTCGGCAGCCGTCTTGAATGCTGCGCGCACTATGTAAGAAGCGGCGGCGTCCTGCTTGATGTCGGCACCGACCACGCAATGCTGCCGATATCTCTTGTGTTGAGCGGAAAGATTAACCGAGCCGTTGCTTCCGATATAAATGGCGGTCCCGTCGCCGCAGCTGAAAGAAATGTCTCCCGCAACGGTCTTTCGGATAAGATAACTGTTATAAAAACAGACGGTCTTACCGGTTTGGAAAAATTCGAACCGACAGACATAGTCATTGCCGGGATGGGCGGGGAAATGATTATTTCGATTCTTAGCTCAAAAGCCGCAGAATGGTCAAAAAGGGAAGGCATCCGTTTTATTCTTCAGCCGATGACGCGGCAGAGTCTGCTTCGCCGTTTTCTTGCCGAAGACGGTTATTTAACAGAATATAACAGCCTCGCCGAAGACACCGGCGGCAGGATATACGAAATAATCGTCTGCCGTTTTACCGGCGAGCCGTATACAATATCCGAAACGGAAGCTATCGGAGGAAGCATAAACCGTGACTCACCCGACGAATTATTTATCAAGCATCTTGCGGGTAAAATAAAACAGCTGAGACGACAGGCCGAGGGAATCTTGAAATCCTCAGACAATGAAATCCGCAGAACAGAGCTTTCCGCTATTATGTATACCGTTGAAGGTCTCGAAGAACTGAAGAAATTGATAAACGCCGAAAAGGGAAAGAGCAATGCCGAGCTGTTATGATATATACCGTTATCTCGACGACCTGATTCCGTCCTCACAAAGCGAGGAATGGGACAATGACGGTCTGATGATTGGGTCCGTTGCGGAATGCAGAAAGATATTGCTCACGCTTGACCCAACCGCCTCAGCCGTAAGATACGCCGCCGAAAACGGCTTCAACGCAGTAATAACCCATCATCCTCTGATATTCCGACCGCTCAAAAGTATAAGTGACGAGAGGGTAATAAGAGCCGTCAAAGACGATATTGCGGTGATGAGCTTTCATACCCGTCTCGATGCCAATTCTCCCGGCGTAAACGACGCGCTCGCGGCAAAACTCGGGCTTGCCGGTATTGAAATTTCCGGTATGCTGCGGATAGGGAATACGGACAAATGCAGCCTCGCTTCCTTTGCACATTCGGTGAAGACGGCGCTGAATACCCCCGAAGTGACTTACGGCGGACCCGGAAAAGTCTCGCGGGTAGCGGTTTTGGGCGGTTCGGGCGGGGATTATATAAAAGAAGCCGCCCGAATCGGCGCCGACACCTTCGTTACCGGCGAGTGCGGTTATAATACGCTCTGCGATGCCGCCGATGCCGGACTTAATGTAATCTGCGCCGGTCATTATCATACCGAAGCGCCGGTGCTCTCGCTGCTCCGTGACTTTATTTCAGCAGCATTTCCTCAGACAGTCTGCGAAATGTATGAAAGCTATCCGCTAGAAGTAATCTGAAGAATCCGACACTTGAATATTGAAAGAAGGTTAACTTCCATGCGTAGAACCAAGATAGTTTGCACAATAGGTCACGCTTCCGACAATGAACAGACGCTGCGAGAGATGCTGTTGTCCGGAATGGATGTTGCGCGTTTGAATTTCTCGCACGGCGACCATGAAAGCCATAAGCATAAAGTAGATCTTGTCCGCCGGCTGAGTGCGGAAACCGGCAAACATACAGCTCTTCTGCTTGACACGAAGGGACCGGAGATACGTGTCGGTCTTTTTCGCGGCGGCAAAGCTATTCTTGAGTCGGAAGAACAGTTTATTATGACATCTGAAGATATATTAGGCGACAACAAACAGGTGTCGATTTCTTACAAAGGCCTTCCGGACGATGTCAGCCCGGGCGATATCATACTCATGGATGACGGTATGATCGCCTTGAAAATCATTTCAGCCGGAAACGGTAGGATCGTTACAAAGGTGCTGAACGGCGGTGTTCTGACCGACCGTAAAAGCCTCTGTGTCCCCGGAGCGCATATAAATCTCGACTTTTTAAGCCCTCAGGACATAGCTGACCTTGAATTCGGCATAAAAGAAGACTTCGATATCATCGCTGCTTCCTTTACCCAGTCCGCCGAAAATATCCGCCAGATGAGACGCGAACTTGAAAAGCGCCATTGCCGCGACATGATGATATTCGCAAAGATAGAATCGGTGCTCGGCGTCAGGAATATCGACGAGATAATAAACGAAGCAGACGGAATAATGGTCGCGCGCGGGGATATGGGGGTAGAGATACCGCTTGAAAACGTCCCGATAATTCAGAAGCAGATTATAGAGAAATGCCGCGAACGCGGAAAAACAGTTATCACCGCAACTCAGCTTCTCGAGTCGATGACCGTCAATCCCCGTCCGACAAGGGCAGAAGTAAACGACGTCGCAAACGCTATTTTTGACGGCACCTCGGCTATAATGCTCTCGGGCGAAACCGCAAACGGCAGATATCCGGTCGAAAGCGTAAAGACAATGGCGAGAGTTGCCGAAAGAACGGAAAGCGCGATAGATTATAAAAAGAGATTCAAAGAATATTTCTTTACCGAGCTTTTTACGTCGGTAACGACGGCGGTTTCCCACGCCGCATGCACAACCGCCTCCGATCTCAAAGCAACTGCAATAATAGTTGTATCAAAATCCGGACAGACCGCAAGAATGATCTCGAGATACCGTCCGGACACACCGATAGTCGGATGTTCCCCGCTTGTTAAAACCTGCCGTCAGCTGAATATAGTCTGGGGCGTAACCCCCGTTTTGATAGACGAGGTCGACACCATTGACAGACTAATCGACGGTGCGGTAGAAGCAAGCATGAACAACAGTCTTGTAACATACGGCGACCTTATAGTTATTACCGCCGGAATTCCGATCGGAATCAGCGGTACTACAAATATGCTTAAGGTACAGATAGTCGGGAATGTGCTGATAAACGGCACCGGGCTTTCACCGGGCAGCGTCTGCGGAAATCTCTGTGTCGGAAAAAATGCCGAGGAGCTTCGCATGAATTTCAAGGAAGGCGATATAATAGCCATTCCGGAAGTTGATTCAAGCATAATCGACCTTATCCGGCTGGCAGGCGGTATAATAACCGAACACGGCGGACCCGAATCATATCCTGCCATCGTCGGACAAACTCTTGCGATACCGGTGATTTCCTGTTCGGCGGGAGCGACGGGGATACTTAAATGCGGAACCACCGTGACACTCGATGCCTATACAGGTATCGTACATTCAAATTCATAAGGACTGATTATTGATGAACAAGGAATTAATGAACCAGCTTATATCTTTCTACTGACAGCCGCGATATTAACAACCGAATTTTTGATTTAATATTGCGGAGGAAATTATTTTGATATTAAGACTTGAAGAGATAAAAAGTTTACTTTCCGAACTTAAGGAAAGAGTTGCCGAACTCGGCGATTCAATGCATGTTGAGGAAATGAGAGCAGAAGCGGCTGAGCTTGAAAAACAGACTCTGGTTGAAAATTTCTGGGCGGATGCCGAAAAATCAAGCAAGCTGCTCCAGAACATTAAAAGCATAAAGGAAAAAGTAAGCGATTTCGACGAGCTTTTATCGCGCGTCGAAGACACAATCGTACTCTGCGAAATGGCGATCGAAGAGGAAGAAGAAAGCGAGATAGACGCAATAGAGAGCGAATTCAACGAGCTTGTCGAAGAAGAAAAGCAAATGCGCCTCGACCTGCTTTTATCCGGCGAATACGACTCTCATAACGCCATTATCAGTTTTCACCCCGGCGCCGGAGGAACGGAAGCTCAGGATTGGGCATTGATGCTTTACCGCATGTATATCCGTTACGGCGAAAATCATAAATTTAAAGTCCAGATGCTCGACTGGCTCGATGGCGACGAAGCCGGACTTAAAAGCGCTACTCTCCGTATTGCCGGCAAGAACGCATATGGATATCTCAAAGGCGAAAACGGCGTTCACCGTCTCGTCCGGGTATCGCCTTTCGATTCATCGGGACGACGCCACACCTCGTTTGCCTCGGTCGAAGTAATGCCGGAGTTTAATGACGAGGATATGAAGTTTGAAATTCGCCCCGAAGACATCGAAGTCTCCGCACACCGCTCATCAGGCGCAGGGGGACAGCATGTAAACAAAACCGACTCGGCTATCCGCATAGTTCACCTTCCCACCGGCATCGTTGTAGGCTGTCAGAACGAACGCAGCCAGCTCCAGAATAAGGAGACGGCAATGAAAATGCTCAAGGCGAAGCTTATGGAGATAAAGGAGAGGGAAAAGCTGGACAGAATTGAGGACATTCAGGGAACAAAGACGAATATCGAATGGGGAAGCCAGATCCGTTCGTATGTCTTTATGCCGTATACCCTCGTTAAAGATAACCGTACCGGCTATGAAGACGGCGACGTCCAGTCGGTAATGGACGGAAACATCGACGGATTCATAACCGCATACTTAAAGCTTGAAGCCGGAAAGCGGCTTGACAGCGGTTTTGACAAATAAACAAGAAATATAAAAAAACCGACGGGAGCGGTTGGATTATGAAAAAGAACGAATATAAGATTTACGTTGCGATTGCGCTCGGAGCTCAGGCTTTTGCGCTTGTGATTGTCGCGCTGATCCAGAAGGTCAGGAAAGACAAGGCGTCGTTCAGGTACTTTATCGCATCTTCGTTATGCGCCATTGCCGGACTTCTGTTCGCCATCGAAAAATTCAGCTGGGACAGCGATGTCGCCGGTCTCAAGAGCGGTCATTTCGATATCAGATTCAACCCGGGTTTCGACAGCCTTGTAAATAATATTCTGCATAAAGATGTATCCGAGCCTTCCTGCGATGCCGAAGAACCGGCGTATGAACCTGATGATATTACCGAAGAAGATTAAAAGAGGCTAAGATAATGAAAACAAGCGAAAACTGCCTTTTCTGTGCGATAATTGCGGGAAAAATTCCATCGACAAAGGTATACGAAGACGAATATGTCTTCGCCTTCCGCGATATCAACCCTCAGGCGCCGACGCATATCCTTGTGGTTCCCAAAGAACACATCGGTTCAATGGACGAAGTGAACTCCGAAAATTCGGTTATCGCCGCGAAGATATTCGAAGCTATCCCGAAAATAGCAGCGCAGGAAGGGATTAAGAACGGCTACCGCGTTATATCCAACTGCGGTCCCGACGCCTGCCAAACGGTGCATCACCTGCATTTCCACATATTGGGCGGAGCTCAGCTGGCCGACAGAATGGCTTAAAACACAAGGGGAGATAATAACATGAAGGGTATATTTTCAGCGCTCATCAACTGCTTTGACGATAAAGGCAGACCGAATATTAAGGCTCAGAATGCCGTCGTCGATTACAATATTGACGTCGCGGCAGTCGACGGACTCTATGTAAACGGCTCGACCGGCGAAAGCTTCAATATGCCGCTTGAAGACAAACGCACCGTATTGAAAGCCGTTGCGGAGCATAACAACGGACGCATCGACCTTATCGCACAGATAGGCTCGAATGTCATAGAGGAGGTATACTCGCTCGCAGATACCGCCTATGAATCCGGATATAAAGCCATATCCGCCGTTTCACCCTATTATTATCAGTATTCAAAAGCTGAAATTATCGATTACTACCGCCGGATAGCGGATAAATCAAAGCTTCCGCTCATTATCTACAATATCCCGGTTCGCACCGGCGTTGCGCTTACAAGGGAGGATTTTGCCGGGCTTTTCGCAAATCCGAATATAAAAGGCGTAAAATTCACCTCTCAGGATATGTTCCTGCTCCAGCAGCTCCGTCATGATTTTCCGGATATAACAATATTCTCCGGTTATGATGAATTCCTTCTCTCCGCAACTGTTTTGGGTACGGACGGCGCAATAGGTACCACCTATAATATCGCCGGGCGCTTTGCAAAAGAAGTTTTCGAAGCCGTCAAGCGCTCCGATCTTCCCGCCGCATACGCCGCTCAGCATAAGCTCAACGTTGTTGTCGATCTGCTGCTTAAAAAGGGAATTTTCCAGACGCTTAAAGCAGCTGCTGAGCTTGAAGGAATCGAAGTCGGCTCGCCGCGCCTTCCGATGTCGGAAATCAATCCGGAACAGCGCGAATACGCCGCCAAAGTGATGAAGTATATCAAGGAAAACCTTTAATTCATTCACTTCAATCGGCTGAATTGTAAATAAAAAAACAGGGAAGCTGTGCGGCTTCCCTTTATTTAAAAAATATGCGAAAAAAGGCAAAGCTTATATTTATACTTTTTGCGGCTCCGGTGCTTACGGTTTTTTTATATATTATCTTACATGAATTCGGACATATGATTGTAATGCTGTCAGCCGGAGCAAAAATCACGAAATTCAGCATATTCGGTGCATATGTCAGTGCCGAAGGAGGCAGTTATACTGATTATTCCGAGATGTGGCGTCATGCAAACGGCATGCTGTTTCCGGTATTGATTTCATATGTATACTTGTTGTTTTATAAAAGCAATTCCGAGAAAAATTTCTACAGGATATTTTCATTTTATGCGGGTTTGGTTCCCGCAGCTTCAATACTTGCCTGGATTGTTACACCTGTTTCGTTTATGAGCGGCAATGCGCCGCCGGGTGACGATGTTTCGGATTTTCTTTTCATTTTTACTAAATACGGTCATCCGTTATTTGTCGGCTTTGCTGCCGTTGTATTTATCGGAATCAGCGTTATGCTGATGGTTAAAAAGCGGGTAATACATAATTACGTCGAAGTGGTGAAGGGATTGCGGTAAACTAATATGGAACTGCGAAAGATAAATAAAAATGACGCCGCGAATCAATGGGAATATACAACCTCACTGCCCGAAGACGAAAACGGACTGACTAACCCGTTTCACGGTGTTACTTATGAAGAATACCTGAAAAAAGTGCTTCCGCTCATTATCTCATACGAACACCCGAAAGATATGCCGGATTGGTTTGTGCCGGAAACATATTACTATCTTTGGGATGGCGATTGTATTGTCGGAGAGTTCCGAATTCGTCACTGCTTAACGGAAGCGCTCCGCAGCGGCGCAGGGCATATAGGTTACAGTATCCGTAAAGAATCCCGCGGAAAAGGTTACGGAACCGCCGGCTTGAAACTTACTATACAAATTGCCAGGGAAATTGTTCCGGAAGACGAAATATACCTGCGCGTGAAAAAGGATAATATTGCTTCACAAAAGGTAATGCTTAATAACGGCGCATATTTCGCATACGAAGATGAAGAACACTATTTTATGCGGATACGGAAATAAAGGGTTCATCTGAAAATTTCCTGGCTGCCGCGACGATATAAAATGAACATATCCAAAAAAGATAAGAGGTTAGTATGTCTACAAGAATTGAAATACTCAGCGATTTTTACAACCAAATAAATGAAGATGCAAGACTGCAAAAATCCAGGCACGGACAGCTCGAATACATCGTAACGATGAATTATATCCGGCGCTTTGCGGCAAAGCATTCAAAAGTGCTTGAGATAGGAGCCGGGACAGGCAGGTATTCAATCGCGCTTGCAAAGGAAGGCATGGATGTAACCGCAGTGGAGCTGCTGGAAAGCAATCTTGCGATTTTAAGGGAAAACAGCAAAGGAATCGATAATATAAGGTCATTTCAGGGCGATGCCACGAATTTAGGTTTTCTCGGCAGCAGCTCCTTCGATGTGACTTTGGTTTTCGGTCCGCTTTATCATCTCTACGAGCCGGAAGATGTTCATAAAGCCATTGATGAAGCAATCAGAGTCACAAAACCGGGCGGCGTCATACTATTTGCCTTTATTTCTGTTTTCGCCATTATGTATGCGTATTATTTTTCCGGTAATTGGGCATACGGACAAAGAGAAAATTTTACCGAAGATTACAAAGTGAAGCATTTCAAAGAGCAGGTTTTCACCGGATATGATATAGTGGAATTTGAGGGATTATTTGAAGATAAGCCGGTCGAATGGATCACCACTGCCGGTACCGACGGCTGTCTTGAATTGCTTCATGCTAATCCCGATTTCGCTATCTCCGATGAGGATTTTCCTGTGTTTGCAGAGTGGTATCTTGCGTTTTCGGAAAAGCGGGAGCTTTTGGGAAATACGAACCATCTCTTGTATATATGCCGCAAAGAGTTAATATATCAGACATAAACAAAGGGAAGCTGTTCGGCTTCCCTTATATTAATCAGTTTATCTCAAGTCCGTCTTTGTCGGGCAGCGGCGGCTGATGCACCGCAGGCGACGTCTGGTACCAATACGCAACCGAGCTGAGATCGTCCTGAAGCGGCAGATAACGCCCGCCCTGACGCCAGCCGAGTGCCTGAATGGTAACGCAGAGGTCTTTCTTGAAGTAGATAGGGTCGGTGATATGCCAGCGATACATCGAGAAACGGCGGTTGCTTCGATATGTCGCGTCTGTTTCGGATACCTTTGAAAGTCCGGCATAAGGGGAAGAGAAGGGCTGATATTTCCCGCCGACATCAAAATTGTAAGAACCGCAGAAATAGTCCTCGGTACCGGTGCCGCAGATAGTCGGGAATTCTTTGTCGCCGTCGATGAAGAATTTTATCTCGCCTTCCCCCCACCATCCGTTATTGTTGACGCCCCAGAGCATGGATGTGCCGACAAACTGTCCGTCGCCTTCAATTCCGTCAATGATAGTATAGACATCCTTGTAGGGCAGCGGATTTGTATGGCGGAAGCGGGCGCAGAAATACATCGGGTCTTCTTCGAGCTTGGTTTCGATGTAGTCTATCTGATAATAACAGATCGCATCCCGGTCGCTTATGTTCTCAAGGGTAACCAGCGCGCGCTTTTTAAAGGGCATTGTCCAGTAGCAGTTGCAGCCGCACTTCGGATTGACGCAGACAGGCAGCGAATTTATCTGCGCATACTGGTCGGGCTGCGGATTTGCAAAGAAGTCGCCTAAAGGAGCTTCAACCGCCGGGGTATCCGAATCGTCCCAGTAGATTCTGAGAATCATCCAGCGCCATGACTCAAAGGCTCCGGTAATCCAGATGTGCTTTATCGCCCCCTCGGCTCTTATATCCGCGAGAACAAAGTTTTTTCCCGGAGCGATTGAAACCGAAGGCGAAACCTTCCAGCCGATACCTAAATCCCTTGCGCAGGATGCGCCGGTACCTTCGGTCGCCATTCCGCCTTTACCCTTTTCTCCGGTGAAGTTTTCCGCGGAAATCGACCTTGTAATTGCCGATGAGCGGCGGGCAAGATCGAAAAGTCCGCTTCCGAGTCCGTTATACATGTTTGTTCCTCCGTTTATGTTTATTCGTTGTGATTTAATAATCTTATATTAGTATTCGCTTTTGGAATCAGTTCATTTCGGCATAGCTGTCCATCAGCTTTTCCATCAGTTTGTTGTCCTTGTTCTGACGTTTTTCGTAAGATGAAGCATAACTATCCTTGCGCGCGATGATCGCGTCGAAGACCGCCTCAGCCGCATAGTCAAGCGCCGCTGCGTTGACAAACACGAAGTCGATATATGAGACGTCCATGACAAGGTCAAGCATTTTTTCGGAATCCTCGTCGCGGGTTCCCTTGGCTTTAAGTACAATATCATAATATGCCGGCCGAACCAGGCGATGGCTTTCATAGTTCAGCGCCTCAAGTATAATAGCCGCCCTGTCGGTGTCCGTGACATAATTCGGTATCGCAAAGTATGAGGTGCCGAGGTTCGATGAGATGTAGTTCTCCTGATTTTCATCAAATTTCGGCGTCGGAATGATACCGAAGTCGGAATCAAGCGAACGAAGAGTCTCCGCATTTCTCACATTTGCGAACCAGTAAAGCAGGCGGTTTTCGTTCATTGCCGACATGATCTGATCAACCGACATTTTGTCATAATCAACACCGTCGGTCAGATTTATCAGCTTGTGAACTCCGGAATAGAGATTTTCAAAGCGGTCGTTGTAATAATCGTAGTGATAACGCCCTTCCTCATCTGCTGACGCAAGTCTTAAGCCGAAGGAATAAAAGAGATTTCGCCCAGAATGCAGACCGAACGAAGCGCCGAAGCAGTCGGCATCCGAAGTCATTTTTCCGTCGCCGTTTATGTCGGCGGAGACGGCGGCAATATCGAGGTTGAGCTTATCAAGCGTCCATTTTCCGGCGGAGACCGTCTCGTAATATTTCCGAGAGAATAATCTTCAACCATTCTCTTGTTGAAGAATACAACCTCCTGATTCCGGATCATGTCTAGGGTATAGTCTCCGACCGCGGTGTAGAGTTTGTTCAATATCCGAACGTTTTGATTCCATCCGTGGCACCACCAGGGGCGGTCGAAATCAAGATAGTTAAGCGTAAGAAGGTCGGTGAAAGCTCCGAGTGTTTCGCAGCCCCACCAATAGTCGGGAACTACGATGTCAAACGCGCCGTCAGCCGCCAAAAGGGAATTGTTTACAACGGCTCGAAGACCGGAGTTCCAGTCGTCAGAGTAATCGATAACATGGAGAGTTATCCCGAATCTTTCCTCAACTGCCCGGTTGCGGGCAAAAACCGCGTCGTTTTTAATCTCGCCGGTTTCTTCTTCGGTGAAGAAATCGTCCAGCCGGGAATTTCTGACCGCAATGGTGAAATCTGCGCCGCCGAAATCGATATCGGGCAATCCATCGCCCAATGTCGTTTCTTCTGTCACGGTATCGGAATTTTCGGCTGCGGGAAGATTATCCGTTTCGTTTTTGCTTGACGAAGAAGGCTTCCCGCAGGAAACAAAGACGGATACGGCTAATACAACGGCAAGCAGCAAAGTTGCAAATCTCAAAAATCCCATGACTTTTCCTCCTCAAATCGTCAGCCGTAACGTCACAATTGTTTTTAATCGACAAGGAAACGCCGGATGAAATCGCGGGCAAAAAGAATTCCCTTTTCGCCGCGCGGAATATCGGCGCGCCAGGCGCTTGAGTGCGGCTCGATCGAAAGCCCGCCGGTGTATCCGCGGGAATAAAGGATAGCGAAGATCTCCGACCAGCGCAGAGCATCCATTCCTGCCGGAGGATCGTCGACACCGCGGCTGCCGGCTCTGACGGCGCCCTTGACGTGCATATGTCCTATCCGATCTCCCCAGTCGGAAAGCTCAGCCAGGTAATCGGATCTGCGTCCGAAGGAGTGGGAAGCGTCGAATTTGATCTTAAGCTCGGGCAGCTCGCCTAAAACCACCTTCCATTGAGCGTCGGAATGAACGAAATTCTCCCAGTCGCAGTTGTAAACGCAGATATTCGTTCTTCCGCCGGCGCGTTCCAGCAGCCGTCCGAACAGCTCTATTGCAGCCGTATAGTTTCGGTACAGAGTTGCTTCGGAAGCATAGTTGCATCCGCAGACGAAGTTCGGCGCACCTACTTCAATGGCTGCATCAAGCAGCGAAGCAAGGAATTCAAAGCGCTCCGAATCTATCTTTCCGCCGATGTTGCAGTCCATGTTCCAGCGGCCGACCGACTGAATCGGAATCCCGGTGCGTTTGATGTTCTCCTTTATCGAATCCTTGTTTTTAAGAAAGTTTTCGATATCCGGGTCAAAGTTGCAGCAAACCTCGATAAATTCGAGTTCGTTCTTTTTGACATAGTCAAAATCCGCTGCGGAATATCCGCGAATAATTCCAAGTTTCATTTTGAGCACCTCGTAATTTCTGATATTTTTGCTTTCTTTCTTAATGATACCATATTTATGCGAGCTTTTCAATAAAATTTTTAAAAAACAGGTGAAAATAATCATAGAATATGGTATAATCTATAAAACAACAATACGGAGCTTAATATAAATGCAGAAATATCTTGAAACCGGCAAGATTATTAATGTCCATGGCACAGGCGGTATGGTCAAGGTCGAATGCTGGTCGGACAGCGTCGAAGCTGTCACCTCACTCCCGTATGTATATTTTTCCCCCGAAGGCGACGGTAAACGCAAGGTCGAGAAAGCTTCGTATATGAAGCAGTTCGCGCTGCTGAAGCTCGAAGGGATCGATGACCGCGATTCGGCCGCTTCGCTTCGCGGAAGGATAATCTATGCGGATCGCGAAGATATCGCACTTAAAGAGGGCGACCATTTCATAGCCGACCTGATCGGACTTAAAGTAAGCGACGCAGACAGCGGTGAGATTTACGGAGAGATATCGGATGTCCTCGTTCAGGGTGCTCAGGACCTTTATGTAATCTCCCGCCCCGACGGCACGACATCTCTTTTGCCGGCAATAAAACCCTTCGTCGTTGAAATCGATTATGAATACGGCGTCAAAGTCCGTCCGATCCCGGGTATGTTTGACAGCGGCGCATCGGAATCCTGACATGAGATTCGATATTCTTACCCTTTTCCCCGAATTTGTAAGCTCCGTGCTTGATGAAAGCATAATCGGCCGCGCCCGCAAAGCGGGAAAGCTTGAAATATACACACATCAGATCCGCGACTGGTCGGAAGACCGTCACCGCCGGGTAGACGACACGCCTTACGGCGGCGGAAAAGGCATGGTTATGGCCGCCCCGCCGCTTGTCGCGGCTATGGAAGCGGTTGCGGCGATGGGAAACACCGACAATGCAAGGAGGATATATATGTCTCCGAAGGGAAAGCTGCTGAATCAGAAAGAAGCTTCCCGCCTGGCTTCATATGACAGACTGATAATCCTCTGCGGCCACTACGAGGGAATTGACGAACGCGTTATCGACCTCTGCATCGACGAACAGATAAGCATCGGCGATTACGTGCTGACAGGAGGCGAACTTCCCGCCTGCATTCTCTGTGACTGTGTCGGGCGGCTGTGTCCCGGAGTTCTTTCCGATGACGAATGCCACGAGATAGAAAGTCTGAGCAATGGCCTGCTTGAATATCCTCAGTATACAAGACCGCAAAGTTTCCGCGGGCTTGAAGTACCCGAAGTGCTTCAAAGCGGAAATCACGCGCACATCGAGCGCTGGCGCTATGAAAAGTCGCTCGAGCTGACAAAAAAACTGCGTCCGGATCTGCTGTGAGCGATATAAAGAAAAGCCGCCCACGCCGGACGGTAATATTGATGATGGCGGCGACGCTGCTTGCAAAAGCCCTCGGACTTCTGCGGACGGTGCTGCTTGCCTCAAGCTACGGCACCGGCCTTGAAGCCGCCGCTTTTGCCGAAGCCTCGGTAATACCGCTCACCGTCTTTGATATGCTGCTCGGAGCGGCGATTCCCGGTTCTTTTATTCCGGCATACAACAGACTCCTTGCCCGCGAAGGAACCAAAAGAGCGGATGATTTCGCACAGAGGTTCGTAAACGTCGTTCTGCTTTTATGTTTGGCATTGGCCGGTATCGGAATTGTATTATCGCCGCAGCTCATCTCGATTCTCGCTCCCGGTCTCGGCGGCGAGGCTGAAGAACTTGCATCTGCGCTTCTTCGTATAATGTTCCCGATGATCATTTTTACCGGCGGCGCATATACGCTTACGGGAATTATGCAGTCGAAGGGACGCTTCCTGCTTCCGGCTCTGATATCCGCCATCTCAAACGCCGGAGTGATCATATATCTTGCGTTTATAAATCCGCTTCTCGGAGAAAACGGAATTTACGGCCTTGCCGCTGCATATGTTGTCTCCTGGCTGATACAACTCGCAACATTGGTGTTCCCGCTTGCATTATCCGGTAAAGACAGATTTCTGCTAATTCCTGCGGCAGGAATACGCGATCCGGAGCTGCCCGCAGCACTGAAATCGGCCCCCCCGGTGATGATCGGCGCATGGCTGATGCCGGCTGCGCTGCTGCTGGGAACCGCCTTTTCCTCGCTTTCCGAAACGGATGGCGGGATATCGGTATTCACATATGCGTATAACGTCTATCTGATGATAACCGGTATACTGACATATTCGATATGCAACTATGTTTTTCCCGAACTTTCAAGACTTTCCGGTGCCGGCGACGATGAAGGCTTCATGAAAACGCTTCGCCGGGGATTTGATTCGGCGCTGACGCTGACCTTGCCGTTTACTGCGGCGGTATTCATCCTTTCCGGCTGCGGAGTCTCAATTATGTACCAACGAGGGGCATTCGGAGCAGATTCCGCCGCCATGACCGCCTCCGCGCTTCGCTTCATAGTTCCCGCAATGCCGGCATTTGCCGTTGTTGAGCTTCTGAACCGCGCGTTTTATTCCAAAGGTCTGGATAAGATACCGATGCTTGCGGCGCTCTGCGGTATCGCTGCCGACGCCGCGGTATCTGCTGCCTTGATATTCTACGGAGCTCTGCCGGTGCTTGCGGGAGCTGCGGCAGGTCTGTGTGCCGGTCAATTGGCCGCAGCGGCGGTGCTGCTTTTCGCTTCGGCAAAAAAACTTATGGGACTGTTTGACGGGTTCCTGAAGCGCACATGGAGTCTCTGGCTCGGATCGGCTTTAAGCGCGGCGGCAATGACGGTTTTGTACCGTCTGTTCGACCGGGATCCATTTCAGAGCGGATTTGCCGGGAATCTGACGGTCTGTTTTGCGGTATTTCTCCCGGGCGCCGCGATATATGCGGCTATTATCGGAATTGCCTCGAAATTCATGAATAAAGCCGTTAAATAAATATAGGTATTACAATGAAAACTGCAGATGATATAAAAAAACGTCCGCCGGATAAAAACAACGGGAGCACAGGATTCATCGGTTTGGTCACCGGTTCGCTTCTGTTGGGCAGCCTTATAAGATTCGCCGATTATCTTAACGCCAAGCTTGCCGAAAGCATGATCGGAACCCTTTTCACCTCATATGATTCCGCATCTCAAAGGCTTTCCGGATTTTACGAAAAAATCGGTTCGGCAAACATAAAAATTATCGGCAGAATCAAGCGCTTCTTTCTGAACGGTTTTTCGGGAAGCGTTATTATCAATGCTTTCTCCAACAGCCATAATGCGATGCTTGCAATGCCGATGAGAAGCTGGGGCATAGGGTTTCTTTCCGCCGGACTTTACACAGCCGCAATCTGGATGCTTAAGCATTTTGTGCTGTTTTCCGACACGCGCCTTATCGATTTGCTTATCGGTGCCGGGGCGACACTAATCTCTTTGCTCTTTTTTGCGTCCGGGAATACTCTTTCTTCCGAGATATGCTCATCCCGTATTGCCGGCTTCATTCTCTTTCGATTTTTCGGTCTCAGACGGGATGATGTTATGACGGATGAGGTGGACGGCAGCAGGATGGCAAGCGCCGCAGCCCTGGTTGCCGGTACCGCAATCGGAATATTGACTTATTTTATTTCCCCTGTCTATATATTTGCGGGAATAGCCGCGCTTTTGGCAATCCGGCTTGTCGCGCATTCGCCGGAAAGCGGACTTATCATGATCCTGCTTGCTCTTCCTTTTTCTCCGACAATGGCTTTGGTGGCGCTTAACTCCTGGTGCGTCCTCTGCTGGATCATGAAGCTGTTAAGCGGCAAAAGAACGCTTAAAGTAGACCCGGTCGATATCTGGATAATGCTTTTCGGCATTGTTTATCTTGTCGGAGGAATCGTATCTGCGGGAGGAGCGGCATCGATAAAGCATTCGGTTGTATTCTGCAATTTTCTGCTCGCATACTTTATGTGTGTAAACCTTATACGCACAGGAGTCTGGGTCAAGCGGTGCGCCGTTGCCATAATTTTCGGTTCGGCTCTGGTTTCGCTTTATGGAATATATGAATATATATTCGGACTGACCGAAACCACCTGGCAGGATACCGAGATGTTCGAGAACATTTCCGGACGGGTAGTGTCGACTTTCGGAAATCCAAACGTGCTTGCCGAATACCTGCTGCTGACAATACCGATTGCCATTTCGCTTGTTTTTGCGGCGAAGAAGGGTCGGGAGAAAATTTCATACTTCTCGGTATTCGGTCTTGCAATGGTATGCCTTGTATTGACATGGTCGAGAGGCGCCTGGCTCGGTCTTATAATAGCCGGTCTTATCTACCTTTTGCTGCTTAACCACAGGACGCTGCTGCTGATATTCGGCGGAATTTTCGCGCTGCCGTTCCTGCCGTATCTGATGCCGCAGTCTGTTGTCAGCCGATTTACTTCAATCGGAAACCTTGCCGATACCTCAACTTCTTACAGGGTGAATATCTGGAAAGGCGCTCTTAATATTGCCCGGGATTTCATCATTTCCGGAATAGGCACCGGCAATCAGGCGTTTGTGACGGTATATCCGAAATATTCGCTTGCGGGGATAGAAGGTGCGCCGCACAGCCACAATCTCTATCTTCAGCTTCTCGTTGAAGTCGGCATCTTCGGTCTTTTGCTGTTCATAGGCGCGATGATTTCATTCGCGAGAGCCAATTTCAGCTTTTATCGCGGCGACGCTTCTGCCAAAACCGGACTACGATATATCTCGATCGGCGGTTTTGCAGGTGTGTTGGCCGTGCTTGCACAGGGAATGACAGATTATGTCTGGTATAATTACAGAATATTTCTCCTGTTCTGGATGCTTGCCGGTCTGACCGTTGCCTCACGGCGAGCCGGGATATTCGAAAACCCGATAAGAGCGGTAAAGAGACTTGAAGACTGCACCGAAGACAGGGCAGTGCTTGACATAATAACGACATAATACGGTGAATTGATATGAAAAGCAAGATCAGATTCAATATAATTGACGTGCTGCTGATTTTGACGATAATCGCAGCAGGTTCTTTGGCGGCTTATTTTATAATAAGCGGACGGGTGGGACAGCAGGCGGCGGTTCCCCAGAGACAGATACAGTATACCGTGCTGCTTACAAAAGTCAGAGGCGAATTCAAGGGGAACATAAAGATCGGAGACGGCGTGACTGACACGGTCAAACTGATGCCTATCGGAGAAGTGACCGACATAAAAACGGTTCAGACTTCGATAGAAATTGAAGATGAAAACGCAGGCAGGATAGTTTCCGCGGTAATGCCTGACAATTACGATATAACGGTAACTGTAACTGCGGAAGCCGCCGTTTCGACCGGCTTTTATATGATAGGCGGATATCAGATACAGGTAGGAACGCTTGTGAGTCTCAGGGTTCCGGATTTTACCGGCGTCGGTTACTGTACTTCGATAACGGAGGTGAACTGAAATGGGTGAAAAGAAAAGCAAACTCCGCTTTAATGTGATTGACCTGGCTGTTATAGTTATAATCATCGGCGCAATAACGGGTACCGCTCTTCGTTATAATCTTGTAAGCCGCATCAGTTCGACTGGTGTAAGCGAAGAAGCCAACATCTCATTTATAGCCCAGGAACTCAGACTTTCCTCGGTCGACGGTTTTGTGGAAGGCGATGTGTTTTACTGGAAGCAGAACGGAATCAGGATCGGAACCCTTGAATCCAAGACCCGCGATTATAACGAAGTCTTTATTCATAACAGCGATTTTGAAATAGTCAAGTCCTATAACGAACAGCGATATGATGTCAGAGGCGTCATAAAAGCCGCCGGCCGCTTCACCGATGACGGTTTTATGCTCGGCGGGACTCAGTATATAGGTCCCGGCAAAGAAATGATCATTCAGTCGAAAAACATACTTGTTACGGTAATAATAACCGACGTGACCAAAGTTTCGGGCGACTGATCGCAGGTTTGCCTTACAACCGGAATTTCGCATAAAAAACCGCATAAAATCGCGCTCTCAAGAGATTTATTTAAATTTTCGCCTTGATTTTGTCGTTAAGCTATGTTATAATATTTACAGTTATTGTAAGCTGATAATGATAATATGCAGCATATCCGTCAGGAGCAGAAAATAACACCGAGGCATAAATACAGATAGGAGCGATAAGACGATGATATCTCGCGACGTCACAATTCAGAATAATGTAGGACTTCACGCCAGACCCGCTACCTTTTTCATTCAGAAAGCCAATACATACAAAAGCTCTATCTGGGTGGAGAAGGAGGATCACCGGGTAAACGCCAAGAGCCTTTTGGGCGTGCTCTCGCTCGGTATTGTCAAAGGAATGACAATCACCCTGATCGCCGACGGCCCCGATGAAACCGAAGCGCTTGAGGGACTGGCGGAACTTGTAGACACCGGTTTCAACGAATAAGGATTTTTCGGAGTTTTTCGCTCCGGTTAAAAACAAAGCTCAGCCGAGCCTTCTGCAGGGCTTCGGTTCCTGCTTTTTCCGATAAAGGAGCGGACGACTCCCGAGAGTTGTTTGCTCTTTTTTTCAATATCGGTTTCCTGAATTTTATTAACGGCTTTTCTGCGGGAGGTGTCAGGTCTTGGAATCAAATAACGAAAGGCTTGAAAGACTCCGCCTGAAGGCCGCATCACTGCCTTTTTCGCCGGGAATATATATCATGAAGGATATAAAATCCGCAGTGATATATGTCGGTAAATCAAAGGTGCTGAGAAGCCGTGTCAGCCAGTATTTCGCTGAAAGATCGGATCAGTCGCCGAAGACCCGAAGAATGGTTTCGGGTGTGAGCGACTTTGAATATATTCTCGTTGATTCGGAGATGGAGGCGCTAACCCTCGAAAACAGCCTTATAAAGCTCCATAAGCCGAGATATAACATAAGGCTCAAGGATGACAAAAGCTATCCGTATATCCGGGTTACGCAGAACAGCGATTATCCGTCAATGACGGTTACAAGGCGGCGTCAGGATGACGGCGCGATCTATTACGGTCCGTACAGCGGCATTAACATCGCCTATGATATAATGCGCACCGCGCAGCGTGTCTTTCATGTGGCTTGCTGCAAGCTTGAATTTCCCCGTGACATCGGAAAGACCCGCCCATGCCTGTATTCTCAGCTCGGACGCTGCATGGCGCCGTGCACCGGAAAGATAACTTCGGAAGAGTATAAAGAGACTTTCAAAGACATATCCACATTCCTGCGCGGCGGATATAAAGATGTTGTCAGCGATTTAAACGCGAGGATGGAAGAAGCGGCGGAAGATCTTCGCTTTGAAGCGGCGGCTATATACCGCGACCGCATTTCCGCACTCACTAAAATCGATGAAAAGCAGAAAGTAGTCGGCGCGGGAGATTTGGATCAGGACGTAATAGGTTTTTATTCCGACGATTCCTGTTCCTGCCTTTCGATAATGAATGTCCGATCCGGCAAGGTGGTAGACAATACCAATTTCATTTTTCCCGCCGAACAGATAGCAGATGCAAGCTCGCTCACATCTTTTATAACCGATTATTATCTGAAACGCGAATACATTCCCCGTGAGCTGCTTCTCGGGATCGACCTGAACGACGGTATCGGAGAAGGTGAAGACAACGAAGCTCTTTTGTCCGAGTTTTTAAACATGCAGGCGGAACGCAGAGTTTATATAAAACATCCCGAGCGCGGCGTCAACAAAGCCCTTGTTGCAATGGTCGCCGAAAATGCAAAGCAGGCTGCTGCGGAATATGTGATGCAGGCGGAGCGCGACTCGGAGGTTCTTATAAAGCTTGCCCGGATGCTCGCGCTCGAAGTTATACCGGAGCGTATCGAAGCCTATGATATTTCGAATATGGGAACAGAGCATGTGACCGCCGGTATGATAGTCGCAATCGACGGTCGTCTCGAAAAGAGCGAATACCGGTATTACAAAATCAGCGGCGGCAAGCTTGACAAACCCGACGATTACCTGTCGATGCGGCAAGCGATCGAACGGCGGCTTAAAAACCTTGAAAATCTTCCGGACCTTATTCTGCTTGACGGCGGCAGAGGACATGTTTCGACGGTGCGTGAGCTGTTGGAAGAGCTTAATGTAGATATCCCGGTTTTCGGGATGGTAAAAGACGATTTTCATAAAACCCGCGCGCTTACCACCGATAAAGAGGAGATCTCGATAGCTAAAGAGCAGTCGGTTTTCCAGTTTATATATAAGCTCCAGGAAGAGGTTCATCGTTTCACCGTCAGCCGTATGAACGACGCAAAGAGAAAGAGCGTGAAAAAATCATCGCTTACGGCGATCGGCGGCATTGGCCCGGCAAAAGCAAAAATACTGCTTTCCCATTTCGGCAGCATATCGAAACTTAAAGCCGCAAGCATCGAAGAAATCGCGGCGGTAAAGGGGATAAGCCGCAGAAACGCCGAATCGATATCGGCGCATTATTCGAAAGCCGAGAAGTCCGTCTTAACAGAAAAAAACACAGAGGAAGAATAAATGCGAATAATAACCGGTTCTGCCCGCGGCACAAAGCTTTCGGCGCCGCAGGGAATCGAAAATACCCGTCCGACATCGGATATGACCAAAGAAGCGGTTTTTTCGATGATCCAATTTGAAATCGAGGGCAGGAGGGTTCTTGACCTTTTTGCCGGCAGCGGCCAGATGGGGCTCGAAGCGCTCAGCCGCGGAGCGGAAAAGGCGGTTTTTGTCGATTCATCTCAGGAAGCGGTCGAAGTTATTAAAGAGAATGCCAAAAAGACGCATCTTTACGACCGCTGTAATGTCCTCTGCGCCGATTACAAGCGCTTTTTGAAGATGAAGGACAACACAAAATACGACCTGGTTTTTATCGATCCACCTTATGACGACCCCGGGAAAATCTACGATGCGCTGTCGCTTTTGCTTGAGGGAGATATGCTTGAAGACGGGGCTTTCGTTTTCTGCGAAAGCGAGGAAAAATCCCCGTTTTCCGCACCGGGACTTTCATTGCGCCGCCACTCGAAATACGGCAGGGCATATATAACCCTTCTGTTCAAAGAATCGGCAGCCGAACTGCCGGAGGCTTGAATATGAAGGTGCTTATACCCGGGAGTTTTGATCCCGTAACGATCGGTCATGCGGATATAATCCGCCGCGCCGCGGCGCTATTCGGTGAAGTTACGGCCTGTATATTCGTAAATACCGAAAAGCGCAATTCGGGTATGTTCACATATCAGCAGCGGATGGAACTTCTGCGCCTTGTCTGCTCGGAAATAAAAGGAGCAAATGCCGATATGTCCGATATGCTTGTTGCGGACTATGCCGAAAAAGGCGGATATTCGGCTATAGTCAAGGGCATTCGCGGTGCATCCGACATTGATTACGAGCTAATGATCGCCGATGTGAATCTTCATATCTGGGAAGGCGCCGAGACGCTGTTTCTTCCGTCTCCCGCCGAATATGCGAGAATAAGCTCGACCGCCGTAAGGGAACTTATAAAATACCGCCTGCCGCTCAACGGCTGGGTGCCGGAAATCGCCGCCGGATATATCCGCGGGCTTGTCGATTCCGGCGAGCTTGATATTTAACATTTTTATGGAAGGTGAACCGATGCCTCAGCTTGAATTCAGCCACGAGCCGGTGCTGCTTTATGAAACGATAAACGCACTTGACATAAAGCCGGACGGCATTTATGCCGATTGTACCGCCGGCGGCGGAGGCCATTCTTTTGAGATCGCAAAACGCCTTTCCTCAGGTCATCTGTACTGCATCGATCAGGACGAAGAAGCGATCGACGCCGTAAAAAAACGTCTCGTAGGTTTTGAAGACCGCTGTACCGTGATCCGCTCCAATTTTTCCGAAGCAGAACGGATATTCAAAGACATAACGCTCGACGGAGCACTGATGGATATCGGCGTAAGCTCGCACCAGATAGACGATCCGCGCCGAGGTTTCTCGTATATGCAGGACGCACCGCTCGACATGAGGATGGACAGCGGCAAGCCGTTCACGGCGGCGGATATCGTAAACGGTTACGAGGAGTCAAAGCTCGCCGATGTATTATATCGGTGGGGCGAAGAAAAATATGCGCGCCGCATCGCCGCAGCCATTGTAAGGCAGCGGCAGATACAGCCGATATCGGGAACGCTTGAGCTTGTCGGAATAATAGAATCGGCGGTTCCCGGCAGCTACCGCAGTTCGGGCGGCCACCCGGCGAAGCGCAGTTTTCAGGCGCTGAGAATTGAAGTTAATCACGAAATCGAGATATTGACACCTACAATAGAAGCGCTCGTCGACAGGCTCGCCGTAGGCGGCAGAATAGCGGTAATCACTTTCCACTCTCTCGAAGACAGGGAGGTAAAACAGGCATTTTCCGGTCTTTCCAAAGGCTGCGTCTGTCCCCCCGATTTCCCCGTCTGTGTCTGCGGCAGAAAGCCGAAGTTGAAGGTATTTAAGCCGGCAGTTCCGGATGAAACGGAGCTTGGGAAAAACCCCAGAGCGCACAGTGCAAGGCTCAGATACGCAGAAAAGCTGCCCGGGCCTTATGAAAAGGCGGATTGAATTCGCCGATTGATTTTTTGGGAAACAAATATGCAAAATTCCGATAACGGCAATAACAGAAGCCGAAACCGCACAACCGGCGCAAAGCCTTCTTCAAACAGAAATACCGGCCGCAGCGGGGCTGATTCCGGCATCCGAAGAAATAATGTCGGCAGCCGTGCGGTCAGCACCACCGGCAGCCCGCCTAAAGGGCGTTCCGAAGGCGCCTCCGGAGTGCGCAGGACAAACCGGTCTTTGTCGCTTTCCGGGCAGCCGAAGCCGAAGAAAAAACTTTCTTCGGTATATGTGGACGACCTTGCAGGTTCGGCAGAAAATACGATTACATCGGACAGAAAGTCTCCGCTGCCGATAACGGTTATTTTTATGACGCTGCTTTGCACGGCGCTTTTCATGGTCATGGTTGCTTCATATGTCCGTATAAATGAATTCACCGTCCGGATTGAGCAGCTTCAGAGCAGCCTCGAGAAATTGAAAAACGAGCGCAGCGATCTGTCCATCGAACTGGAGCAGAAGA
>LSQX01197917.1_pt1 | contig 37207 bp, 34 predicted proteins | sample 654561 | NCBI WGS metagenome assembly LSQX01 (sample SAMN04489861, study PRJNA283612) | anaerobic digester metagenome | isolation source: 4 biogas reactors fed with cattle manure at either 37C or 55C with and... | place: Denmark: Kongens Lyngby | collected 2014 | reverse complement strand
CAAGGGCTGGCCCTCTCATGGAAGCCGCCTAACAGCGTCTCTGCGTGGGAATCGGTGCACCCAAGGGGATGGCGGTCGCCTGGCCTTTGGCAAGCACCTTCCCCTCGCTCCCCAGCGCCTTGAGTTCAACCACCATCAGGCGGCGTCCCCCGTGTAGGAGACGACACTCAGCGGTGACCCTATCCCCCAACTTGGCGGACCGGAACTGACTGATGCTCCATTGCACTGCCACCGCATCCGCCTTGGCGTTGACCGTCAACGCGAAGGCGACATCCAGAAGCGCGAATATGAAAGCGCCGTGCGCCAGTTCATGAAGCTGAAGGCAGCCGACTTTGACGGCGGCGGAGACCCGTGTGAAGACTTCAGAGGTCTCCTCCACCTCGATCCCGAAGAGGCGGATCATGCTGTCGGTCTCGATCGCGCGTCGGACGCGTTCGGGCCAATGAGCCTCGGTCATCGTGATTCAGTGACCACGCGTGGGCTCTAGAACTGGACCGCGCCGCTCAACACCAGGGTCAGCATCCCGGCCAACGCCACCAGTACGGCGACGATGGCGGTCTTGGTCCTGATGCCGGGGCCGGGTCGACGAACGACGGCCAGCGGACTCACATGCATCGGTTGGTTGGCCCTCGGTGCAGGAGACCGATATCCACGATGACGGTGCGTCTCGGCGGCGGCGCTCCATCCCATGCCCGGCCTATACACGGCAGATTGGTAGCCTCGAACTCCTCCGAGATAGACCGGTTTCATCAGCAAGCCTCCACCCTGACGATGGCTTCGGACCGTCCAGGTCCATTGTCGGCATACAGTTCGCCGGCCTTAAGCGCTTTCCTCCGATTGCCGAAGGAATGGACGGGATTATCTTTCGCCGGCTCGAATATTGAACTGAGGAGCGAGATCAGGAAGAACGAGTCGGACGGGCAAGGGAGGCAAGGATGTTCTGCCCACAATGTGGCGGCGCCAACGAAGATACGGCCAGGTTCTGCAGCATGTGCGGCTTAGACCTGACCGAGTACAGAGAGAAATGGGGTGGAGCCGCGGATCAGACCACGGTGCCGGCCGGGCAGGCCTACCAACAACAGTACCAACCCCACGGTCAGCAGCAGTATCAGCAGCACTACCCGCCTTCCTACCAGCCGCCTTACGGCGCAGGCGGGTATGGGGGTATCCCCAATGTCCCCAGCTACATGGGTTGGTCCATCGCAGTGCTTATCCTCTGTTTTTGGCCGACCGGCATCGCGGCGGTGGTCTATGCGAGCCAGGTGGGCAACAGACTGGCGCTCGGCGACATCGCCGGAGCCAGAGAGTCGTCGCGCAAAGCCAAGATGTGGTGCTGGATAACGTTCGGCATAGGCATCGCGGCATTCGTCATCGCGATCTTGGCGGCCGTCTTCGCTTCCTCCGTGAGGTTCAACGTCTACTAGAAACTCTCAAGGAGCTATACTCCGAGCCGCCCATACTGACGACCGTCGGCCCGCGTGCGCCTCAGCAACAACTCCATGACTCTGGCGCGGGGGGTTGGTCCCCGGAAGCGTGGTCCCCGGAGGGGTGGCAGAGTTCGGTTGATTGCACCGGTCTTGAAAACCGGCAGGCCGCAAGGTCTCGCGGGTTCGAATCCCGCCCCCTCCGCCTTATTGAGGAGGAACACGAAGTCATGTCCGCAGCCATGATGGATCTCGCCAAAACGCCGGACGTCCTCAGGGCGGAGAGGACGCAACGCATCCGAGACGCGATGGCCCTGAAGCAGCCCGACCGCGTGCCGCTCATGATGTCGATCAGCTACATGCTGGCAGACATGGGCGGCATCAGCAAACAAGAGCTGCTCGAGAACCCGGAGAAGAATCAGGAGTTGCTGGAGAAGGCCGCGCTGGAGTTCCGACCGGACAGCATCCACGGCCCTATGCCGGGCGACCCGACTCCGCACCTTATCCTCGGCGACCGCATGACCACCTGGCCCGGCCACGGAGTGAGCCCGGACACCCAATACCAGTTCGTGGAAAGCGAGTTCATGAAGGAGGAAGAGTACGACGCGTTCTTGGACGACCCGACCGACTGGGTCATCCGCACGTACCTGCCCCGCGCCTTCAAAGCCCTCGAACCCTTCGCCCAGATGCCGCCGCTCAATCAGTTCATCTCGGGGAGCTACTTCTTGGGCAACCTGGGCGGCTTCGTCTCGGGGGCGTTGGGGGATGCCTTCAGGACTCTCGCCAAGGCCCTGCAGGCAGTGGCCGACCAGAACGAATTGATGATGAAGAACCTCCGGCGGATGGAGGCCCTCGGTTTCGGTGAATCGGTCATCGGGGGGGCCACGATCACCGCGCCCTTCGACATGATGTCCGACGCTCTGCGGGGGATGCGCGGTATCTTGCTCGACATCCTCAGACAACCGGAGAAACTCCTGGCCGCCCAGGAGAAGATCGCCCGTTACGAACTGGAGTTCGCCATCAACACATGCAGGGCGATGGGAGTGCCCAAGGCTTTCATCCCGTTGCATCGAGGGTCCGACGGGTTCATGTCCATCAAGCATTTTGAGACCTTCTATTGGCCTCAACTCAAGGGCATGCTGGAGACCTTGGTGGACAACGGCATCACACCGGTGGTGTTTTACGAAGGCTGCTGGGATCAGCGCCTCGAACACCTCGCCCAACTCCCCAAGGCCAAGACAGTGGGCTACTTCCAGGCAAGCGACATCTTCAGAGTCAAAGAGATCCTGGGTGACACCATGTGCATCATCGGAGGCATGCCGAATTCGCTGCTCGCGGCCGGGCCGGTCGAGGCGATTCGGGCCCACACGAAGAGACTGTGCGAAGTGGTGGGTAAGAACGGCGGATTCATCATGTCGACCGCGGTGGGAGAGATGGCGGGAAGCAATCCTGAGTTCGTGAAGGTTTGGGCCGACGCGACACGAGAGTACGGTACGTACTGAGTCCAAGCAGAGATACGGACGCATCATCAACGCTTCCGGAGGACAGGGTATCCCCGCCATCTTTGTGCACGGCGCCGCCAAGACGGGGCCAAGCTCTCCACTATGCCGATCCTAGTGGACAAATACCGCCTGCAACCCGACAGGCGTCGACGCCCGGGAGAAGGAGCAGGGCGGCAGGGCTCTCGAGGAGAACTACTTCGCGCTCACCATGGGTCCCCTCGACGTCATCGACGAGAGGACCGGACCCAAGCTCACCCCACAACGCCACCCGCAGCCCCTCATCAATCAAGGAGGGGCCGGGCACACCCCGGCCCCTCCCACACCACCGGATAGACAGGCCTTCAAACCGCGAGACTCCCCGGTCGGCCTGCCGCTCAGGGTCTGATGTTGACCTTACTGATGCGCGGGCCGAAGAAGCCCATCCCGCCGCCTTCGCTCACTATCTGCAGGATCCCCGCCCCATCGGTCACGATGATGCCGGAGAGCAGCGTGACTCCCAGTGGAGCGAAAGTCTGCGGCAACAGAGGGGTGGAGGCGCCTACGAGAGCGATCTCCCGGCACTCCGCAGCGGCCTCCAGCAGCCGATCCATGTCGCCTAGAATGAGGGCGGTTGAGGTGATGATGGCGACGTCGCAACGAGGGAGTTCTTCGTAGGCCGCCTCGGCCGGCAGCACGCGATGTGAGCGGGCGGCGTTCTTCTCGAAGATGACCAGCTCTCGGACACGTTTCTCCAACGGAGCCACCAAGGGGCCGAAGTAACCCACCATCCCGACCCGGTCCATGAAGCCGATCGAAAGCACCGACAGTATGTCGCCCTCGTGCCGGCCCGACCCAGGTCGGTTGGCCAATGCGTTGGCGACGGCGAGTCCCACTGTTGATTCCACACCCTCGCTCGAGCCCAGGTATTCCAGGATCTCTGTGGTGGTCCTCCCAACTAGAGGTCGCTTCCCCATGAACACCGAGCAACCCGCGGAGGCGTTCTCCCGGAAGGTGTAGGCGACGCCGACGTCGCCGTTCTCGAGCATCACGCCCGTGTAGCCCAGACCTATGCGGACGTCGGCCAGGCGTTGTTCCCCGCACGAAGCAAGCAAGTCGTTCCGCAGTTCCTCGATGATCATCAGTGCCTCCATAAGTGCACGGTCTATCTAGCTGGAAGTTGCATATAGATAATAGTACAGTCTCCGACGATAGGGAATAATGGCTGTGTCCTTGTGGATCGTGCGACACACGGGAGGTCATGAATGCCTAGGACAGCCAACAAGAAGATCGTCGTCATAGGCGGCTCCGCCGCCGGACCCAAGGCTGCAGCCAAGGCCAGACGTATCGACGAGAACGCCGACGTCACGATCATCCAGAAGACCCCCGAACTGTCGATGGCCTCCTGTGGATATCCGTACTATGTGGGCGGCTTCTTCGACGACCGAAGCGCGCTTCTATCCAGCGCTACAGGCGTGGTCCGTGATCCCGTCTACTACATCAACGCCAAGAGCATCGTGGCCAAGACGGGGACCGAAGCGCTGTCAATAGATCGGGCCGGACAGACGGTCCTCTGCCGAGATCTGAAGACCGGGGAGACCGAGCAAGTCCCATACGATTCTTTGGTCATAGCAACAGGGGCCACCCCCACCATCCCGCCCGTCCCCGGACGAGAGCTCGAAGGGATCACGACACTGCAGACCATGGCCGATGCCGACTTCCTAAGGAAGATCCGTGACGAGAAGAAGATCAAAAAGGCCGTCGTGATCGGCGGAGGCCTGATCGGCATCGAGACGTGCGAGGCCCTGAATCTCGCCGGTATCGAACTCTCGGTGGTCGAGCTGTTGCCACAACTACTCACCTTCCTGGATTGGGAGCTGGCCAAACTTGTCGAGAACCACTTACGCACCAAAACGGTGAATGTATTCACCGAGAACGGATTGGCGGAATTCCTGGGCGAGAACGGCAGGCTTGTCGGAGTCAAGCTGACCAACGGCACCGAGTTATCTTGTGAACTCGCGGTGGTGGCCGTCGGTGTGAAACCCAACAGCACCCTCGCCCGCGAAAGCGGCTTGGAGATCGGGGTCACAGGCGGCATCGTGGTCAACGAGTACATGCAGACCTCAGATCCCCACATCTACGCAGCGGGCGATTGCATCGAGGTAGTGCACCGCATCACAGGCAAGAAGGTCCATGCACCGTACGGTGACCTGGCCAACCTCGAAGGGCGCGTGGCCGGAGAGAACGCGGTCCTTGGTAACACCGTCACTTTCCCCGGCACGATCAGCACCGGCATCTGCAAGATATTCGACTTCTCTGCGGGCACCACCGGCATCTCCGAACGCACCGCCCGCGAGAATGGGTTCGACGATATCACCACGGTCATCAATGCCAGCCCGGACAAGCCGGGCTTCATGGAAGGTAAGCTGCTGGTCACGAAGCTGGTGGCCGAACGGTCCACCGGCCGTATTCTCGGCGCCCAATGCGTGGGCCCGGGAGCCGTGGCGAAGCAGGTCGCGCAGTGGGCCATGGCCATCCAGGGAGGCCTCACAGTCGAGGATCTGGTGAATGCCGATCTGCCTTACGCTCCCCCCTTCTCTCTGGCGATCGACCACCTCATCTGCACCGCACATCTGATGCAGAACAAGCTGAAGGGCCGCCTCAAGGGGGTCTCGGCGATGGAGGTCAAGGAGAGGGCCGGCTCGGCGACGCCGCCGTATCTTCTCGACGTACGGGGTCCGGACGAGTTCGAGGCCATGCGCCTGGGCATCGGTGAGACGTTGATACCACTGGGCGCCTTGCGCAAACGACTCCACGAACTGCCGACCGACAAAGACACAGAGATCGTGTGCTTCTGCAAGATATCGCTACGCGGCTACGAGGCGGCACTCGTACTCGAAGCCAATGGCTGGCGGAATGTACGGGTCATGGAGGGCGGCATCATGGCCTGGCCGTTCGCTCGGGAGAGGTAATGGGTCCCCATAGACCCGCACGCGACTACGTATTCGGACGGTCGGCAGTGGCGAGAAGACCTACTGCGCACCGGCCGGACTGGGCGAGAGGTTTCGCTCTTGACGCGCGGGGCATCTGGTGCTTATATATAAGTGCAATTTGCATATAGATGCGAGAGAGCATGATTTATGTAGACGAGTACCTCTGTACCGGTTGCGGTATATGCATCGACGCGTGCAGTCACGGAGCCATCTCTGTCCAGGGCAACGCGGCCGTGATCGATGAATCTCTTTGTACGTCCTGTGGACGTTGTGTCGACGTATGCCTTACGGGCGCCATCATCTCCGTTGAGCCGGTAGAGACGCACGCACCGACCTCAGCCGTCCCTTCTGGAGCTCCCGCTCAGACCGGACACCCGCAACAGACCTGGACCCGGGCTTCCTCGAACTCCATCGGCGCCGTCGCGAGAACCAATGAGATGAGCTCTCGAGCTGGCGCCGCCAAGACCTCCCGGCTGAACCTTGTAGAGAAGGCTCTGTCCGGGCTTTTCACAATCGCTACCTATGTCTTGGACCGCAAGAAGAGTGACGCTTGGAGCCCAGTAGGCTTCGATGCCGACGCGCACGGACTGTCGAGCGGGAGCCGCGCGCAGTCGGGGCGAGGGCAAGGTCCGGGGCGAGGGCAAGGTCCGGGGCGAAGACAAAGTCCGGGGGGCGGGCGTGGCATGGGATGCGGGCGAGGCTCGAGAGCCGGACGCCGCATGGAGCGCGGACTCATGAACAAGGCCGATCGTCGCGGCAACCGAAGAAATCGTACGACGTAACCTGACAAACAACGAGAGGAGCATCAAGTGAAGATCGCAGTCACCGCCGCAGGACCAGATTTGTCGAGCACCGTAGATCAGCGCTTCGGGAGAGGCCGATACCTGCTTATCGTGGATACACCTGAGCGCACCGTGCAGGCCGTCGACAACCAGGCCGGCATGAACGCAGCCCAGGGCGCAGGTATACAGGCTGCTCAGTCCGTTATCGACAGCGGAGCCACGGTCCTGATTACCGGCCACTGCGGACCGAAGGCCTTCCGAGCCCTGAAGGCCGCAGGCATAGACGTCTATTTGACCTCAGGCGGCCGGGTCGACGAAGTGTTGACCCAGTTCGAGGAGGGCAAACTCGAACTCGCGCCGGCGGCAGACGTTGACGGCCACTGGTAGAAGCTACGATACCGGGATGAAGATCGCCATCGCCAGCGGTAAAGGTGGCACCGGCAAGACAACGCTGTCGGTCAACCTGGCTACAGCCCTTGCCCACGAAGGATCCGTCGGGCTCCTTGACTGTGACGTGGAGGAGCCCAATTGTCACCTCTACCTCAAACCTCCATTCGATGCGACAGAACCGGTGGGCACACTCATCCCGGTGATAGACGAAGACGCCTGCACCGGCTGCGGTCTCTGTGCCCGGGCCTGCGAGTTCCACGCGCTACTCGCCCTGCCCGGGCCGCCCCTCCTCCTCCCTGAACTCTGCCACGCCTGCGGGGTATGCGCCTACGTGTGCCCCGAGGAAGCCATCACTGAAAACGAGCGACAAATCGGTGTGGTCGGTTCAGGGTTGGTCAACGGCATCTACTTCCGTTGGGGACGGCTGAACATCGGTGAAGCCCGCTCCACTCCGGTCATTCAGGCCGTCAAAGACCTGGATACGGCTCCTCCACTCGACACCGTCATCATAGATGCGCCTCCAGGGGTGGCCTGTCCCGCGGTGGAGACCATGCGTGGCGCGGACTTCGCCGTCCTCGTCACAGAACCCACTCCATTCGGATTGCACGATCTGGTGCCGGCGGTGCAGACGGCCCGCCAGATGTCCATCCCGTGTGGAGTGGTGGTCAACCGCGCGGACATCGGGGACGACCGTGTGGATGAGTACTGCGCCGCTGAGGACGTACCTGTCCTTCTGAGGATCCCCGATGACCGACGCATAGCCGAAGCCTGCTCTCGGGGCGAGATCTTCGCCGCCAACGACCCATCCTTCGCCTCCATGCTGCAAACGTTCGCCTCCGACCTCAGGGCGCGGATCCACCAAAGGGTCACACTGTGAGCGGCCCCGAGCAGGAACCTACAAAGGGCGTCTCAGAACCCGGACCGACCGTCTCGGAATCCGAACCGGCCGTCTCAGAACAGACGCCGGCCGCCCCAGAATCCACGCCCAAGCAGCTGGTGGTCTTGAGTGGCAAGGGAGGCACCGGCAAGACCAGTGTCGTGGCCGCGCTCGCAACCCTCGCTACCGCCAAAGTACTAGCCGATTGCGACGTCGATGCAGCGGACCTGCACCTAGTGTTGAACCCCAAACGGAGGCACCACGAGACCTTCATTTCGGGCAAAGAGGCCCGCATCATAGCGGATCGGTGCAGCGCCTGCGGAGACTGTATGGATCACTGCCGCTTCGACGCCATCCGTCTTGTGGTCGACGCAGACGGCAGATCGGTCTATACGGTCGACCCGATCTCATGCGAAGGATGTGGCCTCTGCGCCCGCGTCTGCACCTCAGGTGCGATAGAGATGCTCGACGCCGAGCGCGGGGAGTGGTTCGTGTCCGATACACGCCACGGTCCCCTCGTGCATGCCCGGCTCAGCATCGGCGGAGAGAACTCCGGAAAACTCGTTACCCTGGTGAGAGAACAAGCAGTGTCGCTGGCACGAGAGATCGGTGCCGGTTTGATCCTGGTGGACGGCCCCCCTGGTATCGGCTGCCCGGTCATAGCCTCGGTGACCGGCGCGGACCTGGTGCTTGCCGTCACCGAACCGACCGTCTCGGGGGCCCACGATCTCGAGCGGGCCGCCGAACTCGTGCAGGGCTTCGGCCTGAGCCTGGCGGTCTGTATCAATAAGACCGACCTCAACCCGGACATGGCCGGACGCATCCGCGAGGTCTGTACGGCCCGCGGCCTTTCCGTGGTGGGCGAACTCAGCTACGATACAGCGGTTATCCGAGCTCAGGTCGAGGGCAAGAGCATCATAGAATACGGCGGCAGTCCGGTCGCCGATCAGATCAGAGATATGTGGAGAATCTTAGAAGACAGACTCGAGGAACCGAAGGAGTAGACATGGATTGCGCGCATCAGGGCAATGAACGAGCGCCCTTGGTGAAGGCCAGGATGGCCAAAGTGAAGCATAAGATCATAGTCCTGTCCGGGAAGGGCGGGGTAGGCAAGAGCACAGTGTCCGTCAACCTGGCCACGGCGCTGGCTCTCGAAGGTAAGCAAGTCGGGCTGCTCGACGTCGATCTGCATGGCCCGACTGTTCCGCAGCTCCTGGGCCTGAACGGCGCCCCAGTGGCCATGGAGGGTGAGGCCCTGGCGCCCATCCCCGTGGGTGAGAATCTCAAGGTCATGTCCATCGGCTTCCTGCTGGGAGAACGTGACGGGGCTGTGGTCTGGCGTGGTCCCATGAAGGCAGTCGCCATCGAGCAATTCTTGGGGGAGGTCGAGTGGGGCGACCTCGACTATCTGATCATCGACTCCCCTCCGGGCACGGGTGACGAACCGCTGGCGGTTTGCCAAGCCATCGGAAAGATGGACGGGGCCATCATCGTCACCACGCCGCAGGAGACGGCCCTCGCGAACGTGCGCCGTTCGATCAAGTTCTGCGAACTCCTCGACCTCCGAGTCCTTGGCGTGATCGAGAACATGGCAGGGTTCGTCTGCCCCAAGTGCGGAGAGGTGACCCACATATTCAGCAAGGGCGGAGGCGCGGACATGGCGGCGAAGGCCGGCGTACCCCTCCTGGCCAGCGTGCCACTCGATCCCGCGATCGTCGAAGCCGGTGACTCTGGAAAACCCTACATCTACCACTACTCCAAGAGCGCGGCGGCGGCGGAGTTCTCCAAAGCGGTAGAGCCCATCCTCGCGCTTGAGACGGACGAGGTCGATGCTGCCACAGACACCGACGGCGAGACTGCGGTGGCGACGCCACAGGACGTGGCGGCTCTCGAAGACGCCGACTCCGTCATCCGCTTTGCCGTGCCGACCAGCAACGGGCTGCTTTGTCCCCACTTCGGCCACTGCCAGGAATTCACCCTCATAGACGTCGACAGATCGTCCAAGCGGGTGCTGAACATAACCATCCTCCCCGCTCCCGAACACGAGCCCGGCCTGCTTCCAGCCTGGCTGGCCGACAAGGGGGCCGGACACATCATCGCCGGTGGCATGGGCTCGCGGGCCCAGCAGTTGTTCGCACAACAAGGCGTGAGCGTGATCACCGGCGCACCGGTGGCGGAGCCGGAGACGGTCGTTCGTCAGTTCTTAGACGATTCGCTGGTGACGGGGGCAAACGTGTGCGACCACTAGTGCTTGAGCACTTCTTGTCTCCACGTAATGTCGGTGAGATCGAAGAGGCCGACGGCATAGGTATGGTCGGAGACCCTGCCTGTGGCGACTGCTTCAAGGTCTGGATACGGGTGGATGACGACCGCCTTGCACAGGTGACACACAAAGTCCTCGGTTGCCCTACAGCCATCGCGTGCTGCAGCATGATGAGCGAACTGGCGACCGGCCTCAGTGTCGACGCTGCCTACCAACTCGACGACGTTGATATCATGGTGGCACTGGGCGGCCTGCCGGAAGCTAAGCAGCACTGCTCCAACCACGCGGCGGCAGCCCTGCGTGAGGCCATAGATGATTACGTCTTCGGCAGGACGAACGGCAGGAAGGCTGCACAGAGACATGAATCGTGAGCGAGGAGGAGGTCGAGGCAGAGGCCGGGCCGGTCCGGCTTCATTCGACGAATCCGCCGTCAGAGGAGGTCCAGGAGGCGGCCGTTACCGGCGCTCAGTGCTCGAGGTCTCCATACTGGCCTCCCTGGCGGAATCAACTACTCATGGTTACGACCTGGTCGAACAGATCCACGCTCTTGCTGCCGACCTGGTCTGTATCGACCCGGGAAGCATGTATCGCCTCCTGCGCTCTCTCGAAGGACAAGGATTGGTGAGTTCGTCCTGGAAGACCCCTGAAGCGGGCCCAAGCCGCAGGGTGTACGTCATCACCGAACAGGGCGTCGACGTGTTGGCACTCATGGCCGAGTCTCTCCACGAGAGGGCTGCGGCCATGCAGAGGCTGGCCGATCACGCGATGCAGGCAGTGACAGATATCAGGAACGAGAGCGGCGGTTGAGTCGACTGTCGCCCTACCTCCTCCGTCAGAAATGATTCAGGATACGTACGCACGGCGCAGGTAGTGAGATATGTCGTTGAGCGCGACGCCGTCAGGAGCAGCAGCAGCGAGGTTGACGAAGCACATGGGGCACATGGTGACGATCTCGCACGCCTCCCGGTCCGACCTCTGATCCGAACCGCGGACCGCTTCCTGAAGTTGCTCCACCCGCCTGCGGGCGTTCGCCTCGGCCTTCTCAGGGTAGAGCGACTCGACCGGGCCGCCGCAGCAGTAGGTCATGCGGCCGGACTTCTCCGGTTCCTTCAGTGTCAGACCGGTCGCAGTGAGCAGCCGGCGCGGCTCATGGACAATGCCTTCGTAGCGGGCGAAGACACACGGATCATGGATGACGAGCTCCCCGGTCAAGCTCGTCCGCAGCATCGGCTCTCTCTCGGCCAACACCTCCAGATAGCTCCTGATCTCGATGTCGAAGCCGGGGATGAGCTTGGGATAGACGGACCGCAGCATGTTGGTAGTGTGCGGATCGATGGTGATGATCCGACGGACCCCCCGTTTCCTTAATACTCCGTACACCTTCCTGGCATGGTCGGCCACCACCTCGTCGGCGCCCAGATCGTGGGCGAGAGCGCCGGAATACAGGTCGTCTTTGTAGAGATAGCCGAACTCCACCCCTGCCTCCTTGAGGAGCAGGGCCACGTTCACCGGCACCTCGTTATAGACCGCTCTCAGTTTCGCCGACGGACGGGCCATGAAGGCGCTGATGTTGACCAACCGGTTGATCTTGCGCCCGAGCCACGTCAGTTCGGCGAGGGGAGAATCGCCCAGTCGCTTCTCAGCCTTCACGAGCCCTTCGATATAGGGGATGAGCTGGTACATCATGCCCGTGTAAAGCACGGTCCTCCCTCCATGCGGCAGGTTCAGGCCTCGCGCCCAGCGAGTCACCTTCCGCTTGGAGAGGGGGAGCACCGACCCACGGATGCGGAGATTGTCCGCCAAGATGCCGATGACTTCGCCGGTAGGTAGTGACATGCCCCGCTCCCTACAATCCGAACACGGTGCGGTTGATGTGATGGCGGAGAGACCTGACGTTCTCAGCGATATGTACCCCGGCCGGGCAATTGACCTCACACATCTTGCAGAGTAGGCAGGAATAGATGCTCTCGATCTGCTCGAGTACCTGGTCCTCCATGCCCAGAAGCACGTAGCGGAAGAGCCTGCGCGGAAGCACCTCTATCCCCATGGGACAGACGGCCGTGCAGACCCCGCAGTTCATGCAGGCGGAGGCGTTGAACTCCTCAAGAGCCCCCACCCGGCCGGCGAGCGCGGGCCTGACAAGAGTGGCTCCGTTGACTCCGGCGCTCATCCGTCCTCCTTCTCGACGATCTTATAGAGGTAGAAGCCCTCGTCATCGGCTTCTTTGATCTCGGTCAGATGACCGTACTTACGCATCCCCATCACCCAGTAAACGACCTCGTGGGCCGGGCGGCCGATGGCCGCGGCGATCTGGGGGATGGTGAGGGGCCCTTCTGCCAACGCTTCCAGGATGGGACGACGCATGAGGTGCTCATCGCGGATGATCTCCCGTACATCCCTGTCTGCGAGATGGTCCGGAGCGTGGCCGGCTACGCGGTTGTCGGCGTGGCCGGCCGCACAGAGGGGCGTGTGGATCACATCCGGCACGGCGTCGGCTCCTGGAGAAGGCCGTCGATCATGGCGCGCATCTGAGCGTCGGTGTACCCAAGCAGATCGATGGCGTTCCTTGGGCAGACCGGGACGCATCCGCCGCAACCCTTGCAGGCCACTCGATCGATGACGGCCACCATTTTGCGGTGGTCTGTGTCCGCCCCGCGATGGTCGGCGTCCGCCCCGCGATGGTCGACCCCCTCCTGATCGGCGCCGCCCGCCGCCTCCTGGTCCTGCTCCACCCGGCGGGGCGCCTCATAGGGACAGGCCTCCAAACAGAGCCCGCACCACTCGCACGTGTCGGGGTCGACGACGGCGATGAGCGGATCGAGTTCGGCGTATCCGCGCTTGAGGATCGAGGCGCTCTGCGTGACCGCTGCCAGCCCTGAAGCCACCGCCTCGGTCGAGTTCTTGGGACCCTGACAGGCGCCACAGATGAACACCCCATCGACCACTGTCTCCACCGGACGCAGCTTAGGGTGGATCTCGTTGAAGAAGCCGTCGTTGCCCACCGGCAGCTTGAGCACCTTGACCAGGTCGTCGTTCTCCCGTGGGACCATGCCGGTGACCAGCACCACCAAGTCGGCCGGGATCAGGAGTTCAGCGCCGTCGGTCAGTAGGTCACGCGTGGTCACCGTGAGACGGTAGCCGTGGCCGGCGTCGCCATCCTTGGCGGTTGTTGCACCCCCGCCGTCGCCCGAGGAGGCCTGAGCTACCACGGGCGGCTCCTCGTCCGGGAAGCGCAGATAGAGATCGCCCTTCTCCCTCGACTCGTTGTAAAGGGGCTCATACCTGCCGTAGGAGCGGATGTCGCGATAGAGATGGTACCGGCTGACAGGCGCGGCATCTCTCGTGGCGACCTGCAGCGAGCTGTGGATGGCCGCCGTGCAGCAGTAGCGCGAGCAGTATTCATTGCCCTCGGCCTGCCGGCTGCCCACGCAATAGATGTAGACGATGGTCCGCACCGGCCGGCCGCCGTAAGCAAGGGGGCCATCGCTCGAGTCCACCAACCGTTTGAATTCGGGCAGGGTGAGCACGCCGTCAAGCCCGTAGCCGAACTCGCCCTCCTGGGGCTCATAGGAGTCGAACCCCGTGGCTACGACGATCGATCCGGCCTTCACTGTGATCGCCCCGGGCTCCGGCGTCCCGAGCTGAGGCATCCCGGGCCGGGATATCTCGGGCTTCGGCGTCCCGGGCGGCTGTGTCTTGGGCGCCGGTGCTTCGGCCTGCTCCCGACCCACTTGTATGCCCACTTCGTACTTGCCGAAACTACCCGATTTACCCACGACTTCCGCGTCGGTGAATACGGTGATGCCGGGATGTCGCCGGATCCTCTCCTCTAGACGGGTGACCAGGTCTCGGCCGTCTCTGCCGTGTGGGTACATCTCGGCGAAACCGGCCGCCCAACCACCCAGCTCCGCCTCCTTCTCCACCAGGAAGACCGCGAGCCCGATTTCCGCCAATCCCAGAGCGGCCCGCATACCTGCGATACCGCCCCCTATAACAACGACGTTGGGGACCGTCTCCACCACGATGGGTTCGAGCGGCTCGGTCAGACTGGTGCGGGCGATGCCCGCTCGAACCAAGCGCGCCGCCTTGCCGGTCGCCCCGGCCTTGTCGTCGGTATGGGTCCAGGAGCATTGTTCGCGGATGTTGACCTGCGTGTATTCGTATGGGTTGAGCCCGGCCCGCTTGGACATCTCCCTGAAAGTGAACGTATGCAGCTTGGGCGAACACGAGGCCACCACGATACCGTCGAGTCCCTGATCCTGGATGTCGTTGATGATCTCCTGCTGGGTGGCGTCGGAGCATGTGAACATAGCGGTGCGGGCCACCACCACGCCGGGCTCGTCCTTGACGGCGGCCACCACGTCGTCCACCGACACGTAGTCGGAGATGTTGCCGCCACATTGACATACGTACACGCCGATCCGGCGACCGCCGGCGTCTGCGCCGGCGCCCGGGTCGCTCCCTGTGACGATCTGGTCGTTCACGCCGTCTCTCTCCCCTTCTCGATATGAGCGGCCGCCTGCGCGACCGCCGCTCCGGCATGCAGGATCGAATCGGGGATGTCCTTGGCGCCCGCGGCCGAGCCTGCGACGAAGACCCCGGGCATATCGGTGCTGCCGGGGTCGAGATCCTCATCGGCCTCGCCCAAGTAGAGATATTCATCCAGTGAAGGGGCTGCATCGAGGAAGACGGACCGCACATCCGCGCTCGGTTGCACCCCCACCGCGAGCACCACCAGGTCGTGCTCGGCTTCGACCATCCCGCCCCCGTTCTCGATGTCCTCGTAGCGCAACACGAGGTTGCCGTCCTCCTTCTCTGTGATATCTGAGATGCGGCCCCGCACGAACCCGGCTCCCATGGCCTTGGCCTGCTCGTAGAACTCGTCGTAGCCCTTCCCCACCGAGCGGACGTCCATGTAGTAGACAGTGACGTCGGCCAGTGGCAGAGCCCCCATGATGAGTTGGTTCTGCTTGATGGAATACATGCAGCAGATCTGGGAGCACAGGGGGTTGCCGACCGTCTCATCACGAGAGCCGGTGCAGAGGATGTAGGCGATATTGTCGGGTATCCTGCCGTCGCCTGGGCGGACCACGTCGTTGTAGGGCCTGGTGGGCGCTAGAAGCCGATCCATCTGCATGCCCGTGATGACATTCTTATACCGACCGTAGCCGTATTGCGGTTTCGCGTCGGCCGGGAACAGCGTGAAGCCGGTGGCGAGGATCACGGCGCCCACTTCCGCCTCGAACTCCCGGCCCGACATCCGTAGATCGATGCAGTCGGCAGGGCAGATGGCCACACACTGCCTGCACTCGGAGCATACGCCGCAATCGAGACACCGCCCGGCGCTGTGTAGCGCTTCCTCTTCAGTGACCGGAGGTTCGAGCTCGGAAAAATCAAGAGGCCCGGCAACCGCGCTTGCACCGGTGTGCAAGGGCCCGGTCCGCCATGGTTCGACCTTACGGTATGACTCCTGTCTCTCCAGCACTTCGGTCTTGTCCATCACCGGAAGCACGTCGCCTAAGCCGGTCGGATCCAGTTCTTCACCCCGGAGCCATCGATTGATCATATAGGCGGCCCGCCGGCCCCGGCCGGCGGCCTCGGCTATCGACGAGGGACCGTCGACTACGTCACCGGCCGCGAAGATGTAAGGTACGGCGGTCTGCAGAGTGACGGGGTCGGTCTCCACAGTACCATCCGGCTTCAGCGCCAGACCAAGACCGTCGACGTCCGCGGTCAGACCGGCCGCGACTATCACCAGAAAGCCACCGGCACCCTCGATATCGGGCACCCCGACCGATGCCTCCCTGGGTTCTTCCAGCAGACAGGCTGCATCGAGCACAAAGGGGTCCGCGTCGGCAGGCGTCGGTCTCCGCCTACCGCTCTCATCGGCCTCGCCCAATTCCATTGGCTGGCAGACCATCGACTCCACGCAGCCGTCGCCCACGCACCGGGTCGGTGTAGCGAGATAGACGAACCTCACCCCTTCACGTTCAGCCTCATCGATCTCCCAAGGGTTCGCCGGCATCTCATCCCGGCTCCGGCGGTAGACCACCTGCACGCGAGCCGCTCCCAGGCGCAGTGCGGTGCGCGCCGCATCGATGGCGACATTCCCGCCCCCCACGATCACAACTTCTTTGCCCCTCACATCCAGAGCCTCACCCGACCTCGCGGCCCGCAAGAAGTCCAAGGCCTTCAGAACCCCCGGTAGGTCCTCACCGGGTACACCCAGCCGCGTACTTCGATGCGTGCCTGTGGCCACCAAGACCGCTGCGTACCCCATATCCCGAAGGGCCTCCAGATCCTCGACGCGGGTATCCGTGACGATCTCCACACCAGATGAGACGATCTTTGCTATGTCCGTCTGGACCACTGCATCCGGAAGCCTGAAGGCGGGCAGTGCCGTGCTCAACATGCCGCCCGGCCGCGATGCCGCTTCGAACACCTTCACTTCGTAGCCGCTCCGCGCCAGGTGCCAAGCCGCCGTCAAACCCGCAGGTCCCGAACCTACGATGGCCACCTTCTTGCCGTTGGGAGGCGGGATCTCCACTGCGGACCCGCCGTCCGCATAGTGCCTGTCGGCGATGAAGCGCTTGAGCCTACGAATAGAGACCGGACCCTCCAGCACCCCCCGTGTGCACTCCGTCTCGCAGGGCGCGTAGCAGGCCCGTCCCAGGACGCCGACCAGCGGTGTCGCCTCGCAGACCAGGTTGAAGGCCTCCTCGTACCGGCCGCTCCGCACGAGAGCCACGTACCCATGGGCCTTGACGCCCGCCGGGCAGTTGAAGGTGCATGGCGAGACCCCCGCCCGCTCCACCACTGCCTTTTTCGGCACCGCCTGCGGAAACGGGATGTAGGCGGCTCTGCGCGAGATCAAACCGGCGTTGAACTCGTCGGGCACGGCCACATTGCACACTACTTCGCATTGGCGACAGCCGGTGCAGGCCGCTTCGTCCACGTAGCGGGGCTTCTCTCGGATCTTCGCTCGGAACCCGCCTTTGCCGTTGCCGCGGATGCTCTCCACTTCCGCATAGGTGAGAGCCGTCACGCTGGGATGATGGACGACGGCCCCCATTTTTGGCGTGGAGATACAGCTGGCGCAGTCGAGGGTGGGGAACACCTTGCTGAAAAGCACCATCTTGCCGCCCACGCTGGAATCTCTCTCTACGAGAATAACCCTGTAGCCCATATCGCCCAGCTTCAGGGCCGATTCCATGCCCGCGATGCCGCCGCCTATGACGAGAGCGTCGTATTCCCTGACGGAGTCGTCGGTCATGCCGCCTCCGCTCCGGAAGGTCCCATTTCGGCCAGCATCTGGGAGAATTCGCGCATGTAGTTGGTGAAAGGCTCTGCGCAGACCGAACAGATCGCGGCCATCCTGACCCGCTTCGGCTGATAACCACGCTCCTGCAACATGGCCTGTGCGTCGGACATCACCTTGGCGGTACGCTCGCTGCAGTCGGGTAGATAAGCGCACTCCTCACCGTCGGCGGCGATGAACACTCCATCGAACCCCCGCCGGACCGCATAGACCACCCAGTCGGGCTTGATCCCGCTCGTGCACGGTAGGCTGATGACCATCACGTTCGGCGAGTAGTGCAGGTGCGAACTGCCGGCCAGGTCTATGCCCGGATCGGAGATGTTGTTGGTCGAGAAAACCAGTATCTTCGGGGAGAAATCCTTGCAGTCGGTCACCTGGGACCCCTTGAGAACTACTTAAGCCTCCTGACGAACAGCCTCCAGTAGCCCGCCTCTTCGACGTCGCCAAGGTACTCATGGCCCATCTTCTTGGACCAAGCCGGCAGATCTTTCAGTGTGGTGGAGTCGGTGGCAAGAACCTCCATGATCTCGCCTACCTTCACCCCGGGCATGCCCTTCTTGGCCGCCAATATAGGGCCCGGACACGAGGTGCCCCGCGCATCGATCAATTTGTCGGCCTGGAGCGACGTGAGATCCATGGAACTGCCGCCGTTGCCTTCCGCATGCATCGTTGTTCTTCCTTTCGAGACGTTTGGTCGGGTCGGGTCCGTCTGTCGCTGCCCCACCCTTTCATGCTGCCGGTCGAACTCGAGGAGACCGAAAGCTTCAAGACACTCTCCCTCGGCTCGATGCTCCTCCACCAACGCCTCGCATATCAAGGCGCAGGCCTGAACGAACTTGGGATTGGTCACCGAGTAGTAGACCGTCTGCCCTTCTTTGCGGGGGCGCACGAGTAACCGCTCGCGCAGGACACGGAGGTGACGAGAGACATTATGGACGGAGATGTTGAGCAGCGAGGCCAGTTCACCCACACACCTCTCGCCATCCCTTAGGGCGTAGACGATGGCGAGTCGATGCGGATTGGCCATGGCCTGACACAGCTCGGCCTGCATATCAAGCAACGGCCTCAGTTCTGCAGCCGGCGATCCGCCCGGCTCACTGAAGACTTCATCCTTTATTTGCATGATTACTTATATACATTCTTATGTCTCTTACGTCAAGCGAGTCCTGAGGACGGTATGAGCGGCCGCCACTCTCCCTCCGGTGATACTCTGAGCGGACATCCAACCACTGTGGGGTTTCAGACGGCGTTTGTGCGGCCATAACATGCGTCAGTACGAAACGACGCCGACCGGCGAAGAGGTGCGATATGGCGACCAGGAAGATCATCGAAATAGACCGAGACCTGTGCGACGGCTGCGGCCTCTGTACGACGGCCTGCGCCGAGGGGGCTCTTGAGTTGGACGAGGAAGGCAAGGCGGTGCTCGTCCGCGATATGTATTGCGACGGCATGGGCGTGTGTCTCGACGTGTGCCCTACGGGAGCGCTCAAGATAATCGAGCGCGAAGGTGACGAATACGACCCAGAGGCGGCCCGCGAGCACGTGATCAACACACGAGGCCCCGAGGCGGCGGCGGCCGTGCACCCGGGCCCGGGCGCCCCCTTGACGCAGGCCCCCTCCGAGCTGACTCAGTGGCCCGTCCAGCTACACTTGATCTCGCCCCAGGCCCCCTACTTCAAGGGCTCCGACCTTCTGGTGGCGGCAGACTGCACGGCCTTCACCCGAGGCAGCTTCCATGCAGATCTCCTGCGCGGACGCAAACTAGTCGTCGCGTGTCCCAAGCTGGACGACACCAGCCCATACGTAGAGAAGCTGGCCGAACTCATCCGCACAGCAGAACCCAAGTCGATCACGGTGGCCAGGATGACCGTGCCGTGCTGCAGCGGACTCATGCGCCTGGTTGAGCGCGCCGTCGAAGCGGCAGGCGTGGAGATACCGGTTCGAACCGTATTGATCGGGCTCGACGGAGAGTTCGTGCAGGAATCCTAGCGCGCGACCGGCAAGATAACCCATCCCACGTGGTATCGATTGAAGGAGAGATACAATGGCGAAGAGGAACATCGGGAGGAGCTTCAACATCTATCCCATGCCGGTGGTGATCGTCGGCACGATGACGGACGGCAAACCCAACTTCATGACCGCGGCTTGGATCACGAAGCTCCACAGCGACCCTCCGATGGTGGGCGTTTCGCTCGGCCTCAAGCAGCACACCGCCAAGGGCATTCGGCAAACCGGACAGTTCAGCGTGAGCTATCCAAGCGTCGATCAGGCGACCCTTGCCGACTATTGTGGACTCGTGCACGGTTACCAAGAGGACAAGACGACGCATATCGATGTGTTCAACGGCGCTCTTGACTCGGCGCCCATGGTCCGTCAATGCCCTCTCAGCATGGAATGCCGCCTCGAACAGACGGTGGAACTGCCCGGTGACTTCCTGTTTATCGGCGAGGTCATGAACACCTATGCAACGGAGAATGTGCTCACCGACGAAACAGTCGATGTCGCCAAGCTCCGCCCCTTCGTGCTCACCATGCCGGACAATAGCTACTGGGCTCTGGGAGACCGGATAGGGGATGCTTGGGGCATGGGCAAGGTGCTGCTCAGGTCCGGCGACTGACTCGAAGCCGACCGTTGTCCAGATTCGTCGTACGTTGGGCCGTCACGGCCGCGGCAGTCGCGGTGGCGACGTGGATCGTGCCCGGCATCTATGTGGACGAGCCCCACCGCATATGGGCCGTCCTACTGGTCAGCTTGGTGCTTGGACTCGTCAACGCCTTCATCCGGCCCGTCTTGTACGCACTCTCCTGCGGTCTCATCGTCATCACCCTAGGACTCTTCACGCTGGTCATCAACGGACTGATGCTCTGGCTGGCTTCTTACATCATGGTCGAGGGCATCGGCATACGATTCCATGTCGAAGGGTTCTGGAACGCCGTGTTAGGGGCTCTGATCATCAGCGTAGTCTCGGTCGGCCTCTCTCTGTTCATGGGAAGCAAGAGAAGCGGCTGAATGTGACGGTGTCGGACGGGTCCGTGCCCGGCGACTAGTCCATGAACCTGAGCACCTCGGGGTCGACGGCCGGCATCTGGCCCTGGTTCGATGGGTTGAGGACGGCCAGTATGTCGCGGACGAACCTGGAGCCCTTGCGCTCGCAGAGGTCGCGGACCACCCCGGGCTCCTCCCCGACGACGATCCGCACCTTCGGCCGGTCGAGCGGAAGGCCCACGGCCGGAGGTCTGCAGACCACGCCGGCTTCACCGCCCGTCAGAACCACCACCGTCCCCGGTGGGTATAGGCCCATGACCTCGGTGAACACTTTGACCAAGACGGGATCGAAACCGGTCCCGGACCTCCTGATGACCTCCACCATGGCGTCCGCGGGAGTGAAATTGACCTTGCGGTATATCCGAGCCGTGGTGAGCGCGTCGAAGACATCGGTGATCGAGACGATACTTCCGAAAAGCGACACGCTCTTCTTGATCTCGGTCGTTGGATAACCGCTCAGGTCGTGGTTCAGATGATGCTCGAAAGCCACCACCACAGCCCTCATGTTCGAGCTGGTCAGGCGTTGATTACCCAGCAGCGTATAGGCTGCCAGAAGCGGATGGCGCCGTATCTCCTCCCACTCTTTCTCGTCGAGTTCGAGCGGCTTCTGCAGGATGTCGGGGTCGACTCCCAGCTTGCCCACGTCATGTAGGAACCCGGCCAGGCAGAGCTCTCCCAGTCTCGCTTTGCTCAAACCGAGTCGTTGACCAAGCACGGTCGACAACACAGCTAGGTTCGCAGAGTGAAGAATGAGGTACTTGTCGTAGTCCTTGATCGTGGTGAACGACAGCACCAACCCGGGGTCACGGATGATCTCGTCCACCACCGCCTGAGTGACGTGACGCACGCGCCGCATCATTCCCGGCTCTATAGGCCCGGTCACCTCGCCCAGCTCACCACCCAACTGCATGGCCGCGGAGTACGCCAATATGGCAGACAATTTCATAGAGCCGAGGCCGACCGAATCGATCTCATCCTCCACTTGGACGATCTCCTCAACAACGATATGCTCCACGCCTTTTGCGGCAAGCATAGAGCTGAGGCCGGGCCCACCCTCCGCCGGCTGCGTACGCGAAACCAGCAAGAGCGCGCTCATCAGCTCACTCTCGGCGAGACCGGCGTTGAAGGTCATCTCGCCGACGCTCCACGTTTCGAACAGCTGTACAAGAAAAGTGAAACGCTCATAGGTGGACACGGACGTCGGAACCCGCACCTTGTCGACGAACACGCAGTGGCTTCGTACGCCCACACTCACGGCGTCGTTCTCGGCACTCGCCTCGGCCAGTATCCGGGCCAGACTCGAAACGGCCTGCCTCATGACCGCGTTGCCTTCATCGTAATACGCAGCGGTACGTATAGCTGAGGCGAGAGCGAGGGCCAACTGTTGCCCTCGCCGAGCGATGGACGCCGTTTCGGCTTTGTCGGTCATGGACGGGCCTCCCCGCTCCGGCTCTGCCCCTGGGCGAGAGCGCGAACCGCCGCCTTGCGCACCTGGGCGTCCCCGGACTTGGAGGCCTCACCAAGAGCATCACGGGCAGTTCGAGTCGGGATCAGACCGAGGGCTTGAACCGCCGCCAGCCTGAGGGGCAGAGGGCGGGTCCTGAAGAATCTCTTCTTCCACATCTTGTCCAGCGTGGCGACAGTGATCTCTCCGCCCAGGAGCGCAAAGGCCTCAAGGAAGGCCTCCAGCTCCTCGGACGGACGGGTCTCGAACTCCCGGGCTTCGACCTGCGCGCTCACCGACGCGAAATGCCCCCGGTTCCCATGACGGCTGAGGCTGCGGACGGCCAGGGTGCGGACGGCCGAATCCTCGTCCCACAGCACCTTCAAGAGGAGCGGGGCCGCACGCGATCCTCCGATCACATCCAAGCTGCGGATGACCTCCCGACGGACCCGCTCGTCCGGGTGGCGCAACAGGCGCTCCAACTGGATCGGCAACTCCGGGTCGTCAGAGCCTCTGGCGAGCTGCACAGCGTTCCTTACTACATACCACCGGGTGTCATGCATGAGGGGCCAGATATACTGCACCGGTATCCCAGACCCTGTGCGAAGGAGCGCGAGCACCGTCTTACGCACGGACTTGTCGTTATTCTCGACGAGCGTCTCAAGCAGGGCCGGATATATCCATCCACGGATCCGCCTCAGGAGTCGCTCCATCCGCGCGGTCTCCTCCGATGACGTTTGGGTCATCCGTTCGATCAGTCCGGCCAGACGCGCCGGGGTCACAGCCGCGCCGACCATTCCCGAGGCAAAGCCGGCAGGTCGCCGGCCTTCTCTCTCCAACGCCTCGAGCCGCTCCAACACCACAGTTAGACCGTCCACGTTCCCCAGGTCGATGTATTGCTGGCAGACCATCGACAAGGCGCGTGCCGGCTCATCATCGCCCTCCGGCCTGTCGAAATCGGCGCCGATGATCTCCAAGAGGATGATGGTGAAGTCATCAAGCACCCGGGAGGAATCGGCCACCATCTGCTCGATCAGGTCCATGTCCTCCTGCGAAAGAGCTGAGTCCTCCGCCTGCAACGCGCCGGTGCCGGGCCCCGCCAGACCATCCTCAGCACCCCCACCGCCTTCTCCGGCGACCCCGAGACCCCCGCCGCCGCTCAACCCCACGGCGACATCGGCCGGTGACAGTTCGCCCAGCCGCCGTGTGACCGTCTCTCTCAGCTCCTCGACCGCCTCGCCCCTCAGTTCCCCCCCGCCTGTCAGGAACGGGTCGACCACTTCGTGATCAATGTGGATGAGCTCGCGCTCCCACAACGTCGTGGCAAGGTCATGGTCGAGGTCCGCCAGATCGTCGGCATGCGAGAGCACGTCCACCAGCGCCTCGATCTCCCAGGGCTCCACGTCGGGATGAAACGAGAGGGCACGGATCCCGTCTCGAAACATCAGAAAAGCGAGATTGTCCCGGCTTCCCTCGTATGAATACACCTGTTCGTTCTCATACAACACCCTCATCTCGTCGATTTGGAGATGTACGGAACCCATGCTCGTCACATGAGAGGTCACGCTACCGACAAGCGTGTCTATGGACCCACGCGCACTGGGATGGTCGGCGGGAAAGAGTCGGAGCCCACGATAAGCATGGTGCATGGCAGTGCAGATCTTCCCGACCGATTGGCGGTCCGCTGAGGGCGCCATCCGGTCCTTCATCGTGCCTTCCCTGCCAGGCAGACAACCTCAGCAGCAGCCGGTCGCAGGGCCTCCGTCAAGGCAGCGACAGGACCTGCGACGCCTAGGCCATGCCCTTCCCGCCGCAGCCCTACCAATATCCCCCCGGTGAGCAGCACGAAGCCCACCCTCCTTCGAGGACAGCCTGTATATGGAACCAATGTTATCATCAAGCGTGACGATCCCTCTACTTAGCGAGGAACAGGCCGTGCACCTGGACTTCGCGTATCCTGACGCCAAGCAGCTCACCGCTGTTCTCACTCGACTAGTCCGAACCTCGCACTCGGTCGGCCAGATCACAGGCCTCCTTGCTGAGACCTGTCCCAACTTGGATCACGTCGCCCAACTCCAGGTGTTGGTCGGAGGGGAGATCGTATCGAGGCCACGCCGGTGCGTCACCACCATTGGGATCGCCCGTGGCTGCGAACCTGGTCCAGTAGCCCATGACGGCCTCGGAGAGTCCGTAGTCGACCTGCTCGATCTTGCCTAGACCCGCGAAAAGATCCACGGTGCCGAACACATAGGGGATCTCCGCCCCGTGGAAGGCCCCCAGAGGGTTGGCGAAGGGAACTCGGGTGAAGTGATAGACGAAAGTGGGACTCACCAGACTCATGGCTCGGGCGGCCAAACGCACGGTGGAGGCGAACCCCACCTCGGTCAGCATGCGACTGAACATGGGGACGATATCATCCTGGTCCACAACCGGGTAGAGTTCCTTCGCCTCCTCTACGTACCCGCCGAAGACCCGGCTCATCTGTGCATCGAAGTCCTCCGCCGAGACGGTGAGACCGGCCAAGAAGGTATTGCCTTCATCGGCGTTGGAGCCGATCAAGAGGGGTATGGGGTGATGCGTGCCCGCAGCCCAGAGCTTGGTCGGGAGATCGGGTAACGCCCGACCGTCTGCGACGGGCTTCCAGATAAGACCCCGCTCCATCAGCCCCGACTCCTCGGCAAGCCCCTCCGCTGCGGCCAGCAGCTCCCCCGGGGTCCTCGCCCTCATCTGGGCGGCGACATCTCCTGCCGGATCGACCCCGAGTCGTTCCGCCAGATCCATACCCGCCTCCTCCCCGGCCTCGAGCGTGGAGGCCGTCGTGACCCCGAACCCGTGGTCGAGCAGGATGGCGCTCTGAGCGATGGCCTTCGCGAAGAGACCCTCGGTCAGGGGGCTCACCAGGAGGTCGAGGACGCTGATGGCTCCTGCCGATTCCCCGAAAACGGTCACATTGGCCGGATCACCTCCGAAGACGGCGATGTTCCTCTGCACCCATTGGAGAGCCGCGATCTCGTCGAGTAGCCCGTAGTTGCCCGACACCCCTTCCGGCGACTCGGCCGACAGAGCCGGGTGGGCGAGGAAGCCCAAGGGTCCGACCCGGTAATTGACGGTGACAACCACCACTCCCAGGGCCGCCAGATCATGCCCGCCGTAGACGGCCATGGAACCCGAGCCGGTCTCGAAGCTGCCCCCATGGATCCAGACCATCACCGGCAGACGTTCCTCGGGCGAGTCCGCCGGGGACCATACGTTCAGATAGAGGCAGTCTTCGCCGGTCTCGCCCACGTCAAGAGGAGGAAGTCCCATCTGAGTCGGCTGAGGGCAAGAGGGGCCGAAAGATGTGCACCGGAGCGGTTCCTGCCAGGCAGCCACCGGTTGAGGAGGCTTCCAACGGAGCTCCCCGATGGGAGGCGCGGCATACGGGATCCCTTTGAAGACCCAGATCTCTCCGCCCCCGGCCTCCTCTTGAACGCCGATAATAGGACCGCTGTCGAGTCGCACCTGTTCCAGGCCGGACCCACCGCAGCCCGCGACCGTGATCACGAGCAGCGCCAGAACCGCCATCATGCCTATTCCTATCCGGCGTTCGACACTCACAGTCCGTCCCCAGAAATGAAGGCTCCCACCCGACTATTGTATCTAGTGTACCCAAGCGGCACGGCGGCCTTCTCGGGGCGCCGGACTCTATGGTAGCGTCTCCACGAAAGAACCCGGTCAAACCGGGGCCGACCATGCGCGGGATCGAGAGTGTCTCTGACCAGATCCGGGAGGTGGTGGGGTGGGCCGCGCAACGTGCTTGGTGGTCGCGATGTCGGTCGCGCTCCTGTTCGCAGCCACGACCGGCCTCGCTTGTGACGAGGCGACGGATTCCCAGACCTCGCTCACCGGGATGACCGAGGCGACGGCCGACGATGGGACGCCGGCGGACGGTCGTGCAATGATTCCTCTACCTGCCCCACAGCCGGATGGGCCCGTCTCTCTGGAGGAAGCCATCCGGGTTCGGCGGTCTGTGCGAGAGTACTCTGACGAGCCTTTGACCTTGACCGAGCTCGGCCGGTTGTTGTGGGCGGCACAGGGAGTGACTTCAGACCGAGGAGCCCGGGCGGCGCCGTCGGCGGGCGGCACATATCCGTTGGAAGTCTATGCGGCGACCGCGATGGTCACCGGTCTCCGGCCGGGCGTCTACCGCTACCATCCGCGGGAGCACGCGCTGGAGACCGTCTCAGGGGGCGACGTCCGCGCGGGGCTCATGGAGGCGGGCCTCGGTCAGGCCTGCATCGGTGACGGCGCAGTGGACATCATTGTCGCCGCAGTGTATGAGCGCACCACGGAACGCTACGGGGACCGCGGCATCCGGTACGTCCACCTGGAGGCGGGGCACGCCGCTCAGAACCTCTGCCTCCAGGCGGTCACGCTGGGACTGGGAGCCGTCACGGTGGGCGCATTCTCGGACGAGCAGGTGCGGGCGGCCGCCGGCCTGCCTGCCGGGGAGCAACCCCTCTACATCATCCCGGTCGGAAGGCCGGCCGGATACTAGATCGGAGCGAAGAACACCGAGTCGAGCGGCACTGTATGCTTGTCTCTCCAATCATCGTCGATACGGGAAGGAACGGCGTCAGAGAATGGATGGAGCCCCCAAGGGGGGTGAGCGCGCTACACTGGGGACGCCCATCGGAGCGATGCTTGCTGAGTTGAACGACCGGCAACGCCAGGCCGTGCTCCATGAAGGCGGTCCCCTGCTCATCGTGGCCGGGGCCGGCACGGGCAAGACCGCCACCCTCGCACACCGGGTGGCCTACAAGATCGCCACGGGTGCCGACCCGGGGCGCATCCTGCTGCTCACTTTCACGCGACGGGCGGCCGGTGAGATGCTACGCCGCGTGGACGGCATCCTGCGTCGGCTCGAGACGGAGACGCGGCGCCCCGTGCCGGGAGCAGCAGTCGGCGCTTCTGCAGACAAGCGCCTCTCCGACGCCCCGGCCACCGACCGCGCGGCTTCGGGCAAGGTGTGGGGCGGCACCTTCCACGCGACGGCCACCCGCCTGCTCCGCCTCCACGGGCGAACCATTGGGCTCGACCCATCATTCACCATCCTCGATCGAGGCGACGCCGAGGACTTGATGGGCGTGCTCCGCACCGAACTGGGCCTCTCCAAGAACGACCGCCGCTTCCCCCTCAAGGGCACCTGCATGGACATCTACAGCCGCTGCGTCAACGCCCGCGAGACCGTGGAAGAGACGGTGGAGAACCATTTCCCCTGGTGCAGGGGTGAGATCGAAGACCTGCGCCGCCTCTTCTCAGCCTACGTCGATCACAAGGGGGAGCAGAGCGTCCTCGACTATGATGACCTACTGCTCTTCTGGCACGGTCTGCTGACCGACTCCCGTGCCGCCCGCTCCGTCCACGCGCGTTTCGACCTCGTGCTGGTCGATGAATATCAGGACACCAACCGGCTGCAGGCGGAGATCCTGCAGATGCTCTGTCCTGGGGGAGTGAACCTGACCGCGGTGGGCGACGACGCTCAAGCCATCTACTCGTTTCGGGCTGCGACGGTCCGCAACATCCTCGACTTCCCCCAACAGCTTCCCGACACCACCGTAGTCACCCTGGAGCGTAACTACCGCAGCACCCAACCCATCCTCGACGCGACGAACGAGGTGATGGCCGGAGCCTCGGAGCGGCACGCCAAAGACTTATGGACCGAACGGCGGGAAGGCGATAAGCCCCGCCTGACACCCTGCGAAGACGAGAACGAGCAGACCGAGTTCATCATCCGCACCGTGCTCGACCATCGCGAGGCCGGATTGGCCCTGCGCCGCCAGGCCGTCCTGTTCCGCGCCTCGCACCACAGCCTGGCTCTCGAGTTAGAGCTTGCCCGGCGCAATATCCCCTTCCGCAAGTACGGTGGGCTGCGCTTCGTGGAGACGGCGCACGTCAAGGACCTCATGGCCTTCCTCCGGCTGGCCGAGAACCCGCGCGACCTCATGGCCGGCACTCGGGTGCTGATGCTTCTTCCTGGGGTCGGGCCCAAGAAGGCCAGAGCCCTGATGGACCGGCTCGGGGCCGCTCCCGCCCGATTCGCAGCCTGGTCCGATTGCCCGGCCCCCTCAGCCGCGTCGGCGGAGGCGTGGAACGGGCTGGTGTCGCTCATGGCCGACATCGCGAGCAGGGACCCGGGGGATCTCGCCTCCCAGATCAAGCGGATCAGGCTCTTCTACACGCCGCTTCTGCAGCGCCTCTACGACAACGCCCGCGCCCGGGTCATGGATCTCGAGCAGCTTGAGTGGCTGGCCGCCCGCTTCCCCGACAGGGCCCGTTTTCTGGCCGAGATAGCACTCGATCCCCCTGCCTACACCGAGGACCTGGCGGGACCACCTCTGCTCGACGAAGACTTCCTCATCCTCTCCACCATGCACTCCGCCAAGGGGTTGGAATGGGACGTGGTGTTCGTCATACACGCCGCCGACGGCAACATCCCCTCCGACATGGCCACCGGCAGGTTGGAGGAGATCGAGGAGGAACGCCGCCTCTTCTACGTGGCTCTGACACGGGCCAAAGACTGGCTCTACGTCTGCTATCCCGTACGGTACTACAGTCGTCCACGAAGCTTCAGTGACGCGCACGGCTACGCACAGTTGACCCGCTTCGTGTCCGACCGCGCGCTCCGTCTCTTCGATCTACAGCCCGCGTCGGCAACGCTCGGCTCGAATGGGCCCTCGGCTCCCACCCCTGGGGACACCGCGGGACAGGGCGACGGCGTCACAACCGAGGACATCCGCCGGCGTCTGAAGGACTTATTCTAGGCCGGCGCCCCACCGGTGTCACCGTCGCGCCGCTGCAGAGGGCGGCCGTCACCGTCACGGTCGGACCGGCGTCGCCGTCGTTTTCCGTCGGCCCCTCATGCTTTTCATTGAATCGTTCCGGGTACCGTCGGCTGTGAGCCCTGTCCGAGGAATCGACGAAAGATAGGCCTACATGCAGTCAATGGACCACAAGTGAAGGCGACCCGTGTCGGGGCCCCAGCCTTGAAGCGAGGGCGACCCACACCGGGGCTCCAGCTTTGGCCGGAGCAAGAGTGGCACCGGCTGACGACGGACGAGACCCTTGTCAAACTCGACAGCGACTTGGACCACGGCCTCTCGGCCACCACCGCCGATACCCGGCTTGCTGAGTACGGACCCAACACCATCACGCCTCAGAAAGGCACGGGGCCACTCCGCCGGGCTCTTGCCCAGTTCAACCAGCCCCTTGTCATCATCCTGATCCTGGCGGGTACCGTCACCGCCGTCCTCGAAGAGTGGGTTGATGCCGGAGTCATCTTCGGAGTGGTGGTCATCAACGCCGTCGTCGGCTATCTACAGGAATCCAAGGCCGTCAAGGCCATCGAAGCCCTCTCCCGCACGATGACGGCCGAAGCCACGGTCCTCCGGGACGGCCGCCGGATGCGTCTCTCGGCCTCCGAATTGGTGCCTGGGGACGTGGTGGTGCTACAGGCCGGTGACAAGATCCCGGCGGACGTGCGCCTCACCTACTCTCGCGATCTCCGCGTCGACGAGTCGGCCCTGACGGGTGAATCGGTGCCGGTAGGCAAGGAGACCGCACCCCTCGCAGCCGAGACCGAACTGGCCGACCGCGTCAACATGGCCTACGCCTCCAGCCTCGTCACCGGGGGCCAGGGAGCCGGAGTGGTGATCGCCACCGGCGACGCCACGGAAGTCGGCCGGATCTCTCACCTCATCTCCGAGACCGCGGAGATCGCCACCCCCTTGACCCGCAAGATCGCGCAGTTCAGCAAGGTGTTGCTGTTCGTCATCCTGGGGCTGGCGCTCATCACCGCCGTCGTCGGCATAGTCCGTGGAGAGGCGGTCGTCGACATGTTCATGGCCGCCGTCGCCTTGGCCGTCGGCGCTATACCCGAGGGCCTTCCCGCAGCGGTGACTATCACCCTGGCCATCGGAGTTTCAAGAATGGCCCGGCGTCAAGCCATAATCCGCAAGCTCCCGGCGGTGGAGACCTTGGGGAGCACGACTGTGATCTGCTCCGACAAGACCGGGACGCTCACCGAGAACCAGATGACGGTGCAGCGTATGGTCACGAGGGACGGGGTCTTCACGGTGACCGGGGGCGGCTACGCACCCGAGGGCGAGGTCCTCGAGGCGGGCGGAGCTGCTGCCGGCGGCGGTCGGGCGGCCCTCAAGGCGATGCTGCGCGCCGGCGTCCTCTGCAACGACAGCTCCCTCTATGAGGAAGAGGGGCACTGGCACGTGAACGGCGACCCCACTGAGGGAGCACTGCTGGTCTCGGCCGCCAAAGCGGGTATCGACCGCGAGGAACTCGAACACGACCACCCCAGGCTCGACACCGTGCCTTTCGAGTCGGAGCATCAGTACATGGCCACCCTGCACGGGGTCCGGCAGGGTGACGACAACAGCCATGTCGCCTACATCAAGGGCGCGGTGGAGAAGGTCGTCGCCCGCTGCTCGTCGGAGTTGGGTCACGACGGCTCCTTGATCGACCTGGAACCCGGGAGGATCGAGTCGGTCGCCACAGAGATGGCTTCCAACGGTCTGAGAGTACTTGCGTTCGCACGGAAGGACCTGCCTGCCGAGGTCAACGAGATCACGCATGCAGACGTGGAGGAAGGCCTGGTGTTCCTGGGCCTGCAGGGCATGATCGACCCGCCTCGCCGGGAGGCCCTGCAGGCGATCGAGGCCTGCCATGCCGCCGGTGTCCAGGTGAAGATGATCACCGGTGACCATGTCGTCACAGCGGTCGCCATCGCCGACCAACTGAACCTGCGCAGCCCGGGCAGTACGTTCACGGAGGCGGTGGCCGCCATGAGCGGCGCCGAATTGGCCGTCCTCAGTGACGAGGAGCTTGTGAAGACGGTGGAGCACACCCATGTCTTCGCCCGTGTGACGCCCGAACAGAAGCTGCGCTTGGTGAACGCTCTGCAGAACCAGGATCATGTGGTGGCCATGACCGGAGACGGAGTCAACGACGCCCCCGCCCTGCGTCAAGCCGATATCGGGGTGGCAATGGGCACCACCGGCACCGAGGTGGCCAAGGAAGCAGCCGACATGGTCCTCACCGACGACAACTTCGCCTCCATCGAGGCCGCCGTGGAAGAGGGGCGAGGCGTCTTCGACAACCTCACTAAGTTCATCGCCTGGACGCTGCCTACCAACGTCGGAGAGGGTCTCGTCATCCTGGCTGCCGTCTTCGCCGGGGTGGCGCTTCCCATCCTGCCCGTGCAGATCCTCTGGATCAACATGACCACAGCCATCCTGCTCGGGTTGATGCTGGCCTTCGAGCCCAAGGAGATCGGCATCATGGAGCGTCCGCCCCGCTCACCCAGGGCGCCCATACTGGACCGAGCGCTCATCGAACGCATCGTGATCGTGGGCGCGTTGCTCTTGATCGGCGCCTTCGGGCTCTATGAACTCGCCGAGCGGACCGGCCACAGCCTGGCTGAAGCGCGCACGGTGGCGGTCAACGTCTTCGTGTTAGGCGAGATGTTCTACCTCTTCAACTGCCGCTCGCTGGCGCTGCCGTCCTGGAGAATGAGCCTACGTACCAACCACCTGCTGCTCGCGGGAGTAGTAGCCATGACGGCCCTGCAGCTCCTCTACACCTATCTGCCCGGCATGAACAGTCTGTTCGGCAGCGCCCCCATCGACGGAGGTCTGTGGGCGTGGGTGATAGGCGCAGCCCTCGCGATCCACATCATCGTCGAGATTGAGAAGGCGATCCGGCGCCGGCATATGCGGCGCTAGGCGCCCTTGACCTCAGCGTAGGCCCAGTCGAGCCACGGGAACAAGGCCTCCAGATCCGACCTCTCCACCGTCGCGCCGCCCCAGATCCGGATACCCGGAGGGGCCTCACGATAGGGGGCGATGTCGTAGGCCGCGTCTTCGGTTTCCAGCAGGGAGGCGACCTTTTTCGCCACCTGAGCCCGTTCGTCCGCCTCCAATCCGGTGAACCAGGGATCCACGATTTTGAGGCAGATGGAGGTGCACGACCGAGTGCGCGGGTCCTCCGCCAGGAAGTCCACCCAAGGGGTCCGCTCCACCCAGGCGGTCACGGCGGCCAGGTTGGCCTCGCTGCGCCGGATCAACTCCGGCAGCCCCCCCATGCCGGCCGCCCACTTGAGACCGTCGAGCGCGTCCTCGATGACGAGCATCGACGGGGTGTTTATGGTGTCGGCGTGGAACACGGCCTCCATGAACCTGCCGCCTTTGGTCATCCGGAATATCTTGGGGAGCGGTCGGGCCGGTCGATAGGTCTCGAGGCGCTCCACCGCCCTGGGGCTCAGGATGAGCACGCCGTGCTGGGCTTCGCCGCCCAGCACCTTCTGCCAGGAGTATGTGACCACGTCAAGCTTGGCGATGGGCACGTCCATGGCGAAGACAGCCGAGGTGGCGTCACAGATGGCGAGACCCTTGCGGTCGTCGGCGATCCAACCGGCATCCGGCACCCGAACCCCCGAAGTGGTGCCGTTCCAGGTGAATACCACGTCGCGGTCCCAGTCGACCCGGCTGAGGTCGACGATCCGCCCGTAGTCGGCGGCCAAGACTCTCACGTCGGCCGGCTTCAGTTGCTTGGTGATGTCGGTCACCCAGCCCTGTCCAAAGCTCTCCCAAGCAAGGACATCCACCCCACGGGCTCCGATGAGCGACCACATGGCCATCTCCATGGCGCCCGTGTCCGACGCCGGCACTATACCGAGATGATAGCCGTCCGGCACTCCCAGAAGCTCGCGGGAACGATCGATGACCTCTTGGATGCGCGCCCGGCCTGCTTTGGAGCGATGCGACCGTCCCACCAGCGCCCCCCCCAAGACCGCGGGACTCCAACCGGGCCGCTTAGCGCAGGGGCCGGAGGAGAAACAACGGTTCTCGGGGCGTACGGTCGGTCTCATCGGAAACATCCTTCCGGGAACGAGTGGGCTTGGCGACTCCGGTGAGCGGCGGCCGATCAGACACCGCCCATCACCAGATCCTGATGGATAATCATAGCCGCTTTGACGGCGAGCTTCACGTGGCCGGCCTTGAGCGCCGCGCAGGTCTGAATGACGGCCCCGGGCCGCTCTGGTAGAATATCGGCTCGCTGAGGCGGCGAGGCCTCGCCGCCGATCGGAGAAGTGGCCGAGAGGCTGAAGGCGCTCGCCTGCTAAGCGAGTGAAGGAGCGAATACTCCTTCCGAGGGTTCGAATCCCTCCTTCTCCGCCAGCATGCGCCTGTAGCTCAGCTGGATAGAGCGTTGGTCTACGAAACCAAAGGCCGCAGGTTCGAGTCCTGCCAGGCGCGCTACGATTTGGCCGCAAAATACCCGCAAAGCGCGGGTTACTCTCTACCACACACTACGTTGTAATACGACCCCGTGCGAGCCATGCTGGTGCCTATGTGGTACCTGGCAGCTCAAAAACCCTCTCAGGTACCACTCGTGAGCACTTCAGGTACCAGTTTCCCGGTCGCTATGGAAACTGTCCTCATACGTTTTCCCGTCCGACCGATGTAGTTAGATAAAGGGGCACGCTGGGCACACAGTGAACAACATTCTCATTGCGCCAGCGGGGGCGACAGCGTAGTATTCGGCAGGAGAGTGGAGGAGGATCACGATGCTTGCCGCACAGACAGACATGTTGACGCGCGAAGAGATAGTCGCGCTCATCTACAGCAGAAGCGAGCGTTTGCAGATAGACCCGAGACCGGTAATCCGCAACTATGTTGCTGGTGATTTCCAGGATTTCGGCAAGCTGTCGGATATCTATGCGCTGTGCGAACTCCTGGACCCGGATGACCCCATCTTCGAAACGGATTGATTGGAGTTCGACCGCTACTTCCATAAGGGAGATGAACGCGGGCCTGCGGGTCGGCGGAACGGAGAGCTTCGGGTATTTCCGTGATCTGGTCAGCTATCTCTTCTGCGTGACCATTGGCCACAAGGACGCTGGCATCCACCTCACCGGAATCCAGGGTGGGAAGCGCGCCACAGTGGAGGGTCGCTACGGCGACGGTGACAGCAGCGTTCCCCTGGTTCGGCTTACGAACAACTACTTTCTGCGCCTGGTCGTCGGAGTCTATGTCGATTCCTCGAGTAACTACATGAGGACCAGCATCTCCGACTTCCAGTATCAGAAGGATGAACTGGGCGATGACTGGATCTTTCGGTACGAGTACAAGCGGGACAAACCAAATGGGGAGACTAAGCCCTCTGCGCACTTGCACGTGAGAGGCGAGCCAACCGCAACGGATGTTCTCCGGGAGGGGAAGCCGTTGCACAAAGTGCACTTTCCATGTGGACGTCCGACCATTGAGTCAACCATCAGACTCCTGATCGATGATTTTGGGGTAGAGCCACATGCTCCCGAGACCATATGGCGCCCCGTCCTCAAGGAAAGCGAAGATAGCTTCCTGGGAGTCGCCCACAAGCCAGAGGTGTAGGAGCGTTCATTGGTCTACGAAACCAAAGGCCGCAGGTTCGAGTCCTGCCAGGCGCGCTACGCAGACCCGCTGCAAACCGAATCGTCGGCGGCACCGGGCCGGCGGCGCTGGACCGCACCGGCCGCAGAGGACGCGCCGCGCGTGTGCTGACAGACACCCGGCGGCGGCTACTTATCTTCGAGTTGCCGCTCGACCTCAGCCATCCTGCCCTCGGCCAACTCCTTAGAGATGAAGACCTTTCCGCATTTGGGGCAGGTGGGCACCTCGTGCGCGACGGTATGCCCAAGGTACTCGAACACGATATTCTTCGATACGAGTTCCCGGTCGCATCTGCTGCACCTGAGATTGCGCGCTTCTTCGCTCACGGCTCTCACTCCTCCCGGCCGAAGCGCATGCGGTGGTAATATGCGTCGACGATCTCATAAGTCTTGGGGCCGGTCTTGCGATACTCCACCCAGTAGGTGATGACCCGTTTGACCATGCTGGCGATCGTCGTGCCACCGCTCTCATCCACGAATCTGTCGCCCTCACTCTCGGCCACCCAGATGGCCTCCTTCAGATCGGCGGCCGATATGAGCTGCTCATCCAGATCCTTCTGCAGGTCGGCGTCGATGATCAGCGTAAGATCGTCCCAGGGATGGCTCTCCGGCTTAAAATCGACGTCCTTGATCTCTTTCATGAGCTCCTTCTTGACTCTCAGACTGTTATCCCGCTTCTCCTGGAGGCTGGGCGCCCGACCGCTCAGAGGCAGCCCGAAGGCCATGTCCAGGACGTGAACGCACTCCTTGTCTCGGGAAGCGAACACCTCTCTGCAGTTGGCGCAGTAGACGATATAGGGCCTGTCGCTCGCCTCGGCGCGGTGAGCCGTGATCTCCTCATACAGCTCCGGATTGGCAAGCTGGATGTGACCACCGTAGCCACAACAGCGGTTGCGTTCCGGAAGCTCCTCGAGTGAGACGCCCGCCTTCCCGGCCAAGGCTCGCACCCCGGCCTCCATCTCCGGATCACCCCGGGCCGCACACGGATCGAAGATCGCGGCCTCGGAGAAGATCTTGGTCGGGACGATATCCTCAGCCTCGGCAAGCAACTGATAGAGAGAGACCCTAGGGATCTCCGGCAGGGACCGGCAGAAGAGGCTCTCGCAGGTGGCGCAGGCGAAGATCAGGGTAGGTTCACCCATATCATGCCACTGCCTGCGTATCTCTTCTATGTTGCTCTGTAGGCGCTCTTCGTCGCCGGCCCAGTAGGCTGGGGCTCCACAACACCCCAGAATGATGCCGGCGTCGTACTTCTCCTTCAGGAACCCATATGCCCTCAGCACATGCTCAGGGTTGGAGGCACCGAGCTGACAGCCCGGATAGAACGCGTACTCGCACGCGTCCCGGCCCTTGGGCGCCGACGCGAAGGCGCCTTCGGAAGTTGAGAAGTCCATCTCGCGCAGCCAGTAGTCGTGCAGCGCCGCGGGATCGACGCCGGCGCTCATACGGGCCGTCCGTGAGAGTTGCATCGCCCGGCCGATGTCGACCGACTCAGGACACACCGACTCGCAGTAGCCGCAGATATTGCAGGAATACGCCTCCCGGGTAAGGGCCCGCGTCGAGAAGGGAGGGTTGACGTTCATGTCGGTGTAGACCTCGACCCCGATCTTCCGAGGGTCTTTGCGGAAACGCCTCAGCATCTCGCAGCCGGCGAAGCAGTAGTCGCAGTCGCACTGCAGACAGCGAGCCGCCTCAGCCTTCGCCTCCTCATCGGTGTAACCCTCGGGTGACGACGGCTCGACGCGCGGCACGGAGACCGCGCCGTCGTGCGTCAGATAGTGGCCGCGGCCGGACTTGTCGAATTCGCTTGGAGTATGCGCCGCCCTCCCGGTCTGCAGGAACACCTCGATGATCTTGGAGACTTCCGCCCCCTGGGCGATCCCCTCCATGAGAGTGGCTCCGCAGAGGGCTCCCCCCAGGAACACCCTTGGCACCGTGGTCGTGAAGAGATCGGGATCCCAGCCTTCGCAGAGCCCGAAAGACTCACCTCCGGCCCCCGTCGCGACATAGACGGCATCGAAGCCGTCCAACTCATCGAGACTCTTGACCTCCGTACCGAAACGGAACTCAGCCTTGACAGCTGAGAACTGCAGGGCTATCTCGGCGTCGAACTCCGCGAACCGGGGATGCGGGCGAAGACAGCCCCCCCAGCCCTCCTCTTTGTCGAACACGGTGACAAGGAACTTCTTCTGAGCAAGATCAAGGGCTAAGGAGAGTCCGGCCAAGCCGGCGCCCACCACCGCCACACGCTTCTCCTTGGGCGGGATAACGTAGGACTCGGGCCTACGGTCCTTCGCATACCGGAGACAGGCCGCCTCGATGTCCCGAAGCGCGATGGCTTCATCACCCACCACCGAGCGCTGACACCGCTCCCTGCACGGCTGCTCACACAGTACCGCCACGATCCCGGGAAAGACCGTGGCGTTGCGAAAGATCTTGTAGGCGGCCCCCCACCTTCCCTTGGCCGCCTTGTCCAAGAACGAGCGAATGTCCATATGGAACGGGCATGCGTAGGAGCAGGAAGCCGGCTCCCCCCGAAAACATCTCTCAGTCAACGAAGTGGCGTCCTCGAGTTTCACAGCCCCCGGCTCCGCCGACTCCGTGGCATGTATGTCGCTCCCAGCACCAGTGGCAACAAATGCCCTCCTACACAGGATTGGCCTTGATCGTCTCCAGCTCCTCGTCCAAGTCCGGTCCGAGGAAGTACTT
>LSQX01003623.1_pt1 | contig 37211 bp, 27 predicted proteins | sample 654561 | NCBI WGS metagenome assembly LSQX01 (sample SAMN04489861, study PRJNA283612) | anaerobic digester metagenome | isolation source: 4 biogas reactors fed with cattle manure at either 37C or 55C with and... | place: Denmark: Kongens Lyngby | collected 2014 | reverse complement strand
GATCTACACAGCCAGTGCGAGTGTATTGGTTGCTGCGATTGGCGGGTTGCTTTTTGTAACCAAGACCAGTGTGCGTGGCAAAATCGGCGAATGCATCACAGCGATGAAGTCGTGCGCTGGCGATGCTGCGACTATCATAATGGTGGTGCTTATCAGCACTGTGTCGTGGGCCGTGATTATATTGGGCTGGCAGATCGCCCTTTCCAGTTTATCTATGAATCCCGGTTTTGGAAACGTGACCGCAATTGTGTCGATAATAACCATCATCGGTTTGCTTTCCTGCATTCCGGGCAGCCTTGGAGTGAGCGAGGTAGGGGTGACTGAGTTCATGATACACTATGGTTACGCGCCACCCCAGGCCCAGGCAGGCGCGTTGGTTTTGCGAGCCTACGGGCTTTTGACGGTTGCGCTGTCTCTTGTTCATTTATTGGTATGGAGGCAGGTTGTTGGGCGTGCCATTGGTGAGAAAGCCGGAGAATGCAGGAAAAAGGCGTGAAATTGTATATTCGTGAGGCCGTGTCCGGTGACAATGATATGCTGCAAAGCTTTCAGAAGGCTGCTAGCTATGGAGAGGGTGGCAGTGTTTCCTCGGTCAATCATCCGGATTATTCGTGGCGGACAAAAGTATATGAACGCGGTAAAGTATTTATGGCTTGTGATGAAGCTGACAATCACCCGATGGGTTCGGCAAGTTGTGCAGTCAAATCCGCCAATATCAACGATTTGTCAACGCTAGTCGGTTATTCGTGGAACTACTATACTTCTCCTGATCATAGGCGAAAAGGCGTCGCAATCGCACTTATAGCTAAGGTCGAAGAATTCTACCGTCAACAGGGCGCGTCACTTGCCTATGTATATATTATGGACTCAAATGCTCCGTCCATTGCTTTGTTTGAAAAGTCCGGCTACTCGCGGCATAAGGCTCTGTTAGCACGCTATAAACTAATATATCGTAAATCAGATAGCAACGACAAAAATAACGTTCGAACGCTCGTTCCCAATGATCTTGACGAAGTGTCTCGCTTGATAAATGCCACATGGGAAGGTCACGATTTATTTACTCCATATTCAGCAACATCGTTTGCGGCGTCAATAGAACGGGTGCCTGGATTTTCGTATGATGATATATATGTGCTGGAAAAGGACGGACGAATCGCCGCCTGTGTAGGTTGTTGGGATAGAGGAAAGGCGGTAAGAACCACTGTCAAGTCTATGGGCACAAAAATGCGCATTGCCTCGATGGTCCTAGACGCGACACGATTGTTTACACCAATGCCCAAGGTGCTTAAGCCAGGCGAAGTAATGACTCAATATAGATTGATGCCAGTCGGCTATAAACACCTGGACGATTTGAAAGCGTTACTAAAAACGATCAATAATCGTGCTTTGAGCAAAGGGATATATGCTATATGCGGCGCCTCCGAGAATGATGCTCCGATCGCCCATTGTTTGCAGAGCATGTTTAGAAACGATGTCAATTTGTTGCTGTATGCCAAATCACTGGATGGCAGTACAAGATTGTCCGATAATCCTGTATACGTAGATGTTGTTGACATTTAATGAGGGGTGGGGTTTACGTGGAGAAAATACCATTTAACCGAGCTTGTTTTGAGGGCAAAGAACTGGCTTATATCGCTGAAGCGATATCCAACGGCCATATATCCGGAGATGGGCCGTTTACTAAGAAATGTCACTCGTTTCTGAAAGAGAAGCTTGGATGTGAAGCCGTTTTGCTGACAACTTCGTGCACTCATGCGCTGGAAATGTCCGCCTTGCTTCTGGGTATCAAAGAAGGCGACGAGGTCATTGTGCCTTCTTTCACATTCGTTTCGACGATAAATGCGTTTGTTCTCAGAGGCGCGAAGCCGGTCTTTATCGACATAAGAGAGGATACGCTGAACCTCGACGAATCTCTGCTGGAAGCATTGATTACGCCACGTACCAAGGCTATTGTTCCCGTGCATTATGCGGGCGTAGGCTGTGAAATGGATGCGATCATGGACATAGCCGATCGGCATAATGTTGCTGTAGTTGAGGACAACGCTCACGGGTTGTTCGGCAAATATAAAGGCCAGGAGCTTGGCACATTCGGCTGTCTGGCGACTCAGAGCTTCCACGAAACTAAGAACTTCACATGCGGAGAAGGCGGAGCGTTGTTGATTAATGCACCCAAGCTAGTCGAGAGAGCAGAAATAATCCGCGAAAAAGGTACCAACCGAAGCAGATTCTTCCGCGGACAGGTCGATAAATACACCTGGGTGGATGTCGGGTCGAGCTATCTGTCATCTGATGTGCTGGCTGCGTTTCTTTACGCTCAATTCGAGGTATCTGAGGCAATTCAGGCCAAGCGCAAGCGAGTCTGGACGAGATATTATGAGGGATTAGTCGATTGGGCAGACCAATCAGGTATCAGACTTCCAATTGTGCCGAATGACTGCGTGCAACCATACCATATGTTTTACTTATTGATGCCGTCGCTCGACGTCCGCCAGAAGTTCATACAATATCTTGCTTCACACAACATCCAAAGCGTCTTTCACTATCTCCCGCTGCACCTCTCCGACCAGGGCCGAGAACTCGGCGGGGACAAATTCCAGTGCCCGGTTACAGATAGAGTCAGCGATCAACTCGTCCGACTGCCTTTCTATAACGATTTGCCGATAGACGATCAGAACCGTGTGATCGAGTGCATAAGGAGCTTTGATGGCTAGATGAGCACCCAAGAGACGCAAACGCCTAAGGATATCAAGCAAGAAGCAAAACCGATCCGCTGGTGGACAGTAGCTCTGTGGGCCGCGACAATCGCTCTCCTAGCTATGCTGCCGACAATTGTGCAGTACAAGGGGCTTTTTGTCGTATACGGCGATTTTACACAACAGTTCATACCAATGAGGATTGAAGCCAAACGACTACTAATGACCGGCGCCCCTTGGTGGAGTCATAATGCTGGGCTTGGTGCTGGTGCAGGAGTTTTGTTGACTGGTAGCCCATTCTTTTGGATCTCTATGTTATCTCCGGAGAAATGGTTGCCCTGGGCGATGGGATATACGGTTGTCCTGAAGCTTGCTACTGCAGCTTGTTTTTCTTTTCTAGCTCTTAAGATGTTCGTTTCAAGCCGCAGTGCCGCAGTGGGTGCGATCTTATACACATTTTCAGGCTTCACCATCATCAATACAGAATTTCTCCCCATATATGCAGATGTAATTGCTTTTTTCCCACTGCTTATAATAGGAACGGAGCGTGTATTAAGGAATCAAAATCACGGTTTTTTGATTCTAGTGGCATCTATAGCAATAAATCTGCTTGTAAGTTTTTACATGTTTGCTGCTTCCAGCTTATTTTTTGTCCTTTATCTGCTAATCAGACTCTTAAGTACGGAAACCAAAAACAAGTCACGTATGCGCTTGATCCGAACCTTTATCGGCGGCTATTTACTGGGAGTAGGTCTTGCCAGCATTATTATATTTCCAAAGATATATGTCTGCGTCATTGATTGTGCCCGTGCCGAACTTCGCCAAGAACGCTCGTGGCAGCAGTGGTTGTTTTTTGGCCCGCAGAGATGCCTGGAATTAGTCAGGGTGTTCTTTATGCCTTCCGAGGGCATGTTTCAACACGCTTTCTATCCAAACACTGCAAGCTGGTCGTCAACCGGAATACACCTACCGCTATTTGGAGTAACACTCGTAATAGCCTATATGGCACGCCATAGAGATTGGCTTTTCAGACTATTGCTTGTGTGCACGATTATCACTTTTGTGCCACTACTCAATGCTGCCTTCTGTGGCTTCACAATGGTGGCTTATACAAGATGGTGGTTTGCGTTGGCGTTTCTGTTGGCTCTAGCCACGTCAAAAATAATTGACGAATGGCACACAGTACAGTCTGTGGCTTTGCGTAAATACTACTTGTGGTCAATAGCTATCTGCACATTGCTTACCGTCCCATTCGCCATAGTGAATTGCTACCCAAATATGCTGTTAAAGCTATACAAAATTGTACCTATTGGCAGAATCAAGTGGTGGTATGATGGAATACTGGAAGATAGCTTCATGGGCGGTCCGAAGCTAATGCTTGCGGCTGGAGTGCTTTGTGTAATCAACTATACGTTGTTATGGCTGGTTTTGTTTGTACCTGGCTGGCAAAAACGATTAATATTTTGTCTGGGCATAGCGGCTGCAATAAATTGGGCCGGTTTTATCCAACTCAACAACAAGCCGTCCTTAAAATATGTGGTGCACCACGCTATACATAACGCAAAGGAACATAAAATACCTCAGTTCGGGCAGTGCCGGATTGATTATCCACGGAGCGTCTTCAATTACGGCCTGTATATTAATTCCCCCTCTCCGATATTGTTTAGCAGTATACGAACCCCTGGTCTTGCTCATTTCCAAGAATTGACCGGCTGTTGTGATTATCTCGCTGTGCATTCAGCAATGCCCTTCGACAGACCCGCCTTGCGCTCACTGCTTTCAGTAAAGTATTTCGTGAACTACGACCCCGGAGATTTCGAGCTTACTATGCCTGGATATCAGTTTGTAAAAGAAACCGCCGGCACGCAGATTTATGAGAACGAATATTTTGTCCCAATGGGGTTTTCGTATGATACATATATCAGCGAGAGCCAGCTATCTCAATACTCGGATTGTATCGAAAAAGTGATGCTCAAAGCAGTTGTTTTATCTGATGATCAGATATTGAAATATGGCCAGAATATGCAGCAGTTCGCTCCAGTTCCTGTGAAATGTGCCGATTTCGACTGGATGTCTGATGCTCAGGAGATGAAGAAACACACTTGCACTGACTACACTGCGGACAGCCAAGGCTTCGGGGCTAAGATAGACTTGGAGAAGCCGAAGATGGTCTTTTTCAGCGTGCCTTATGGCGCGGGATGGACCGCATTCGTCGATGGCAAGCCGGCACAGATTGAGAAGGTAAACATAGGGTTCCTTGGCCTGATGCTACCCGCGGGGCAGCATAACATCGAGTTCCGCTATTTCCCGCCTGGTCTGCGCTTAGGGGCCATCGTATCTGGTGTATCAGTGATTATTCTACTGGGCTATTTTATAATAACAGCAATAGTTTTGAAACGATCCGCCAATCGAGCACGTGAGGAGTTTCAAACATAAAAATGAGCGATCAGAATGTGCAGAACTCCGCTAAAATCGAACAAGAAGCAAAACCCATTCGCTGCTGGACCGTAGCCCTATGGGCTGCCGCAATCGCTCTCCTAGCCATGCTGCCGACCATTGTCAGATATAAGGGGTTATATGTCTTTAGAAGTGATTTCATTAAGCTTTTCGTTCCTAAGCTCATCGAATTCAAGCGTCTGATTACGTCTGGTACACCGTGGTATTCTCACAATGTGGGACTAGGCGAGGGAGTAGGCGCTCTGCTTTCTGGTAGCCCGTTTTTCTGCCTGTTGATGGTCTTCCTTGAGAAATGGTTTCTGTGGGCTATTGGTTATTCTATCGTCCCCAAATTCATTGTTTCTGCTTGCTTTGCTTTCATTGCGCTACGTATGTTCGTAAAAAGCCGAAGTGCAGCTGTTGCAGCACTTCTCTACACATATTCTGGCTTTACAGTAATCAATAGCGAATATCACTTGAATTGGGCAGACGTTATAGCAGTCTTTCCTTTATTGATAATAGGTATAGAGTGCATATTGCGCAAGCGGCGATATGGCTTTGGTATATTTGCACTTGTGGTTATGATAAATGCACTGACTAACGTCTATATGTTCGCTGCGAGTAGCCTGTTTCTGTTCTTATATATAGGGCTGAGAATGTTGGGTGGTCAGCCAAATCACGCAGAATGTCGATGGTTGTTACTTACCAAGGTGCTTTGTGGGTACTTGTTGGGTGCAGTTGGCGCCAGTGTTGTTCTATGTCCAACTACATATTACATATTCAATTCGCCTAGGGCATCCCTACACAACATCTCGCGGGCGGAGTGGGTATTTTATATGCCTCAACGATACTTAGAACTAACTCGTGTATTTTTTATGCCAATTGAAGGGCATACACAGCACGCATTTTATCCCTACACGGCAAATTGGGCATCTTCGGGAATACATTTACCAGTGTTTGGTGTCACTTTAGCTCTTGTTTATTTGGCTCGGTACAGAAACTGGCTCTCCAAGCTAATAATTATTTGTGTAATCATGTCTTTTGTACCGCTCACAAACTCCGCATTCAACGGATTTACAAATGTGATATACACCAGATGGTGGTTTGTACTAGCATTTATGCTGGCATTAGCCACAGCAAAGATTATCGACGAACTAGATTCGTTGGAATCTAGCAAGCTTCGTGGGTACTATTTAATTTCTTTGTTGATTTGCGGTGTTCTCACAGTTCCAATAGGTATAATCAATATGTTCCCGAATATATACTTATATCTATACAATAAGCTGGGAATTAATGTGCTGGATTGGCTATACGAAGGCTTAGTTGGCGATAGTAGCTTCGGTGGACGCACTTTGATGCTATATGCTTTGATGCTGTGCATATTTAACTACATATTGTTGTGGTTTGTGCTATTTCACAAGCTGGGTAAAAAGCTTATCTTTCTTTGTGTGGCATTGGCGTCAATAGTCAATTTTGCTGCTTTTATTCAAATAGAGAACCGTTCGTGGAAGTTGGATTTCGTTGTTAATCAAGTGGTAGCGGGCACAGATGGTCTAGATATTGTAGATCAACAATTCTGGCGAATAGATTATCCTCATTTTATAGCCAATTATGGGTGGTTTACTAATTTATCTTCCCCAAATGTATTTATCAGCACTAGAAATCCTTATGCGGCAGAGTTTCAAAATGTGTCAGGGTGTGGGGCTACTTCTGGTGTAGGCGCACTTATGCCCTTCAACAGACCCGCACTCCGCTCCCTGCTGTCCGTCAAATACTTTGTTAACTACGACCCCGAAAACTTCAAGCTCACTATGCCGGGCTATAAGTTCGTAAAAGAGACGGCTGGCACGCAGATTTATGAGAACGAATATTTTGTCCCAATGGGATTTTCGTATGATACCTATATCAGCGAGGGCCAGCTATCTCAATACTCGGATTGCATAGAAAAAGTGATGCTCAAAGCGGTGGTTCTGTCTGACGATCAGATAGAGAAATACGGATCCGATATGGAGCAATATGCAGCAGATGTAAAGAAATGTGCCGATTTTGACTGGATGGCAGATGCTCAAGAGATGAAAAAGCACACTTGCAGCGACTACACGGCGGACAGCAAGGGGTTTGCGGCCAGGATAGAGTTGGATGCGCCCAAGATGGTCTTTTTCAGCGTTCCTTATGGTGCGGGATGGAACGCCTTCGTCGACGGTAAGCCGGCACAGATTGAGAAGGTGAACATCGGGTTCCTTGGTCTGATGCTGCCTGCGGGGCAGCACGATATCGAGTTCCGCTATTTTCCGCCAGGACTGCGGTTAGGAGCCATCGTATCTGGTGTATCTGTGATTATTCTGTTTGGTTATTTTATAATAGCAGCTAGAATATGGAGGAGAAAAAACGGCGAGGAAACGCTCGGCCACGATCCAATATCAAAGACGATGACGGAGACGACTTGATTTAATGAATGTCATTTCGGTTGAAAACGTTTCTAAAAAGTTTATCCTTTCGCACGATCGGCCAAAGAACCTTGCGGATATGGCGCGTGGGATGCTGCGTCGGCGAGTCCGCGAAGATTTTTGGGCGCTAAAAGATATAACCTTTGATGTGAAGCAAGGGGAGGCGCTGGGTATTATCGGGCACAACGGAGCAGGCAAGAGCACGATGCTTAAACTCCTGACTCGCATAATGAATCCCACAAAAGGCCGCATTCGAACTCGTGGTCGCGTGTCTGCGCTGATAGAAGTTGGCGCAGGATTTCACCCGGAGATGACCGGTCGAGAGAACATCTACCTCAACGGCTCTATTCTTGGCATGACTCAGCGTGAAATAGCGAATAAATTCGATGAAATCGTAGCATTTGCGGAGTTGGAGAAGTTTATAGACACCCCTGTTAAGCGTTACTCGAGCGGAATGTATGCCCGCCTCGGCTTTGCCGTAGCAGCCCACGTCGATCCGGAGATTCTGATTGTCGATGAAGTGCTCAGCGTAGGAGATGCCGCGTTTCAGGAGCGATGCACCAAGCGTATGAGGCAATTGAGATCCTCCGATAAGACAATTGTCTTTGTCTCGCACAATATGGGAGCTGTTACGAGTCTGTGTGATAGGGTGGCTGTGTTGGATCATGGCTTGGTTAAGGAAATATCTGACGGGGAATCTGCTGTTAGGGCTTATCGTGAATTGGTGGCAGAACATAAACGTGGTTTGATTCGTCAGACTCATTCCCATTCTGATGCTGCTGAGGTTCCTTTATCACCTTTGCGGGTAACTAAGCTAGAACATCTGGGTGATAATGCCGATTGGGTGGCAGAAGCAGGGCTACCGTTGGGTATAAGGGTTCATTTTGAAGCTACTGAGTTAATCGAATCCCCGCGAATTGGGGTGTTTGTGACTGACGGAATGGGCAGGATGTTAGCGCACACAAGTAACGCTATCAGCGGAAATCTGCGTGATGTATCGGGACCTGGTTACTATGACGTAATGATCCGGAGTTTGCCATTGGTGCCGGATGTATACACAGTGGTGGCAAGGATAGCGGATGCCTATGGTGTCTTGTTGTATGATGAGGGATTCACGACGGCAGAGCTAACGGTTATTCCTCCAAAGTCACAAAAAGATACCGGCGCTCCGAGGTATGGTATCGCATGGCTTGATGCTGATTGGATATATCATTAAACCATGCCGGAGCGGGACATAAAGAAGGTTGGGTATAATTTGAGTCGAACGCGGTACGTTAAATATTCGCTTTACAGCATTATCGCTGCACTATTGATAATTGATGCTCTTTGGCTGGGTTCCAAGCTGTGGTCAAGGATTAAACCTGCTCCGCCGCCGATTCAATACACTTGGAAGCAGTTGAATCAACAATACGTTGACAGTCTGAAATCAGCTCTTGAAAAGATGTTACTAGACAAAGATCATCCGGGCGCGGGTATGTCGGGAGAGGAGTTTGATAGAGCCATGGGGGCCTCTATGGCTATGATGGGCCACACTGTATCCTTTGAATTAACTCAGAACCAGCGTGATGCCAATGTGATCAAGACCTACATAGATTGTAGACTTACCGCTGATGGCAAATTCAAGGCAGGTCTTACTCGTCTAGACGAGTGCATGATGGGGTGGCCTATAATAGAATTATACTTGTCGACCCAAGACAAAAAATACGCCAACGCTGCTAAAGAGATTTACGCTTTTCTCGATAAGACAGCGAGCACGACAAAAGACGGCACGTTGCAGTATAGTGCTGACAACCCTGATGATAGACTTGTTGACAGCCTTGGCCTTGTTTGCCCATTCTTAAGCTACTATGGCAAGGTATTCAACGAACCTAAAGCTCAAGAATTGTCGGTACGTATGCTAAAGGACTTTTTAGAATACGGCATTGAACCGAGGTCCGGCTTGCCTTGTCATGGATTTTCCACTAGCCGAGAATGCCCGCTTGGCTTGATAGGATGGACAAGAGGCGCGGGATGGTTGATGCTGGGTCTAACTGAGACAATAAGACATCTGCCTGCGACATCGAGTTATCGTCAGGACTTGTGTGATGAGTTTCGTAAACTGACAGATACTTTAATAAGTTGGAGAAAAGCAGATGGATGCTGGGGATGGAATGCAAACAAGCCCGATTGCCATCTGGATACATCCGGCTCGTCTATGATCGCCTATTCAATTGAGCGTGCCATTCATAGTGGGTTCCTTGATGTCAGTTACTACTTGGTTACTGACAAAGCATTGGCGTGCCTTGTTAAAAATACTAGGTCAGATGGTCTGGTAGATAATTCTTTAGGTGATAGTGGCGGCGTCGGCATATATCCCCAGATATATGGCCCAGCGGCGTGGGCGCAAGGCCCTACAACAGCATTATGTATCTTGATATTGGACAGGGAATCTTCAAGTGACAGCAGGCCGAAGAATCGACTGTAAAGCAATGAGTAAATCCAACGCACCTGTTTTTCTCTTAGTCGGCAACGGCCCGTATGCCAACCGCGGATGCGAGGCGATAGTACGCGGCACTGTTCACATACTATCACAGCGTTTCGACGATGCCAGGTTTGTATTGAGCAGCTTTGGCGGGGAAGATGCTGTTGCGGACGCGCATTACGAGACCGATAATAGAATTGTCCACTGGCCGCATGGGTCTATGCCTGCCGGCAAATACAGCCTGGCATGGTGGAATTATCGTGTGCTACACAGAAGATCAACCGATTATCGGCATTTCCATTTTCGTGCTCAGTATGAGGGTATAAAGAGATCAGCCTGTGCGCTTCAGATAGGCGGCGACAACTATTCGATGGATCACCATAAGCCCGGTGAGCATATGCTGCTGGATCGGATGCTTCTGGAAACTGGAAAGCCGGTGGTTTTGTGGGGAGCGAGTGTCGGCCCTCCGGAGGATGGTGATATGGCTTATGAGCGCGAAATGATGAGCCATATCAAAAGTTTTGATCTTGTATTGGCGCGAGAGACAAAGACGGTAGAGTATTTGACGTCTTGCGGAGTCACGGATAACGTTAAACTGGTCGCAGACCCTGCGTTTTTTCTCAAGCCGACTGAGCCGACCCTTTCAGTGGACATTATGGAATTTATCGGCCACTCTCCGACAGGTGTTAATCTCAGCCCCATAGTCAGCAAGTTCAGAGAGGGTTCCTGGGCGGATACGGCTCGGATGTGCATCAAGATGCTGCTGGATTCCGGCATAGAACGTATACTGCTAACTCCGCACGTGACAGTGGCAGACGGCAACGATCATACCTTTATGACAAATGCAGCAATAGGGCTTCCGGAGTGGGGTGACAGAATAAAGATATTGCCTGACAATTTGGACGCCGGACAATATAAGTGGGTAATATCGCAATTACCGTTATTTATCGGCGCCCGCACCCATAGCACTATCGCTGCGTTGTCATCTCTGGTGCCGACAATATCTATTGGTTACAGCATCAAATCAGTGGGGATCAATCAGGACATCTACGGTCATACCGGCTGGTGCATTCCAATACAGCAATTAACGCCAGAATTGCTTTCGGACAAGGTGGCGGATATGAACGTAAACCAAGACAGTATCCGTAGTGTTATTGAAGAGGGTGTGCAGGCGTCTAGGCAGCGGGCGCTGAAAGCGGCGGATTATCTGGCAGATTTACTTTCAAGAAACTAACCATGCGAATTCTACATATAGGATCTGAGTGCGGACACGGCGGAATTGAGACTATGCTGGCGACGCTTAGCGCAGAGCAGGTCACGTCAGGTCACGAAGTCGATCTATATTATATAAAAGATCTTGGCGGAGCCAATCAGTACGAAAACATCTGCCCGGTGATCTTTCTAAAGGACAAAAACCTGGGCAGGCTTTTGCTGGAACGGAATTATGATGTTATTCACGTGGTAACGTGGGTTACGCGAATTGTTGATATATCCAAGTCATTGTCCAGAGCGATGTATACCGGGCCTGTTGTGGTAACTGCTCACGGGTATAGAGGCTGGGAGGCGCGGCTGCGATATGATAGCGTGACTGCCGTATCAAAATATGTGGCGCGAAGCATTCAAGAACGCTCAACAAGTGAAGTTGAATGCATATACAATGGCATAGATATTAACAGATATTATTCGGCAAACAACAAAAGCGGGGAAACTCCAATTCTTGCCTGGGTTGGGCGAACTCACGATCCGGACAAAGATTTTATGGGTCTGCTGGCGTTTGCTCGCACCAGTGCCGCTCAGGGTTTCCGAATTGTGGTAATAAACGGGTCTTCATCAGATCAAGATAGAGATATGCCCTGGCTGCCCGCAGGCTCGGAGGTCATCCATCGAATGAGAGCCAAAGATATGCCGGATTTCTACCGAAGAGTGGCAGCATCAGGAGGTTTTCTGCTGTCTACTTCACGCAGGGAAGGGTTTGGTCTCAATCTCATTGAAGCAGGAGCATGCGGCTGCCCGGTGATCGCGCCTGCTGTAGGAGCTATGCCTGAACTGATAATAGACAAGCAGACCGGCGTTCTTTTCGAGCGAACAGATGGCGTGAAAGGTATCGGCGCTGCAGTAGAGTGGCTATATTCAGATAACAACTATTGCTCAGTCGCAGATGCTGCAGTCGACCACGTGCGCGCCAATTTTTCTTCAACAAAAATGGCTGAGGAATATAAGCAGCTTTATGACAGGGTGATAGAAGAGCATCCTGCGCCTGCTAAGTCCAAAGTCGTTGCTCGCGCCATTTTGTCGAAGACCTATAGATCACTGCGCAAACTACGCGCTGTTTGAGGGTTGGAATGAGGGTTGTACACGTTGTCTTGACTCATAGCTACGGCGGCACGGAAGCCGTTGTTGCCACCGTGGCTCGTCGACAGCGCGAACTCGGGCTTGATGTCGAAATATATAGCTTTGCAAACAGTGATTCTGATGGCCACTTCAACGGCATGTCCGGCGTTACATTCAGAGATCAGCGCACATTCGCCGAATTCTTGCTAAACAAAGAATATGACGTCATTCATGTTACCAGTCCCGCATCGAAATGGGCTGGAGAGGGTATAAGAAAGTCATTTTATAAGGGTGGGGTGTTGGTAACATCCCATTGTCCGCGTGATCACTCACAAGAGCTGCGATATGATATACCAACAGGCGTGTCTAATTATGTCGCTCAAACAATTCAGCAATTCTATTCAGCGCCGGTCAGAGTGGTCTATAATTGCGTCGATACGGATGTTTTTCGTCCCGATTCCAATACAACTGCTCCCGATGGAGAGCCGTTAATCGGTTGGGCTGGGCGCAGCCAGGACCCGGTAAAGGATATCGGGATTCTGATGGCGCTGGCAAACTCCCCGCAATCAGAAGGGTTTAAGATATTCGTTGCCGACGCCTCGCCGGTAGACACAGATTTGTCCGCGTGGCTGCCGGATTCTGCCCGGTTTGTTCGACGGCTTGCCTATGGCGAAATGCCCGGATATTATAACGAAATAGCGGCTTCAGGTGGTTTTTTTCTTTCTACTTCACGTGATGAGGCTTTTGGGTTGAATCTACTGGAAGCTTTGGCTTGTGGTTGCCCTGTTATAGCGCCAGCATTAGGCGGAATTGGAGAGGTAGTCAAGGATCGGGTGACGGGATGTCTTTACGATCGCTCAGAGGGTTTGGCGGGAATCAGAAGAGCTATAGATTGGCTGTATTCCGGTGACAACTATGCGAGATCAGCAAAAGCTGCCGTTGAGCATGCAGCAGAAATGTTCTCAGCAGATCGTATTGCCAGACAATATGTGTCGCTCTATGAAGAAGCGGCCCGTATCCGTCGAGTAAGCATCTTTATGCCGCTAATCAGAGGAGGTGCAAAGACAGCAGCCGCAGCACGTCGTGTATGGCGCGCCAGAAAAGAAAAGCGCGAGGGTCACGTATGAGCAAAGTGACCCTGATTATGCCAACCTACAACTGTGCGTCGTTTATTCGTGCAGCTCTGGATTCTGTCTTTAACCAGACTCGACCGCCCGACGAAGTCATCGTGGTGGACGATCGCTCTACGGACAACACATCAGAGATATTGCTTTCCTACGGCGATCGAATAATCTGCATAACATCTCTTGATTCTGGCGGATATGCCTCGGCTGTGCGAAATGTCGGCCTGGCAGCAGCCACAGGAGATTATATAGCTTTCCTGGATGCTGATGATGTCTGGTTTCCGAACAAACTTGCTGAGCAAATTGCAGCGCTCGATGCCAACCCCGATGTGCAGATGGTATATGCCAACTTTAACCGCACAGACGAAAACGACAACGTAATACACCCGGCCCCGAATCGGCCGCATGCGATAGAGAATGGTAGAATAGTAGAGACGGATGAGTATTGGGAAGACGCTTTTTGCCAACTTGCAGTCAGGTGTTTTATGCATACTTCTTCGGTGGTTGTCAGAAGAGCGATCCTCGATAAGGTCGGGTTTTTTGATGACGAGATGATCTTTTATGAAGACGCAGACCTTTGGATGCGCATTGTTCACTCGCACAAAGTGCTCAGAGTGCCGAAGATATTATCAAGCTATAGGGCACGACCAAGCAGCCTGACGAAGGGGCGAAGAGAACTTTTTGTAAGGGATTCCAAAGTGCTTTATAAAAAGGCGCTGAAATTGGTCGCAGGCGAACCGGAACGACGCAGATTTGTGCGATATGCCGGAAGGTTGGTGGTGGCGTCGGCTCTGGTGACCACTGCATATGCACCAATAGAACTCTCAAAATGGCAAAGGATTGGCATGTTGTACCAGGCGTTGTGGCTTGATCCGAAGCTGTGGGTCAATGAGCCGCACGTTTGGAAGAACGCTATGAAGCTCTTACTGTGCTTCCCCATTAGAGATATTGTAAATGGTAAATCATGCCAAAAGTAAGCGTCATAATACCAACCTATAATCGCGCCGAGTTGCTGTATCAGGCAATTGCCAGCGTGCTTTCTCAAACGTATGGCGATTTCGAGTTGATTATTGTCGACGATGGCTCAACGGACAACACCCGATCTGTCGTCGAGGGAATCGGTGATGACAGGATTCGCTATATCTGGCAGGAGAATCAGCAACGTTGTGTTGCGCGCAATACGGGAATTGATGCAGCACTGGGTGACTACCTTGCTTTTCTGGATTCCGATGACCTATGGCTTCCCAGAAAGCTGGAACTTCAACTAGCAGCATTGAACGTTCACAGCCAAGCCAGAGCCTCGCATGGTCGTTGCATACGAATGGGGCCGAACCTGGAATATATCTATCCTCAGGAACTGCTCGTTTCCGATGATCGGGTTCGCTGTTGTGATGTTCGTGAAACGCTGTTGGTGAGAAACATATTCTCTTCACAAGGGGTTGTGGCGCATCGCGAGGTCTTTGAACAGGCAGGAGGGTTTGATCCGGCGCTTCCACACGGCGAGGATTGGGATATGTGGATACGCCTGAGCGCCTTTACGCCATTTTGCCTTGTTAACGAACCGGTCGGCATATATCGGGTTCACCCCGGCTGCAGAACCAGCAACCCGGTCAGCACGCTGGCCGGTGATATGATAATTATCGAAAAACATCGCGAGTCAATGACTCTGTTAATGAAAACAAAGGCTGAACTATATTCCTACGCGATACACGCGGCAAAGGCTGCTGATCAGAGTTTACCTGAAGCTGAGGAGTGGACTATGGCTGCACTTGAGAGGGCAGTCGAGGTTAGAGATCATAAAGCGATAATGGATGCATTTGTCGGTTTTGCCGTGGCCGGAGACTGCTCATTGGCAGAATACACCTCACGAGCAGGCCGACTGAAAGAAAGAGTTGCACAGATCAACTCATTGGGAGGAAAGGAAACTGTCCGGGTTTGGATGTCTTCTTTCTGGCTGTCAGTTGCGCATGCGTTCCGTGCTCGGGGGCTTCACTATCAGGCGGCGCAAGCTGCTCTGCGAGCGATGAGAAGCGGTGGGCTGCGTGCGCTGGATCGCGGCTTATTGAGCACAGGCACTCGCTCAGTGTTGTCGGCTATAGGGTTCTCTAAAGATGATGCATCAGCGAAAAGAGAGCGTGAGATATCTGACTTTTTGCGAGTATTGTTAAAAGAGGAGAAGTGAGTTTTTGAAAATCGGCATAATATCGACTTTGGAGCAAGGGATATGGGGTGGTGGTTGTGATCAACTTTGGCTGAAGGCTGCCGAAGATGCTCTCGCTGATGGTCATCAAGTCGCCATTTCTTTGACTCACGGACCAGAGACTGTGAGTCGCACAAAGCACCTGGCAACTGCTGGTGTTGAATTGTTTTGGCGTAAACAGAAGCGAACGATCTATTGGCGATTAAGAAAATGGCTAATTTCTCGACTAAGAAAGTCCAATTGGCGTGCGCCGGCATTCATTGGTGAATTGTGGAGAAGCCGGTCATCCGAAATCAGGAAGATATTTGAGTGGAAACCGGATGTGATTATCGTCAATTTAAGCCTTATATATGATTGTTACTACTTGCCAAATCTTGCAGAAGAGTTGGCCAAATATAATATTCCCTATGTAACAGTGAATCACGCTGCAAGCGAATACTGGCTGCCCGACAACGCAATGCGACACACAACAAAAAGAGTACTTTTAGATGCCAAGGCAGCTTTATTTGTTGCTGAAGGTACACGGCGAATGGTCGAAAGGCATATCTCTTGTTATCTTGAAAATGCAGCAATTGTACGCTTTCCTGTAAATGTAGGAAATAATGTATTGCCAATGCCTGTGGCAGATAATCCAGAATTTGCGTTTGTGGGACGTTTGGAGAATAGTAGCAAGGGACTTGACTTATTATTTGAGGCCTTAAGTTCGGATGAATGGAAATGCAGAAATTGGCGACTCACCCTCTACGGAAAAGGTGTTGACAAAGACTATTTAGATGAACTAGCCAGACTTTATTGTATTGCGGACAGAATTGTATTTGCCGGGTATTCTACCGACATAGAGAGTATATGGAAAAATGCTCATATTTTGGTTTTGCCGTCAAGAACAGAAAGTGCTCCAGCAGTCCTGGTCGAAGCCATGCTATGCGGTCGTCCGGCTGTTGTGACGGATGTTGGAGGCGTTATCGAATGGGCTTTTGAGCCTGAAACAGCTTTCATAGCAGATGCGACTACAACTTCCTCTATAGGTGCTGCAATGGAGCGCGCCTGGCAGGCTAAAGATAATTGGGAAGCTATGGGGATTGCTGCGCATAAGTTCGCTGCAGAAAGAATTGATCCCACTCCCGGACGAACCCTTGTCAACCTAGCTATCCAGCTTTCCAGGGAAGAGTAACGATGCGCATCGCGATTTGGTACAATTTTCTTAGCGGAGGAGCAAAACGGGCGCTGTATCATCAGGTCAAGGGTCTGGCCAAGCGCGGTCATCACGTAGAATCGTGGTGCACTCCGCAGTCTCAGGATGGCTATTTGCCTTTTTCCGAAATAGTCCAATCTGAACACGTGATTCCGGTTAAAGATTGGAGTTCCCCTCTCGGACGGTTATCCTGGCGAATCGAAGCAAGGCGCAGATCACGCGCTATTGATGAGCATTGTAGAATCTGCGCAGGTGAAATTGATACCGGCGGGTTTGATGTTGTGCTGGTCAATGCGTGTGCTTATACGGTAGTGAGCCAAATTGGCCGCTATCTCAAGACTCCCAATGCTCTTTATTTACCGGAACCCAGAAGGTGGCTATATGAAGCCGTCTTGCAGATGGGCCAGTCAGTGAAAATGCAGAAGATCCCTTTCTTGAGACCAATTGCCGCTTATATGAGACAGATGGAACGTGACGAAGAACGTGAGTTGGCTGGCTACTACGACTCAATTCTGGTTAATTCGCTATACAGCCGCGAATCACTGCTCCGAGCTTACGGTTTGGAATCCAGGGTTTGTTATCTTGGGGTAGATGCAAGCTTGTTTAGTCCGATCGAAGTAGAAAAGGGCAACTATGTGGTAGGTCTAGGTGAGATAGATGAGCGTAAAGGCGTGGATCGTGCGCTTCGAGCTGTAGCAGCAGTCGAAAAAACCAAGCGGCCGCAGCTTGTTTGGATTGGCAACCGCGCCAATCAATCGTATCAAGCACATATCGAGTCATTGGCTGAGTCGCTTGATGTGGATTTTGCGCCGAAGCTTATGATCGGTGATGAGGAGTTGCTTGAAATACTGTCCGGCGCGATCGCGATGATATATACTTCCCGTCTTGAGCCGTTTGGATTGGCGCCTCTTGAAGCCAGCGCGTGTTGCACGCCCGTCGTCGCAATTGCAGAAGGCGGGGTCAGAGAGACTGTGCTGGACGGGGTCAACGGTCTGTTGGCGACACATGATGATCCCGCATTGATAGCCGCTCTAATAAGCAAATTGATAGATGAGCCGGAATATGCCCGATCGCTTGGAGTGCAAGGCCGCCAACTCGTCATCGATAAATGGAACTGGGAGCAAGCTACCAGTAATATTGAATCTTGCTTACAAGCGCTTCTATGAAGAATCAGCAAATTGTCCCGACAGGTTAAAGTGAAAATACTATTCCTCTCGGCGTGGTTTCCCTATCCACCGGATAACGGGGCAAGGATCCGCGCCTATAATCTCATAAAGGGGCTGGCGCAGGAGAATGAGGTCTATCTCATTTCTTTGCTTCAGGAGGATTCCAACGAGGAGAATTCTCGCTATCTGGACAACATCTGCGAAGTAGTTTCACTGCACAATTCGCATTGGTTCAAGCCCGGCGGCATCAAATCCTTACTTGGGCTATTCTCCAGCGCTCCCAGGTCTGTGGTGTGCACCTACGATAGCCGTGTGACTCAGGCAGTTCTGGGGGCAATTGATAGAATCCGACCGGATGTTTTGATCGTTTCCTCACTTGGAATGGCGCATTATGTGCCCGGCAATCTGTCCGTTCCGAGCATACTGGATCAGCACAATTGTGAGTATGCGGTGATGAAGCGGGCAGCCGATAAGTTGCCGAATGGGTGGAATCGCTGGAGGGCTGCTGCCGGATGGAAGAAATCTGCTCGATGGGAGGCAAGGATGTGCAAAAAGTTCGATGTTGTTACTGCTGTATCAGAGCAAGACCGACAGTTGATGCTTCAGGCCGCTCCAAATCTTCTCAATTTGCATATACTTCCAAATGGTGTGGACACTGCGCTATATCAACCTGAACAGTGGTCCCCTGAACCGAAAACACTTATCTACAACGGCGCGCTTACATATAGCGCCAATCTGGACGCCATCAAATACTATATTACAGATATTTATCCGCATCTAGCCGATACCGGAATCACGCTGCGAGTGACGGGCAGGCATAGCGGCATCGACCTGCAGGGAGTGGAAAAATGTCCCGGCGTGGAACTCATTGGGTACGTGGACGATATTAGAGATGTGCTGAAAAAAAGTGCGGCTTGTGTGGTCCCTTTGCGCGAAGGTGGCGGAAGCAGACTGAAAATACTCGAAGCAATGGCTGCGGGAGTGCCCGTTATTTCGACTGCGATGGGATCTGAGGGAATAGAGGCCACGCCCGGAACGCATATTATAACAGCCGATAGCCCCAAAGACTTTGCACTGGCGATAAAGCGAGTTCTTGGCGATCAGTCATTGGCTCGATCGCTAAGCTCGAATGCACGCCTGTTTGTGGAACAAAGATATGATTGGTCGACAATCAGCACGCGGCTTTACGATATCGCAAACTCATTAGTTGGCAGCGCAAGGACGCACAACCGAGCTTAAACATGAACGAGGGTATGGAGAACAGGATAGGGCTGAACGAGGGCTGGACGCCGGAGCGTGTGGCCTTTACCAGTCGTCAACTCGGCATCATTATTGCGACGGGTATCGGCGTGGGCATTTTTGCTGCAGTGATGCAGCTTTATTATGTTTCCGCACTAATCGGAATGCTGCTGCTGGCGGGGTTGGTGGCCTGGCAGTTTGAGTCAACCCTGGCTTTGTATGCGCTGATTGCGTTTATCCCTTTCGGCAGGACGCCGGATATTGCCATTGGCGGGTCGGGAGTAGGCAAAGGTCTGTATGTCAGCGAAGTGATGCTGGCCTTTTTGTTGGCCGTCTGGTTTCTAAAATATGTGTGGGGCAACCTGCCCAAACACCGTGTATCCAGCGCATTCTACGCTCCTGCCGGCCTGTATTTATTGTTTTGTCTGATAAACGTCTGGCACTCCTATCTATACTGGGATCCCAACGTCAGTCAGCGTTATCAATACTCGACAGTCAATTTTATCGAGTTGCTGCTGCGTTTTCTTAGTGTCGGCGCGCTCATAATGATGGCTACTTCCGTGCGGGATAGAAAATGGTTGGGTTGGATTTCGCTGGCTTTGATGTTTGCCGGCGCATACAATTGCTTTAACGCGTTTTTTAGATTGAACATTCCCATATCCGCTTCCTGGTGGATTCTGCTTTTGTTTTTGCCTGCAGGGTATATGACTGCTGTGATGCTCGACGGTGACAAGGCATTGCTCGTAAGGGTTGCAGCCGTTGCAGTTTTGGTTATTTTCGTTTATATGGCATTTGTCAGGCACGTGTCGTGGGTTTCCGGCTGGTTGGGCTTGTTTGTGGTCATTGGGGCTGTGTCTTTTCTGGTTAACAAGAAGGTGTTCGTCGCCCTTGCTGCGATTGGTTGCATAGCCCTGGCTATGTCCTGGTCATTTGTCGATGTAAATGTGATCGCGGCCTCTCAAGAAGAGGGAGACTATGACCGTTTTGATCTTCTTAGAGCGTCGGTAAAATATGCGTCAACGTTTCCGATGGGAGTTGGGCTTGGCAACTATCGCACATACAACTCCTTTCACTATGGCGAGAAATGGGACACAACGACATATACCTCAGCACACGGCACCTATGCCCAGCATCTCTCTGAAACCGGTTTTCCCGGAGCCATTTTGTTTATTGGGATATTATTTCTAGGGTTTAGATGGATATATATAAATTATAGAGAGTTGCCACGCGGCCCATCCAAAACCTTTCTTCTGGCGGCATTAGGCCAGATGGCCGGAATCAGCGTATCGGCCTTTATAGGCGACTACATTGTTCCAACCTATCATAATGGTGGGATTTTTACATTCTCAACAACCATCTATTCATGGCTGATATGGGGAATTGCGATAGCTCACGTAAGAATCAGCAGGGAAGAAGCTCTTGGATCTGTCGATAGCAATAGTTAGCTGGAATACTTGCGATCTGCTCGAAGACTGCCTGAGATCTGTTTTCGAGACGACAGATGACATCGACTTTGAGGTAATCGTTGTCGATAACGCTTCCGATGACGATAGCGTCGAGATGGTGCGTTCCCGCTATCCGCAGGTAAAAATTATCGAAAACTCAGACAACGCAGGTTTTCCGAAGGCAAATAATCAGGCTTATGCGGTGTCATCAGGTCGGCATTTTATGCTTCTCAATCCCGATACTATATGCTGCCGAGGCGCGCTGGCCGGTTTGGTCGGATTTTTAGATGAGCGTCTATATGCAGGCGCGGTTGGGCCGCTGGTTCTCAATCCTGACCAAACGCTGCAATACTCCTGGTCCAGGTTCCCTACTTTCATTAACGAGGTTCGAGGGGTTTTAGACAGGCGAATCGAGGGGCATCCCACTCCCGCTACTGCCGATCATGTTAGGGCAATCGGGCCATTTGAGACAGATTGGGTAGGGGGATGCGCTCTAATGATACGACGTGCGGCAGTAGAAGACATCGGCCTGATGGACGAGTCCTATTTTATGTATAATGAAGAGACCGACTGGTGCTACCGCCTGCGCCAAAAAGGTTGGGGCGTATGGGTGGATCCATCGACTGAGATTGTCCATTATGGCGGCCAGAGCAGCAGCAAGGCCAGTTCTCAATCAGCGAGGCATCTTCGCAATAGCAAGCGTCGGTATTTTTCCAAGTATTATGGCTCAGTAGTTGGTATGTTGATTTACTCTATCCTCGCCATTAAAGCCTGTGCGTTCCAGATTTTGAGATATACAATTAAAAGAACTTGATTTGTGTTAATTGGCAGATTACTTAAAAGCGTTTGCTGTTTGGAGCAGTTTATTTGGTTTCGATAATCATAGTTAACTGGAACACTCGCGATCTTCTCATTAATTGTCTTAAGTCGATTGAGAAGAACGCATCCGGATGCGAGGTGATAGTTGTCGATAACGCCTCATCTGATGATTCTGCAGATGCAGTCAGGAAGCAGTTTCCCTATGTCAAATTGATCGCCAGTGAGGCTAACCTTGGATTTGCTGCGGGCAATAACCTGGGAATCGCGGAGGCGAGTGGGGATTATGTGTTGTTATTAAATCCGGATACTGTTGTAAAACCCGACGCCGTAGATGCTATGCGAGGTTTCCTTGCTGGCAATTCAGACGCGGGAGCTGCAGGTTGCCGTATCGAAAACCCTGATGGCTCGCTGCAAGAATCATATTGGATGACTTTTCCGAGTATCGGCTGGCTTTTTCTCAAATCGCTTTATTTGGACAAAATAGCTCGTCGATTTCGCAGGGAGAAAATTGCGAAGGATACTCCTTTTCAAGTAGCCCACTTGCTGGGCGCATGCATTATGGCTCCGCGGTCGTTATTACAGCAGTTGGACGGGTTCGATGAATCATATTTCCTGTTTCTCGAAGAAACTGACCTCTGCAAGCGTATTATTGATTCCGGAAAAAGTATCTATTATCTGCCCTCGGCAAGCATTATCCACATAGGCCAGCAAAGCAGTCTGCAAGCTGCGGAGTGGACCAATATAGAACTATATCTCAGCGCATACAAATTTATAAGGCGTCACGACCCTCGCTTCATCACGAAGTATTTGTTGAAGGGCGTAATCTTTATAACCGCCGTGGTCAGACTGTGCTTATGGCTTGTCAGGTTTTGCTTTGGGTTCAAGAAACGAGAATATGCTGCCAGAATGTTAAAGGGGTATTGGCGGTTGTGTCGCAGCGTATGGCATTTTGAGTCCTATTATCGAAACGGACTCTCTGTCGGTGGACAAGTGAAGTCAGCAAAGCAAGTTGCACCTTGACTTCGCATATTTGCTGGGTTATGGTAGATTTGTGGGAATATATCAAGAAGGGTAGGCGCTTTCGGCTTTTGTTTTGATATCGCTGTTTGTGTCACTATGCGGGAGCATTTCGATGAAGATAAAAGCGAGCCTGATAATTTGCGTTTTATATGCTTTTATTGCCGCCAACTCGGCTATCTGCGCACCTGTAGTGACCTCGGTTTCAGCAGAAAGCGTTGAGATTCCTCAATTTGATGTTTTCCGATTGAGTTTCGATGTCGCAACCGTTGCAACCAATCCCTACTGGCCCTATGACGAATCTCCCAATACCGGAGTGCCTGCGCGAGTGGGCGTCAGCGTAGATGGTCTGTTCTCAAATGATAATTGGCAGACCACGATCACACAGCCTGCGTTTTACTATCAGGACTACGAACGTCAGGCTATTTCGTCAGGAGACCAGAAAAAAGACTGGATGTATCCCGTAGGCAAACCCAACTGGCGCATCAGGTTTACTCCCTCATTGGCAGGGCAATGGAAATATCGCATCAGAGTTACCGACTCCAGCGGCACAACAATCCACGAACCTATTGACAACACATTCAACTGCATCTCTTCTGCCAACAGGGGTTTTGTGAGAGTTAGTCCCACAGATTCGCGGTATTTCGAAACCAGCGATGGGTCGTATCTTAATCTCATTGGCTTAAGTGACAGCACTACAGTCACATACGCAATGGATGAGCTATACAGCAAATATGCATTCAATTCGGTTAACCTTCTACGTGTTTGGTGGCAGGGGTCGCAGGGGCCGGTGCTATTTGGAATGAGCGGCCAGGGCGGCATTCCGATATGGATGTGGCAGCCTCATAATTTGAATGTAACTGCCGAAGCTGCACGCCCGGGCGATCTTTTCTCAGGCAAAATATCAGGCAACAGCCAGGTATGGGCGCCCGATGTCGGAGTCAAGCCCAACAGGGACTATCGTTTCAGCGCCTGGGTGAAAACCGCTGGGACAACCGGAACCGAGGATTACGGCGCATTTTTGGAACTCTCCGGTGTGCAGTCCGAAAAATTGACGGAGGACACCGATTGGACGCTGTTGACCATCAATGTCCGCAGTGGGTCCGCCCAAAACACGATGTCGCCATATATCAAGGTTCGTAACACGACTGACGGCACGGTCTATTTTACGGACGTTTCACTGCGTGAGGTCATCGAAGGCGATCAATATGGCCCGGAACTCGTATCCAGACCCAATTTTGACGCATACAAGTATGTATCTCAAGTCGAAGCCTGGAAGGCGGATCATCAACTCGAACTGGCAAAAAGCCTGGGCATTTACCTCAAAATCTGCCTGCAGGAGAAACAGGATAAAATATTCGGACGCATTCAAGCCGATGGGACAGCGGGTGGTCAAAGTGACGGCAATGTATATGCATCCAACACCCATGCCAGCCGCACATATCAGCAATATTTCTGGCGCTATATTATCGCGCGCTATGGTTATGCGACCAATATCCACTCATTCGAGTTTTGCAACGAAGGCGACCCGTTTAACGGCAACCATTACAACGCCGCTAACGCATTTGCCGATTATATGCACCAGAACCATCCGAATCATCCGCTCATTACTACATCATTCTGGCACTCGATCCCGATGGATTTTTGGAAGACTTCGTCGTGTGATTATATCGATCTTCACGAATATATCGGCCCGAACATTGATCGCAATAAAAGCCACGGTCCCAGGATTTATGCGTGGGCGGATGCAGATACCAATGCGTCAAATGAGTCAGCATATTTGCCTCGAGAAGGCACGCAAGGCGAGTTTGCCTTCGATTCGACACAATTTCACTCCGACTCTAAGTCCTTTAAGCTCACTGCTTATGCTGGCAGCGGCACAGATGGCGCTGTGTTCTACCTGCCTTATCACGTAGGAGTTGACCCAAACCGAACTTACACACTCAAGTTTTGGGCCAAAGGAGATAATATCGGTTATTCAAGTTGGAGGAGAGTGGGCTTCAATATTGTGTGGTCGAAAGCATACCACGAAAACGATTTTCTTGGGTGGTCTACTCCGCATGCTCCCATGGGGACTTACGATTGGCAGCAGGTTGTGCACACCGGAATAACGCCGCATGCCGACGCAAATACTGCCAACATTCAGATAATATGTAGCTGCACTCCGGAGCACGAAGGAACCTTCTGGATAGACGATATAGAGTTCATCGACGAAACTACCGGCAAAGACCTCTTCGTTGACGGCGGGTTTGAAGGCGATCGAATCGACTACGACCCTGCGCTTGCGGTTCTCAAGTATGGCGTCCTGATCAACAGCTATTCTCAGCGCATCGGAAAGCCCGGGATGTGGGGAGAAGTAGGAATCCGTGGCCATAATTTATATGGCAGTCCATACAAGGGCATTTACTATGCGGGAGAAAATCAGGATCTGGCAGACGACATCACCGGAGTGTGGTATCGCAAGTTTATATGGGGTCATATATCTTCAGAAGCGACTGCCAGCATAAAATGGTGGACAGCCACGATTCGCAAATATTCGTTGATCAGGTATGCAAAAGCCTACCAGGCGTTTATGAGCGGCATACCTTTGTCAAATGGTCACTACGTGGATGCTAAAGCCACCACCTCTGCGCTCGCCCTTCGAGCCTGGGGTCAAAAGGATCTGGTAAATAATCGAGTTCATTTGTGGATTGACAACGAGCCTAACACCTGGAAGAAAACGGTCGACCGAACTACGGTTCCGAATGTGACGGGGACTGTTACAGTGTCAGGTCTGCACAGCGGCGCATATAAAGCGGAATGGTGGGATACCGGCACGGGAGTCATCAAAAACACGGAAAATATCGAGTGCGTAAACGGCAGCATTGTTCTGTCGGTGCAGAATTTGAAATCGGATATCGCTTGCAAGATATCACCAGTTGCGGCTAATATAGATTTGAATGTCCTGACGCCGACGACGACAGCCTACTCCGGACAAACTGTAACAGTTACCCTTGAATATACCAATAATGACAATAATGCAGCACAAAATATATCTGTTGTCGCGAAAGTGCCGTCTGGAATGACTTATGTCGCCGGCAGCGCGGAGGCTTCAGGCGGCAGCTACGACTCCGAAGCAAATACCGTGAGTTGGGTTATTGGCTCCATCGCCGCCCACCAAACGGGGACGAGGACATTTAAGGCAAAAGTGGTAAAATAGTCATCGGAGACGACTGCGACTAACAGGACTGCGTAATTATATGACATCGCTCAAATCACCCAAGGCAACTAACGTCGGCGCAGCAGAGAAACGCTGGATTGGAGCCGTTGTTGTCCTCAGCGTGTTGATGTATATCCCCACATTTCGCCTGCTGTGGGGCAAATGGATGCACGATACGCAGTATTCGCTGGCCTTTCTTGTTCCATTTGTGTGTGGTTATTTCGTATGGCGAAAGTGGCCGGATGTTAAGACGCTGCAGAGATCGCCGACGCCCTGGGGACTAGCGGTAATATCGTTTGCTATCTTGCTGCACCTGCTCGGCGTAGTGCTCGGCGTATCGGGGCCATCGGAGCTTTCGATAATAGTATTGATCGTGGGCGGGTGTCTGTATTTTCATGGCAGACAACTCGTCAGGGTTCTGGCATTTCCGCTGGCGTATCTGCTGTTTATGATCCCGGTGCCGGGCGGCATTCTCGACCGATTGGGATTTCCGATGCAGATATTTGCCAGCGCCGCTACGGCCTCACTGCTTCGTTTGACGGGTATTGAAGTTGTGCGCGCAGGGATTCAACTCAGCGTCGAAGGCTTCAGTTTTGAAGTAGCTCAAGCTTGCAGCGGGATGAGTTCATTGGTTGCGTTGGTGGGAGTGACCGCTGTTTTCGCTTATATCACCAAACTGCCTGTGAAATTAAAATGGACACTGTTTGCTTTGGCGCTGCCTATTGCGCTTGCGGCCAATATAGTGAGAATTACCTCAATAGCGTTGGTTGGATACCACTGGGATTGGGACATTGCCCTGAAGATATATCACGATTTTTCCAGCCCTTTGCTTTTTCTATCCGCCATATTGCTTCTGTTTTTTATTGACTGGGGGTTTGAATGGCTGAGCGCCGGCCGAACTACATCGCGGTCATCCTGATTATAGTTGCTGCGATAGTGATATCATACTGGGTGCAGACCAGGCCGCCTATAACGCTGCCCGGCATTAACATCGAATCGCTGCCGACAGAAATGGGTCAGTGGGTCAGTGATGGCCCATCGAGAGCATTTGACAAGCAATCACTCGAAGGCTGGAATATCACGGCCAAAGATTCCCTGAAGCGCGTTTACCTCGATCAAGAAGGCTCTCCTGTCGAGTTGATGATTATTTATAAGGCTCTCGACAGACGCGAGTGGCACTTGTCGGAAATGTGCTTTGGAGGGTCGGGTTATAATGTGAAACAGGATATCACCACGGTGACTTATGACGGCTCCCAAAGCTCTGCGGTGAAGCTGCTGGTAGAAGACCCTAATACAGGGTTCAAAACTCTATCGATTTACCTTTTTGCACAAGGCCCCAACACCGAATCCAGCTTTGCAAAACAGCAACTCAAGATGGCTCTGTGCAGAATCAGGCCTTCAAAATATGGCTGGGCCTACATTCGGGTTACCAGCCCGGAGCTTATATCCGAAGAGCATACCGAACAGATAATCCGCGATTTCTTTGCTGCTGCATCGACGCCGATTCGTAAGGCTCTCACAACATCGGAATCTCGAGTGACGTCAAAGTGAGCGAACCTATGCGAGTCCTGTTTTTGGCGCATCTTCTCCCGCTGCCTCTGGATTCGGGCGGCAAGATCAAGTCTTATCATACCCTGCGCATTCTATCTGAGGCTCACCAACTATATTGCATATCCTATCTCAGAGGCGGCGAAGAGATTCAGATGGCTCCTGAATTGAGAAAGCTATGCGATGGTATGGAGGTTCCGCTTACGAGAGGTAAAATCAGGCGGCTGGCCGATATTTTCGGCAGTTTTTCTTCCGCTCGCTCCTTTATAATCAGTCGCGACTATCGAAAAAGCATGCAAGACGCCGTGAATAAAGCAATCGATGCGTTCAAGCCGGATGTGATTCACATAGACCACCTGCAGATGGCGCAGTTTGTCGATTTCAATGGGCCGTACAAAACAGTGCTTGATAACCACAATGTGGAATCGCAAATCATTCAACGTGTGGCGCAGACTGCTGACAATGCGCTCGTGAGAGCTTATGCCGCGATGGAATGGCCCAAGCTGCGCAAGTATGAACTTGAGGCTTGTCGAAACGCTGATCTCGTGCTTATGGTCAGCGAACAGGACGTAGAAAGCCTGATGGCCCTTGATCCCGACATAAAGAATGTATATGCTGTGCCCATCGGCGTCGATATCGACCATTTCCAGCCTATCAAACGAGTTGCCGGGTCGCGCAATATTCTTTCGATTGGAACTATGCACTGGCCTCCGAATGTGGATTCGATGTTATATTTCTATCGCGATATTCTGCCGCTTGTTTGTGAGCAGGCCTCGGATTGCCACCTGACGATTGCAGGCCAAAAACCAGTCGATTCCATCCGAGCGCTGTCTGATGATCCGAGGGTGACGGTCATAGGATATGTGGATGATGACAAAAAATTATCCGAGGACTGCGGTGTCTTCATCGTGCCTTTGCGTTCCGGCAGCGGCGTGCGTGTAAAGATACTAAATGCGCTGGCAATGGGACTGCCCGTGGTCTCGACCTCTATTGGCGCAGAGGGTTTGGCTGTTGAATCAGGAAAGCATCTTATGATTGCCGATACTGAGGCAGAGTTTGCCAGGGCGATTATTGAAATCCTGAATAATCCGCAGCTTGCCGATGATCTGGGCGCAAACGGTCGAAGGCTGGTCTGTGAAAAATACTCATGGGAGAGGGTAGGGGATCGTCTGCTGTCTCTTTACAATGGGTTGAATGCGTGAATATATTATTCATCGCTCCATACGTCCCATCGCGCATCAGGGTACGACCATACCACTTCATTAAGGAACTAGCCAAAAGACATGAGTTGCACGTGCTGGCTTTGGGTGAACCGGGCGGAGCAAAATCCGGCTCAAGGGAGCTTGCATCCGAAGTCTCGACATTCGATGTCATAGCTCACTCCAAACTACGCGGCCTTGCTCAATCTTTCATCGCCCTGCCGACTCCGGTTCCAATGTGCGCCGCATATTGCTGGTCTAGTGCAATGCAGGCCCGGATTCGAAACATAATTCGCGACACCCAATTTGATGTGGTGCACATAGAGCATCTACGCGCAGCGCACTTTGCTAAATCCTGTGAAAACCTGCCTGTAGTGTTCGATTCGGTGGATTGTTTAACAGGCCTGTTTGGGCAGTTGTATCACTCAAAGAAAAATCCGATCGCAAAACTTATCATGCTTGAAGAGCATCTCAAGCTGAAACGCTATGAGCCTCGCGTTCTGGCCTCATTTCAGGGAGTCGCCATTACTTCCCAATCCGAACGAGATGAACTGATCGCCTTGAACAAATCACTAAATATAGAAGTAACGCCCAATGGCGTAGATACAGATTATTTTTCTCCGATGTCTTCGACGAAAAACCCGCATCAAATAGTGTTCAGCGGAAAGATGGGTTATCACCCGAACGCTCAGGCTGCGTTGTGGTTTGCCGACGGGGTATTCCCTGCAGTGAAGCGAAAACATCCTCAGGCCGAGTTCGTGATCGTGGGCAGCGACCCGCCTGCTGAAATACTCAAACTGGGAGATCGACCGGGGATCACCGTGACCGGCTATGTGGATGATATCCGCAGTTATTTGGACTCTTCCGGGGTGGCGGTTGTGCCGATGCAGGTTGCAGTAGGCGTCCAAAATAAAGCCCTGGAGGCTATGGCGATGAACCTGCCGGTCGTTGCTACTCCTATTTCCACTAGGCCGCTGGGCGTTAATTGCCCTGGTATTATCCAGGCGGGCAGCATTTCTGATATGATAGATGAAGTTTCCAATCTGCTCGACCAACCCAAACTTGCGGGAGAAATCGGCGAGCAGGGACGACAGGAGGTTGTCAGGAACTTCTCGTGGAAGTCAAGCGTAGCAAAGCTTGAGATTTTATATGAAAAAGCCATCAAGGAGTTTTAGACACAAATCTGCGTTTGATTTAAGGAGCAATTCTTGAGCACTGATATTTATCCGAAAGTGACTAAAAGACGACGTTTGAATATAAAACTGCCCTGGAAGAGCATAATAGGGACAATCGTCCTTGTCGCCGCATTGTCGTTGTTTGTTGCCCACTATTATAAGTCAACATTTGTCGGCCTCACAGATCGGCACGCTTTCGATGTTGCGCAGATCGCTAAGAATATCTCCAAGGGCAAGGGGTTCACCACCCGCATAATTCGTCCTTTCAACGTCGGCCTGATTGAAAGCACCCATCGATATACCGTGGAAATCAATACCGCCCCGGCATACCCTTACGCTGTGGCCGCGCTGTTTCACAAAAAAGGCTCCAGCGATCAAGGCATAATATGGGTGTCTCTATTTTTTCTGATTTTAACGATAATCAGCACAGGCTTATTGCGCTGGCTGATTTTTGACCTGCGCGTGGGATTACTGGCAATGTCCGTGGTGGGGGTCAGCGGGCCGGTGATTGATGCGGGCGCGTCCGGCACCGAATGGACTATGGCGGCGTTCTTATTTACATTGCTTTTGTTCAGCGTGCTATTTCATCACAGGGCGGTATCTAACGGGCGCAAGTTTGCCGGCATAGCGTATGTGATTACTTCTGCGATCATTATCGCCGCGCTCTTTATGACGAATCACATTCTCGTATTTTTGCTTATCCCGCTTGCCCTGCACTACGCATTCACCGGCCCAAGCAGACGATTGCACACCATAGTATTTATAGTGGCCGCCCTCATTTTAATTGCTCCCTGGGCATATCGAAATGCATCACTGGCCGGAGGCTCGATTATCGCGGCCAACGCCTGGGATATCTTCAGCAACTCCAAAGCCAGCCCCGGAGACGTGTTTGTCCGATCATCAGACCAAAGCCAGAGAAGCATATTCAGAGCATTGCTCTTCCCGCTCGAGCATTTTAACGCATTCAGCGCAAAATTGATTGCCGGGACATCGGCTTTGGCCCTGGCTTCTGTCCCGATGCTGGGCTTGGCGATTCTGCCTATGGTGGTTGTCAGCGTGCTATATAAGTTCGATTCCGAATCCGGCAACATCGTCAGGCGATTCATCTACGCGGCGGTGATAATATTAACCATTCTGTTCGCAGTATTCAGCGTCGATACCCGGTCTATCATCCTGTTTGCGCCCATCGTCGGCATTTTTGGATCAGCTTACTTCTTCAAGGTTATGACCGAAAGAAATCTGCATCCGGTCTATGTGAACCTGGCTATCGGCGCGGTGATTCTGGCGTCGTGCTGGCCTTCTCTTGCTGAGATGATGGTTCGCCGTGATGCTATGCCGCGCAGCGAGATCGTCACTCCCAACGAATATTTTGTTTCCCTCAATGCCGGCGGACTGCGCGGAGTGGTATATACCGACCAACCCTGGCTTGCCGCGTGGCGTATGGATGTTACCGCTGTCTGGCTGCCGCAAAGCGATGATGATGTAGTCGAACTGACCAGCGCGGGTTTTCCCATGCGTGTAATAATAATGACTCCGGCCGTCGAAGACTACCCGCCGGCGGAAATATGGTATCTGGTGCACCGGTCGAAGCTTTGGCGTGACTACATCCGCGACCCCGATGCTTGTATGGAGGAGTTCCAACGCACGGCAGAGCCGCCTCAGTTCTGGTTTGAGAGATTCCAGAAGTATATGAAAGAGAGAAGACGAACGCTTGCTCTTTCCCGCAGCATCAGCGGTTTCGTCGTGCGAGATGCCGGTATTGTGCGAGCGCTGCCCGGACAGGGCTGGGGAGCTACGCCATACGGGATAATCGTTATGACCGGCGTCACGCCATAATCACACGATTCTCTATCGTCTAAACAGCCAGATGAACGGCAGGGCGTTTTGCATTATCTGCAGCCAGGTGAGGCTGGGTTTGCGCTCAGTGACATAAATCACATCCCCGCGTTTGACCGCCGGTTCAGGCTCAGAGCCGTCGATTATATTCTTGAGATTAAACGTGGTTGTATCGGTTTGTTTGGGATCGCGGCCACTGCCTCTCATCACCAATACCTTGCGCAAGTCGGCGACGTTAAGGGTCCCGCCCCCTGCGGCTCCAATCGCTTCGCTGAGCATCAGCTTATCCTTCAGAGGATATTGCCCCGGCCTGTTAACTCCGCCGAGCACGGTAAAAAATGCGCCTTCCATTTGCGGCACAAAAATAGTGTCACCGGGCATTAGCTTAATATCGGCGGTGGGATCACCTGCCATTGCCGCTGAATAGTCTACCGCAATCGGTTCGGGGACGCTTTCTCGTTTGACGATGATATTGTCCGTATCCGCATCGATTGTCACATTGCCGATCAATCCCATAATATCGCGAAAAGTGCCGCCTCTTTTGAGTGGAATCGGGCCGGCTTTGGCCACCTGGCCCAGCGCCATCACCGTGCCCTCCATATTTACGTGTGGCACTACCACCGTATCTCCTGATAGCAACTCGACATTGACAGACAGATCCTGGCCGTCAAGATATTTGGTCAAGTCCAGTTGAATTACTTCCTCTCCGCGACGCACCTGAACGTGTGAGAGGTCGGAATTGTCGTCATATCCGGCCTGCGCAAGGGCCTGGATAACCCTGTCACCCACGCCGATATCCACCAATCCACGCTTCGTGACCTGTCCCACCACATACACATTCATCTTCGCCCGCTCAAGGAACTGCACGCTCACTTGCGGGTTGACGAGTATTTCAAGCAGAGCTTTGGTGACAGCAGCGGCCGCTTCAGACGTGTTCAAACCGGTCAGTTTTATCTGGCCGACCATCGACACTTCTATGCACCCTTCCCCGTTGATCTGATATGCCTTGGAAAGGTCCTGCTCCCCGTCAACGATAACGGATACCACATCCCCAACTACAAGGTTGGAGCCATCGCATAACGCAGCGACAGATATCCCAAGCAGCAGAGCCGCGGATAAAATAATCGAATAAATTATAGCCAATGGTCTAATCATCTGCCGTGGTTCTCCTTGAGCGCGGCGAGCGATAGAACAAAAAAAGCGTTCTACGCGCCGAGTGGCCCAAAATGTGCAGCTTATTATCATGTAAATGAAGCTTTCGAGCCAATGTGATTATTCCTGCATACGCACCGAAAGTCAAGCAATATCCTGCGAACAGATTTTAGATACGAAAAGGATTCACATTCGGTTCCCGGCACGACATGCCCGCATCGGCAAATAACAGGCATATTGGATTTGCATATTTGCCGAAGGGTGGTATATTGAATACATGGATTTGTGCAGGAATAATGCCTGATGATTTACTTTCTTAAACTTAAGACAGCTATATTGCTTCGGAAGATCGTTGCGCCGGTTATTTTGTTAGGGTTAATATCGGCAGCCAATGTTCAGGGCGCTAACGTAATAGTGATTTCGGCGACCCTCACCGATTCTATGGGCCGTAGCGTGCATGCACATACGTATTTGACTATACTCGATCAACCGCCGGCGATCACTTTGAGTGAGGCGAAATCGTGCCCGGATGGGACAATGGTCAGGGTGGAGGAGCTAGTTGCTTCCACCTCATCATCCCATTTTGCCGGATTATTCTACGCCCAGAACATCGATCGAACCAGTGGAATCGGCATATTATGGTATCAGGCCATTGATTGCGGAGACAAAATAGCGGTCTTTGGAGGAATTACCACCCGGGATGGCGAAAGGTTCATACAGGCTGAAGATGTCGAAGTCGACCTGTGATGTGTAATTATGTCTGCCAAACAGCGAAATCTGGTAATATTACCGGGTTGAATATGCAGACTGCTCATTGCAATATACGCAGTTACATGCTAAACTGAGCCTGTAAGTCAAAGTTTTTATATGATTAATCACTCGTATGCGGTGAAAGAATCGAGGAGCGGTAAGGTTTGCGGGCGGCCTCGGCGTAGCCGTTTTGTATGTTGGTTATGCTTGCACAGTTGCCGAAAGGTTCTGCAAACACCCCTCCTTTCCCATCGAAAAGTCGCATTACGTGTATAATCGCATAGTAAGTCTCGCGACAAGGAGAACTTATAATAATGAATTACGGTCGCCGATTCGCAGCTGGTGGTGCGCGAAGTCGCTTTATCATAACGGCATTATTGGTTATAGCAGTAGCCTCTATAATATCCATCCCGGTGCATGCTGACGAATATACGCGTTGGTTTGAGCCTGTCGAGCTTAGGCATCCAGGCTCGTCGGAGTCCGTTGAGGTCGTGCTGCAGGTATCCCCGGGGGCTGCTCCCGGCCCTTATGAGTACGTTTATTGGGTGACGAACAATACCTCTGCTGAAATGAACAGTTTTTATCTCACTTTGGTGGGGTCTTCAGATATTGCCGTGTTCGATCCTTTCTCATACAGAGTTATAGACGGCATGCGCGTTGAAACCCCTAACGGAGTCGAGTTCTATTGGGGATATGACAACTACGACTGGGGCAACCTGATATCCGGGCAGTCCCAGTACCCGCATATAAGCCATTATGATATATATGACGATATCACAAACTCAATACTGACCAGCACCCGATTCCGCTGGAATGTGCTTGGAGATGGGCTTGCGCCCGGTGATAGCATAGGATTTTCATTTATAAATATGTATGGCCCGGAGCTTTTTGCCAGCAGCATTGCATCTGCCACTGCCGTTTATAACTACAATGAACTTGTCTACGGCCCCGGAGAGGAGCCTGATATTCCGGAATGGCCGGCATTGTTGATGGCAGCCCCCGGACTCGGACTGGCCGGTTTATTAAGACGGCGTTTTATGAGAAGCTAAAGGGCCCGGTGAGGCTCGCTTCAAAACACGACACAACAAGGAGAGAAAGATGTTTAAGCGTATTTTGTCGGCGATGCTGCTCGCCTTGTTCGCAGCCGTTGTGCTTGCATCAGGATCATTCGCGGCCTGGGAATCCGGCGAAATGATCGCTTGGGGCACGACGCAAAAGGCGATTCTAACGCCGAGTTGGTCTTTGGATTCAGGCGTATATACATATTCTTACGAGTTGTATAATACCGCGAAAAGTGACATTGACGGGTTTCAGGTGGTTCTGCCGAGCTATATAAACTTGGCGGAACTGTGGGATTTCCAGCCCAATATCACAAATAGCTGGTGGCATGTCAATTTTCTGTCAAACAACACTGTCGATTGGCAGTGCGAAGCGTTTGTTGATAATGCGCGGCTGGAGGTTGGCGACACACTGACGTTTAGCTTTAAGTCATATCACAAGCCGGACGACAACATGGACTTATGGGCGAACAGTTCAGCGGGATGGGTTTTCGGATGCGCCACCTACGGGCCGGGTCCGGAGATCGTTCCGGAGCCTGCAAGTTGTCTTGCCCTGCTGACTGGTCTGGTGGGATTGGTTGGAATCAGGAGAAAACGTTCCTAGCTGATCAAAAATGTGTACAGGATGTGCGCTTCGACAACTGTTGTAGCCTGGATTAAGCAGCATTGTTAATTCGGGCCTTGAGCCTTAATTGCATATCTTATGGGTATAAGCAAAAAATGCCCAACGATCGGAATTATGCCTTAAGTAATGGGCTGTTGACCTTTGGAGGCACACTTATGAAACTGAAAAAATTATGTCAACGTAGCTGGCTTGCTGCGCCGGCCGTAGTAATTATCGCTTTGCTAATATCTGCTGCAACGCCACTTCTGGCTGCCAACTGGACTGAAGGCTGGAATGGCAGTATACCTGCCAGTTGGCTAACCAGAACCGGCGCTCGGATGGAATACTCCACCGCAAAAAACAGAGGTGGCTATACTGGAGCTGGATCAGCCTTGCACGCACTTGGTGCTAGTGAATTGTGGCGGTCAACTGGTTCACGTCCTTATCATACTGGTAAAGTCATTGGTTATTTCTATGATGAGCATCTCTGGAGGGCTGGTTTTTGCGGGTATAAATATGCTCAGGTCATAGGCTTTACTGGTAAGAGTTATTTAGACTATGAATGGGCAGTTGGGTATTATCATGCCGGTGATGCAACTGCATACTTCCGCAGAGATAATGGCGCCAATTATACTTCTATTGGGACGCGGGGCGCTCCGAGCGTCTGCAATTCTCAAAAGTGGGTTAGATTTACAATTGAGTTCAAAGCTGACGGTAACTGTTATCGTGAAGCCTATGACGAACTTGTTACACGCTCAAGCACTGTGGCTCGCAATGCCGCTATCATTAACCATGGTATTTGGAATGTAACACTGGGATTAGGAGCCGCATCTCTAAACCAGGGCTATTGGGACGATATTAGTTGGACTGGTAACGCCGTTGGCACGCCCACTGGAATTGCGGCGACTGCTCTAAGCCCAACTGAAATTAAGTGGACTGCAAACGCAGCATCCGATAATAACCAATACGGGTTCGACCTAATGGATGGCAGCACTAGAAAAGTAGCGGGTTCCGAAACAACACGGCAGGCTAGTGCAGACCTTACCGAATCCGGCTTGTCCCCAAACACGTCTTATACACGTAGTATCAGAGCCTGGAATGGTGACAACAACAGCGCCAATAGTTCAACTGCGTCGAGATACACCCTGCAGAACACGCCTACCGCTCCGACATTTACCAATCTCACTACAGATAGCTTCACGGTAAACACGACCGGCCCGGTGAATATCACTGTCGGTTCTTCCGGAGTGGTCTTTAATGATGGCGGCACAGATCGGACAAAGATCACCGTGCTCTCAGAGGGCTTAACCGGCCTGACCGCGAACACTCAATATACGTTCAAGGCCAAAGCGATCAACGCGGAAGGGGTCGTTACCGGATATTCCGCTGAATCGAAAAAATATACTCTGTCCGTTGCTCCGACATCCGACACCGTTTCGGCTGATGTCACGACTCCTTGTCAGGGAAGCGATGTTGTTTGGACCAATAACCTTGGCTGGGGCCAAGGCAAAGTGCAGTATTTCCGATACGCGTGGAACCAGAACGCGACGCATTCATTTGCCGATAACGAAACCAAGTGGGAAAGCGGCACGCTGACCCTTACCCCGTCTGCTGGCGGAACTTGGTACCTGCACATCAAGGGCTATAACGGCGATGACGTAGGCAACGGGACCTACACATATTCCGTTGACGCGACCGCCACATTCTCCGTTGGCTCAATCAGCGGCGGCGGAGGCGATTTCTGCGGTTCCGCTGATCCGGAACTGATGACATACAGCGGCGGCTCCGGCGGCGGCGACCTGACTTATCAGTGGTACTCAGTGGAGGGAGACAACGATCCCACAACCGACGATACCCTGATCGCAGACGCCAACAGCGCAACCTACGATCCGCCCGCAGGACTGACGACCACCACCACCTATAACGTGCTGGTGACGCCGACTTGCGGAGATGCGGCATTTACATCTACGCCTGTTACCGTAACCGTAAACGATCTTCCGGACGCTCCGACCGACGCATCGGAAAATGAACTGTGCGGCGCCGGAAATGTTGAATTTGAGGTCACGCCCGCTTCCGGCTGCACGGTTAAGTGGTATGATGCAGAGACAGGCGACAACGTT
>LSQX01021544.1_pt1 | contig 37260 bp, 35 predicted proteins | sample 654561 | NCBI WGS metagenome assembly LSQX01 (sample SAMN04489861, study PRJNA283612) | anaerobic digester metagenome | isolation source: 4 biogas reactors fed with cattle manure at either 37C or 55C with and... | place: Denmark: Kongens Lyngby | collected 2014 | reverse complement strand
GGTAGAGTGTCACCTTGCCAAGGTGAAAGTCGCGAGTCCGAATCTCGTATCCCGCTCCACCCGGGGCCGTCCTCAAAGGACGGCCCCGCTTGTTTTTTCCAGGTCTTGTCCGCATGTGCGGCCGAATGGCTCGGAGCGCGGATATGATATGATGGACAGGCAGAAAAACAGTGCCGGACCGCGCAAGGTTCAGGTACCATCCCGCCTTGCGGGACCGGAGGCAACAGCGTGTCGACCCATGTGACACTCAAACAAATCATCGATGAATTTGAACTGGAGACGGTCTGTGCGTTCGGGGAACCGGAGACGATCCGGATCGAAGTCGCGGACGTCACCCGGCCGGGATTGCAGTTGGCCGGTCATTTTGCCCATTTTGGCCCGGATCGCATCCAGTTGATCGGCAATATGGAAACCGCCTACCTGGACTCCCTGTCGTCCGAAGAGCGGCTGGCGCGCATTGACGCGCTTTTTTCCCGCGGGATTCCCTGCATGATTCTGACCCGGCAACACGACGTGTTTCCCGAAATGGAACAATGCGCCGAGCGCTATGCAATCCCGATTCTTCGAACCAACGAGATCACCTCCGAATTCATGAGCTCACTCATCAAGTATCTCAATGTCGAACTGGCACCCCGGGCTTCGCTGCACGGCGTGCTGGTCGAGGTATACGGCGAAGGTATCCTCATCCTCGGGGAAAGCGGCGTCGGCAAGTCGGAAACCGCACTCGAAATCGTCAAGCGTGGACACCGGTTGATTGCGGACGATCTGGTCGAAGTCCGGCGGGTTTCGGACACGACGCTGCTCGGCCGCGCACCCGAGATCATCCGGCATTTGATCGAAATCCGGGGCGTCGGCATTCTCGATGTGAAAGAACTGTACGGTGTTTCTTCGGTCAAAATGCAGGAGAACATCCATTTTGTCATCAATCTGGAATTGTGGGACGAGAAAAAGAATTACGAACGGGTGGGCGTGAACGACGAACACACCGATATTCTGGGCATCGACGTCCCGTCGATCACGATCCCGGTGCGACCCGGGCGCAACCTGGCGATCATCGTCGAGGTCGCAGCGATCAATTTCCGCCAAAAACAGATGGGCTACAACTCCGCAAAAGCCCTGATGGAACGAGTGTTTGGGAACAAAACGAACCATGGCGCGAACGGAACGAACTGAAACAGGGCCGGACGTGCGTCCGGACAACGTCCCAAGAGGGTCGGCAGGGGGAGGACGGTACGGGGAGATCCTCCGCGACGCGGGTCTGCCCGGACAATCCGACGGTCGTTTGCGTTTCGACGAAAAGTTGGCGCGCATGACGACCTTCCGGGTCGGCGGTCCGGCGGATGCGGTCTTTTTGCCGAACGGACCGGATGAAGTAGCAGCCGCGATCCGATTGTGTCGGGAGAAGAACATCCCCGTCACGATTATGGGCAACGGGTCCAACGTGGTGGTCGCAGATGCGGGCATACGCGGGCTGGTCATCGCGTTTGCCCAGCCGTATGCGCTGTTTGATCTCCAGGAGGCCGGTGACGGCCTTTACTCGGTCCGGGCGGGAGCAGGCGCGTTGCTTTCCGGCGTGGCGATCCGCTGCGCGTCAGCTGGATTGACCGGTATGGAGTTTGCCTGTGGTATTCCCGGTTCGGTCGGCGGTGCGGTGTTCATGAACGCCGGTGCCTACGACGGGTGCATGGCGGATATCGTGACAAAGACCCAGGTGCTGACATCTTCATTGGCACCGGAATCGATCGATATGGCGGATCATCGGTTTGGATACCGGACAAGCGCGCTGATGGATTCCGGCGCGATCATCCTCGAAACGCAGCTGATGCTCCGGCGGGGGGACCCCGACCGGATCCAGGCACGCATTGCCGAGCTGGGCGCGAGGCGCAGACAGTCCCAACCACTGGAGTGGCCCAGCGCGGGCAGTGTCTTCAAGCGCCCCGCGGGGTTCTATGCCGGAAAACTGATTGCGGACAGCGGTTTGCGCGGATCGCGCGTGGGCGGTGCCCAGGTATCGGAAAAACATGCCGGCTTCATCGTCAATACCGGTGGAGCCAGCGCGGCGGACATCCGAGCACTTACAGACCACGTGGCAACTGTCGTCCGGGAGCACACCGGGGTACTGCTGGAGACGGAGATTCGCTTTATCGGAGAATGGTAAGTACCAGCAGGAAGGTTCCTGGTCGGGGAGGGTTCGGATGGAAGTTGTTATATTAACCGGCATGTCAGGGGCAGGCAAGAGTTTTTCGGCAAAGTGTCTCGAGGACATGGGCTATTTTTGCGTCGACAACCTGCCGCCTCCGATGGTGCCCGAAATGATCCGTGCCTTTGCGCAGGGCGGCAAAGCCGGCGTATCCATCGAAAAACTCGCGTTTGTCGTCGACATCCGCAGCGTCGACATGTTTCAGGGGCTGATTCCCGCGCTTCAAAAGGTCTTTGACACCGGCATCCCCTGTACGTTGATCTTTCTCGAAGCGGATACGACCGAACTGATCGCACGGTACAAGCAGACACGCAGAAACCACCCGCTGGCCAAAGATACCAGCCTGCCCGATGCGATCGAAGAAGAGCGCAAGCGGTTGCTTCCACTCAAGTCGTATGCTACCGAGGTCATCGACACCTCCCGGCTGTCGCCGTCGGAGCTGCGGGACCGGCTCCACCACCTCCTGGGCAAGGACGAAGAGAGCAAAGGGATGTCGATCCTCATCCAGTCGTTCGGATTCAAGTATGGTCTGCCGCCCGATTCGGACATCGTGATGGATGTGCGATTTATCCCGAATCCATTTTACATACAGGAATTCCGGATGCTGAGCGGCCTCGACGCGGAGGTCAGCCAATATGTCCGCTCTTTCGAGGAAACCGGCCGCTACATGGATCTGCAGGAGAAAATTTTGCTGCATACCATCCCGTTCTACCAGCGCGAGGGAAAACAGCGATTGGTCATCGCAGTCGGCTGCACGGGAGGACGGCACCGGTCTGTGGCGATGGCGGTCGACTTGGCTGCGCGACTCAAACCCTCCGGTCAGCCCGTGATCCTCATCCATCGGGACATCGACAAAGATCCGCGCGAGAACCGCGAAGACGGTGCCTACGAAGCACCCGATCCGGATGCCGCGGTCCAAGGGGAATAAGACCTCGATGAAACACTTTACAGACACCCTCCAACAGCGTTTGGCCAACCAGCTTGCCAGACCCGAGTATGGTCCCGAAACCGTCGTCATTGGGGGCGGGACGGGACTGTCCACCATGCTGCGTGGCCTGAAACGTTATACCCACAATTTGACGGCGATTGTCACGGTCGCCGACAACGGCGGTTCCTCTGGAATGCTCCGGGAAGACCTCCGCATGCTGCCTCCGGGCGATATCCGGAACTGCATCCTGGCACTGGCTGAAACCGAACCCCTGATGAATGAACTCATCCGGTACCGGTTTGCGGACGGGCGCCTCAAGGGTCAGAATTTTGGGAATCTGTTCCTCGCGGCCCTGACTTCGGTCACCGGCAATTTTTACGAGGCGGTCTGTGCCTTTTCCCAGGTGCTTGCGATCACGGGACGGGTGCTTCCGGTCTCTTTGCAGGACATTCAAATCTCTGCGAGACTCGCGGATGGCACGGTCATCCGCGGCGAGAGTTCGATCGGAGAACGCGTACCTGACCAGAGCAACGAGATCCGTGAAATCCGGATGGAACCGGATGACGCGGAACCGATGGAAGAGGCTGTACAGGCGATCGACGATGCCCACGTGATCGTTTTGGGGCCGGGAAGTCTGTATACCAGTGTGATTCCCAACTTGCTGTTTCCCGGCATCCGCAATGCGATCCTGCGCAGCAACGCCCCCTGCATCTACGTATGCAATGTCATGACACAACCCGCAGAAACTTGCGGGTATGACGCCTGGCGACATGTCGAAGCCCTGCTTCGACATGTCGGCCGATCCGAAACGGCAGGTTTTCTGGACTGCTGCATCGTGAACAGCAACGGGCCCGACCTTTCGGCTCCGTTGCTCGCACGCTATGCGACAGAACAGTCGGACCCGGTCGGGATGGCGATCCAAAAGCTGGAGCAGGCAGGTCTGGAAGTGGTTGCCGCGCCTATGGCGGTCGAGGATGGAGACAAGATCCGGCACGACAGCGATTTGCTGGCGCGCACGGTCATGGCCGCGGCCGTAGAATGCGGTCGAGCGCGCAGGGAGGAACCGGTTCCGGATGGCGTTCTCGCATGATGTGAAAGACGAGCTGATCCGATGGGAGAACCGCACCGCTTGCTGCAGGGAGGCGGAGGCGCTGGCCGCGCTTGCGCTGGCCGCACGTCTGACACCGGGCGGGATTCTCATGAACACCGCATATCCCTCCTATGCCGCACGGTGGGCCGAACAGATCGCTGCGCTGTCCGGAGCAGATCCCGTGTTGCGGCGCGAGGGAGGACATCACCAGGTCGCTCTGGAAAACCCGGGCGCCTGTGCCCGCATCGGGGAGCTGCTGGAACAGCACGGATTCGATCCGCTGACCCATGCCTTTTCCGCCTCGTCGTTTTCTTCCCCCTGTTGCCGCCGAGCGGCGCTACGGGGCATGTTTCTCGCCGGCGGATCGATCGGGGATCCGGGAAAAGGGTATCACCTTGAAATCATCAGCCGGTATGAGGCACCGATACGGCTGGCCGCCCGTTTGTTGCGTGCCGAGGGAATCCGGCCTCACCTGGCGGTCCGCCAGGCCTTCCATATGGTGTATCTCAAAGACGGCGGGTATCTGGCGGATTTTTTGCGGGCGTCAGGCGCGCATGCCGCGCTGTTGTCGTTTGAGACCCTCCGGGTGGAAAAAGACATGCGAAACGCGGTCAACCGGGTCGTCAATTGCGATACCGCCAACTCCACGCGGGTGGCGCACGCGTCCGCCCGTCAGTTGGAACTGCTCCGCGAGATGGAGAAAACCGGCGGCTTGTCTGTGCTTCCGGAGGATTTGCGGGAGGCCGCAAGGGTGCGGCTCGCCCATCCGGGTTTGTCTATCCGCGAACTCGGGGAGCATATGTCTCCGCCGATTGGCAAGTCGGGGATGAGTCACCGGTTGCGCCGGCTGGAACAGATCGCACGAGAACAGACGCAACCCCGCGGGGAAGACAACGCGGATCGGAAAGCCGGATCCAGTGACAACGATGCGACATCGGAGGGCACGTCATGAGTTCACGCACACGAACTTTGCTGGGAACCGCAATCGTCGCGATGGCCTCGGCCGTGATCGGAGCGGCCGTGACCGGAGCGGTGTTTCTCGGCGGTCTTCTCCCTGCGGCTTCTGACCCCGCAGGAACCCTGCCGGCCGCGACCTCGACGCCTCCTGCCATTACCGTGACCCCTGGAATTCCTGTCGAGGGAAACCCTCCGGATTATGAAACCACCGTCATGCGGGTCGCCGAAGTGGCGGGACCGTCCATCGTCGGCATTTATGTCGAGATCCCTTCCGGCGTGCTTTTCGCAGAGACAGGGTCCGGCTCAGGGATCGTCATGTCCGGGGACGGCTATATTCTGACCAACAACCACGTCGTCTGCGACAGTGCGGGAAATTACGTCAACGGTACGAAACTGACCGTCTATCGCACGGACGGCCAAGAGACCTACCCCGCCCGGCTGGTCGGCCGCGACGCGCAAACCGATCTGGCGGTTCTGAAGATCGAGAAAACCGGCCTGCCGGTGGTCCAATTCGGCGATTCGGATGCCGTGCGGGTCGGTCAACTGACCGTCGCGATCGGCAATCCGGCCGGACTGGAGTTTATGGGATCGGTGACTTCGGGTGTGATCAGCGGACTGGACCGTGAAGTCGTGTTGGAAAGCGGCGTCGCGATGCAGCTGATCCAGACCGACGCGGCCATCAATCCGGGCAATTCCGGTGGAGCGCTCCTGGATTCCTCCGGACGGGTGATAGGCATCAACAATGCCGGACTTGCCAAAGACGAGTACGAGGGGGTCAACTTTGCGATTCCCTCCAATCTGGCGATCCGGATCTTTGAGGATCTGAAAACCGGAACCGGTCAGCAAGCCAGGCCTTATCTGGGTGTGACGATCCTGCAGGATGCGGAATATGCGAATGTGCGCGATCAGTACGGGCTCCCGGAAAGCGGCGTCTATGTCGCGCGTGTTGCGGATCGCGGTCCCGCCAAGGAAGCGGGGGTGGAGGTCGGAGATGTCATCACGGCGTGGAACGGACAGCCGATCGACAACCTCGCCGCGTTGACCGGAGCCATCGATGGCCACAAGCCCGGAGATCAGGTGGTCGTCACCCTCTTCCGCTCCGAGGGAGGATATCGGGATCTGGATATCACTCTCGGCGAACGATTTGACTGATTCCATGTCACCCATCGTGTGATTCGTATCCCAGGGTCTTGCGGTGGGGTCTTTTTGCGCTATAATATGAATACATGCTCATGTAAGAATGCGTGGAGGTGCACACGAACCATGGCAATGACAGAAGCACAAACAATGGATACACAGTGGTTGCTCTCGGAGATCGCAGAATTGTTCAAGGTGCTGGGAGATACGAACCGCCTCCGGATCATCGAGGCGCTGGACGGTACGGAACGCAGTGTACAAGAGCTGGAGAACATGCTGGAGATGAGCCAGTCAGCGGTGTCCCACCAGCTGCATACCCTCAGGCTGGCCCGGTTAGTACAAGTGCGCAAAGAGGGAAAAAACCGATACTACACACTGGATGACGGGCATGTCGAAGGCATTTTCAGAATTGCCGCGGAACATGTGAAGGAGAAACGGCTTTTATGAGAGGGAGAAACGATCCCGAAAAAGAATACGCCGGCGCACCCGGTTTCTCGGAGGACGAAGGAGTTTCCTGCCCCACTTGTGCATATCGCGGACAAGAGCCGGAAAAGCCCGGCTCCAGTTGGAGACGGATGTCGCTATGGGCGCTGGGCGGACTGGCGGCTGCGGGAGCGCTCCTACTACCGATCGGGGAGACGGTGCGCATCCTGTTGTACGTCGTCGCCTATATAGCCTTTGGAGGCGTGATACTGCTCCGTGCAGCCCGGGGCGTGTTGCACGGGCGCCTGTTTGACGAAAACACCCTCATGGCGATCGCGACGCTAGCGGCCTTTGCGATCGGAGAATACCCGGAAGCTGTGGCGGTCGCGTTGTTTTACCGCATCGGCGATACATTGCAGGAACGCGCTGCCGACCGTTCGCGCGCTTCGATCCGCTCGTTGGTCGACTGGCAGCCCGACACCGTCACCCGGTTGTTGGAGGGCGGGACGGAACAGGTCGCGCCGGAGATCGTCCTGCCCGGAGAGCACATCCTGGTTCGCCCGGGGGAGCGCGTCCCGGTGGACGGGCGCATCTTCGACGGACAGTCGTCCCTGGACGTTTCCGCTCTGACCGGCGAGTCTTTCCCCCGCGATGTGGCACAGGGGGACGAGGTGCTGTCCGGCAGCGTGAACGGGGGAGGCCCGTTGAAACTGGAAGTCCTGCGGCGTTACAGGGATTCTGCCGCGGCGCGTATTCTGGAATCGGTCGAGCGGTCCGCTGCGCGCAAAGCCCGGGCGGAACGGTTTATCACACGATTTGCCAAAATTTACACCCCGGCCATGGTCGCGATTGCTTTTTTGATGGCAGTGGGAGTCCCGTTGCTGACCGGCCAGCCTTGGAGAGAATGGATCTATCGAGCCTGTATGCTGTTGGTCGTCTCCTGCCCGTGTGGCCTGGTCCTGTCGGTTCCACTGGGATATTTTGCGGGGATCGGAGCGGCTGCACGGCGGGGAATCCTGGTCAAGGGTGGGATGCATCTGGACCGTCTGGCGGCAGTACGCACGCTGGCGTTCGACAAAACCGGTACCCTCACGCACGGCAGCCTCCGGGTGTCGGCAGTTGAAGTCGCGTCGGATGGTCCGTTGGACCTGGACGGGCTGCGGCGGTACGCCTATGTGCTGGAACACCATTCCACACACCCGGTGGCCACTGCGCTAACGCAAGCCTTTTCCGATGTAGCCGTACCTTCTTCCACGCTTCCCGAAGTATCGCAAACCCGCGAGTGGGCGGGCAGGGGGATGGAAGCCCTCGTCGACGGCCGCACGGTACTGGGTGGCAACCTGTCGTTTATGGTTTCGCGCGAAGTTTCTGGTCTTCCGCAACGGGATCGCGGACCGGATCCGTCGGAGGTTGACACGATGCAAGACGCGCAGCGGTCGGTCCTGTTTGCGGTGGACGGCACCTATGCGGGACGCGTGACACTGGAAGACCGGATTCGCGAGGATGCGGCAGACGCGGTCCAGTCGTTGCGCCATCTCGGCGTGGACCGGATTGTCATGTTGACCGGTGACTCGGAGGACGCCGCACAGAGCGTGTCCCTCGCTGTCGGTGTGGAGGAATATCACGCACACCTGCTGCCCGACGACAAAGTGGACCGGATCGAAGGCTTGATCCTCGACCGCGCCGGCGTGGGGACGGTCGCTTTTGCCGGGGACGGGATCAACGACGCCCCGGTGCTGGCGCGGGCGGACACCGGTATCGCCATGGGAGCTGCCGGATCAGATGCAGCCATCGAAAGCGCTGACATCGTGATTCTGTCCGACCGGTTGGGCCGGATCGGAGACGCCATCCGAATCGCCCGCAAAACCACCCGGGTGGCACGGCAAAATGTTGTGCTCTCCCTCGCGGTCAAAGCCGCGGTGGTGCTGTTGGCTGCCCTTGGGTGGGGCGGCATCTGGCAGGCTGTGTTTGCAGATGTCGGAATTGGTTTGATAGCCGTTCTCAACGCATTGCGCGCCGCGCGATAAAAAAAGCGTTCCGCCAGGGAGGCGGAACGCCGGGAACGATGTGTGGATTGCCAGCGGCTGGCAGGTCATGTCGCGGCCTTTTTCTCCTCCGCCTTTTTCTCTCTCACAAACTTGGCCGCCGCCAGACCGGCTGTAGCGCCCTCGCCGACCGCGACCGAGATCTGTAATATACCGCCGGTGCAGTCACCCGCCGCGAAGAAACCCGGCAGGTTGGTGCGACCGTCCCGGTCGGTCCGGATGGCGTTGCCTGCCGTCTCGATCCCGAGCTTGAGCGCAAAATCTGTGGCTGAGGCAGTGCCTTCCGCGACAAAGATGCCGTCCACGTGTGTACGGCAACCATCTTCAAATACGATCTCCCGTAGGACCTCGCCGTCGCCGTCGACTTTGGCAAGGGGACGTTCGTCGATTGAGGTTTTATCGGGAAGGGAGACAAGCGGTTTGGAGAGCGCAACAGGCCGTCCGTTTGTCAGCCAGAAGATGGAACCGGCGAACGGGACCAGGTCATGGATTTCGTGCAACGCGTAATCGGCGTTTCCGATGACACCAACGGTTTTGCCGCGATAGAAAAAGCCGTCGCATGTCGCACAGTAGCTGACGCCCTTTCCTTCATATAGGTCGAGGCCTTGCAGACGGGACTTGCGCTTGGGCATCCCGGTCGCGAGAATCACTGCCCGGGCTTCCCATTCTCCTTCGGCGGACGAGACGCGGAAGTGGTCGTCCCAGACAATCCCGGTGACCGTCCCCTCCGCGAAATCCACGCCCAGTCTGCGTGCCTGGGCCAATGCGTTTTTCTGGAGTTCCGGACCGGACGTGGTTTCGGAAAATCCATAATAATTGTCGACTTTTTCGGCTTTGGCGATCTGGCCGTCGTCTTGGGCGACCACCAGTGCGGACTGGCCTGCGCGCACGACATAAAGCGCCGCGGACAACCCGGCCGGACCCCGGCCGATGATGATGACATCGTACATGGCATGTACCTCCTGAAACGAGTATACCGCATCCCCGACCTTGCGGAAGCGGGGAGACTGCACCGCGCGTCAGTCTTCGAGTACTCGTCCGTCGGTCGCCAGTGTGACGACCTGCCAGGGGATCATTTTCCCGCTGGACAACAGCGCGTCTGTTACCGCTCGCTCAAGGCCTCCGCAGCAAGGCACTTCCATCCGGACGACCAGGACGCTGCGGATGTCGTTGGCGCGCAGGATCGCACCCAGTTTTTCCGCATAATCGACCCCGTCGAGCTTGGGGCATCCGATCAGTGTGATCCGTCCCTTCATGTAGTCGGCGTGGAACGAGGCTGCCGCAAACGCTGCACAGTCGGCCGCGACCAGCAACCGGGCGCCTTTGAGCCAGGGCGCGTTGACCGGCACCAGCTTGATCTGGCAGGGCCACTGTGCCAGCTCCGACACTGGCACGGCCAACTCAGAAGTTGGCCCGACCAGCTCCGACACTGGCACGGCCAGCTCAGAAGTTGGCCCGTCCAACTCGGAGGTTGGTACGGCCGGATCCGGTACTGGATGATTCCTGGTGGCGGATTTTGCAGCAGGGGCTGCGTGACAGGCACACCCGGATGCCGTTTCATCCTGGCGGGAAGGCCGCAACGTGCGAGTCTGAGAGCCGGGACAGCCGGAAAACGGTACATGGCACCCTGCAGCTGCCACGGCCGCGGCGTCAAAAGCCGCGGCTTCTCGTTCCTCTATGGTGATGGCCCCCGTGGGACATTCGGGCAGACAGTCGCCGAGACCGTCGCAGTAAGAGTCCGAAACCAGACGGGCTTTTCCGTCGATCATCTGCAGCGCGCCTTCATGGCATGCTTCGACACACAGTCCGCAGCCGTTGCAGCGGGACGCGTCTATGGTGACGATTTTTCTATTCATGAAATTCTCCTTTGGCTTTCCAAGCCACTTCGGTTACCATCGGAAGTGTACCGGATCACCCGGTGATGTTCCGTTGCCGATGCAACACTAAGGAGAAATAAGGATGAGAGATTCCCGACTGGACCGATTGGCCGAAATTTTTCTTACCCACTCGCTGACCCTGGAAAAAGGGGACGGTTTTTTGGTGTCGGCCTCGACCGAAGCGGTTCCGCTGGTCAAGGCGATCCTTCGAAAATCCGCCGAATTGGGCGTGTATCCGGTGGTTGAGCTGGCTGACGAGGAGGTCACGCGCCTCCGCACCGGATTGTTCGATCCTGCGGATCCCGCAGCACATGCTTTCCTGGAGTCCGCCGTTCGCTGGGACGAAGTCCGGTGGCAGGATCTCAAAGGCAGGATTGCGATCCGCGGAACCGTCAACGCGGGGGAATTATCGGACATCCCGCAGGAACGGATGAAAATGGTGGCCGCGAAGAACCGGCCGATACAGGATCTGGTGATCAACCACCGCAAATGGGTCCTGTTCGACTGGCCGACCCGGGGCATGGCCCAGAAGGCGGGCATGTCGTACGATCGTTTTTTCGACTATACGATGGAGGTCTCCGATCTCGATTACGCGCGGCTGGAGGCGGCCGAAACCGTGCTGGCAGGGTATCTGGACCGCGCCGACCAGGTGCGGATCGAAGGGCCCGGGACCGAGCTTTCCTTTTCCATTGCGGGCATTCCGACGGTCTGCTGCTGCGGGCGGCGCAACATTCCGGATGGTGAGGTCTATACCGCGCCGGTCGAGGGCACGCTCGAAGGGGTCGTGACCTACAATGTGCCGACGGTCTATTGGGGGCGGTCGTTTCGCAACGTGCGGCTGGAGTTTCGCGGGGGTGTAATTGTGGCGTCCGATTGCGACGGTGACAAAGAAGCGCTCCAGGCGATCCTCGATTCGGATCCGGGCGCGCGCAAAATCGGAGAGTTTTCTTTTGGTGTGAACAATGCGATCCGGGAGCCGATCGGCAATATCCTGTTTGACGAAAAGATCGGGGGCTCCTTCCATTTGACCCCTGGAGCGGCGTACGCCAAAGCCGACAACGGCAACCGCTCCTCCATCCACTGGGATCTGGTTTCGATCCAGCGCCCGGAGTACGGAGGCGGGAGGATCTGGCTGGATGGGGTGCTGCTGCGGGAGGATGGACTCTTCTTGCCGGAGGATTTACTTCCGCTCAACCCCTGAGAGCCTTATTCTCATGTTGTCGGAGAGGGAATTGTGCTACTATTTTGTTGATAGGCGCATGATTGCATGCGTACGGGTTTGATTTCAGCCGGCAGCGGCAAGGAAAGCGAGGAAAGATCATGAGTGATGGCTACCAGCCCAATCCCGCCCCGAATCAGAATCCTGTCCCTCCCACCACCGATCAGATGATCGGCGACGCCACTTCGGTACTAGGCTCTTTCATGAAAGATCCCGTAGGCGCGGTACGCACAGCCTGGGATCACAAGAAAATCGTCATGGCGTTGATTGTAGCCGCCGGTTTTGTGATCGTTCAGTTGCTCAATTCGATCATCACCGGTGCGGGCAACCTCAAGTTCGGTACGATCCTCGGCAGCTGGATCCGTTTGTCCATCACTCAGATCGCTCTGTTTGCGATCGTTGCGCTGATTGGCATGCTGTTGGTGCGCGGGCACTGCACTTCCGGGTATATCGGCGCGCTGTCCGGTGTCGGTGCGGCGGCGGTTCCCTTCCTGGTCGGCTTTGCGGCGAGTACGGTTCTTTCACTGGTGGAGCGCATTCTCCCGTTCAGAATCATTATCTGGATTCTCAGCACCGTCCAAAGCGCGATCGGCACCCCGTTGTTGATTGCGATGTTTGTACTGCTCGCTTTGGCGATCCGCCGCAAAACCCTGAACGAGAACGATTACATGGTTGCACGCAACAGTGTGGTTCTCGCGGGTGTATACTATGCCGCGAACTATCTGATCTGGCTGATTCTCTGACGCGGTAAGATCGGCGCACTCTTGTGCCCGACCCGACACCGTCACCTTATTTCTATGCCCTCGCGGCGGGCAGAGCCTTTTTGCAGGCGCTGCCCGCCGCATATCCTGTTCCGGAGGAATGGACGACATGTTAGACATCAACCTCATCCGCAACGATCCCGACAAAGTCCGCGAAGGACTGGCTCGCAAGGGTTGCGACGTCGATCTGGGAGCGTTTCTCCTGGAGGACCGCCGCCGCCGGGAGCTGATCCAGTCGGGAGAGACGCTCAAAGCTGAACGCAACCGTGCATCGGGACAGATTCCCACACTCCGCCGGGAGGGAATCGACACGTCTGCACTGCTGGCCGACATGAAAAAAATCTCCGAGCGGATCAAGGCGATCGATGAGGAACTCGCGGCAGTGGAGAAAAGCCAGCAGGTCTTTCTCGACGGACTGCCGAACCTGCCGGCAGACGGAGTTCCCGCCGGCGGCAAGGAAAACAACCAGGTGGTCTCCACCTTTGGCGAACGCCCGTCGTTTTCGTTCGAACCCCGACATCATGTCGAACTCGTCGAACGGCTGGGCATCATCGACTATGTCCGCGGCGCCAAACTCGGCGGCAATGGGTATTGGCTGTATCGCGGAGACGGCGCGCGGCTCGAATGGGCGCTGTTGTCCTATTTCATGGCGGAGCACCACAAAGACGGCTATGAAATGATCCTGCCCCCGCACATCTTGACGTGGGACTGTGGCTATACTGCCGGCCAGTTTCCGAAGTTTGCGGAGGACGTGTTTCAAATCCGGGACGAGGAGTCGGAGCAGGGGTTCACCCGGTTCTTGCTGCCGACATCGGAAACCGCGCTGGTCAACCTGTACCGCGACGAGGTGATCGAAGTCGCGCAACTCCCGGTCAAGCTGTACGCCTACAGTCCCTGTTACCGGCGGGAAGCGGGCAGCTACCGCGCAGATGAGCGGGGCATGATCCGCGGACACCAGTTCAACAAAATCGAAATGTTCCAGTACACCCTTCCGCAGGACTCTGACCGCGCGTTCCAGGAACTGATCGGCAAGGCGTCCGCACTGATGGAGGGGCTGGGGCTCCACCACAGGATCTCCCGTCTGGCCGCGGAAGACTGCAGCGCTTCCATGCGCGAAACCTATGACATCGAGGTCTGGATTCCGAGCATGAACGGGTACAAAGAAGTCAGCTCCGCTTCCAATGCCGGAGATTACCAGGCGCGGCGGGGCAACATCAAATATCGCGATCCACTGACCGGAAAGCTCGATTTTGTGCATACGCTCAACGCATCCGGGCTGGCGACCAGCCGGATCCTTCCCGCTTTGGTGGAGCAATTCCAGTTGGCGGACGGGTCGGTGGTCATCCCGGAAGTTCTGCGCCCCTATCTCGGCGGGCAAGAAAAGCTGACGCCCAAACAGTAACACCGGAGGACGCTTCCCACGGCCGTCCGCATATCCAGGCGGGCGGCTTTTTCCCGCCTTTTCGCCCACCTGGACGGAGAGATGGTATATGAAGGGGCGTTGGCCTGGCGATCGAAAACCAGCGGTCGAATCCAATTTACAAATGGGAAGACCGGTGATATACTGAATTGCCTGTGCGCAAAAGCGCAAACAAGCAACCACAACAACCATCAGGAAAGGAGGTGTATTGATGCCTACGTTCAACCAGCTGGTGAAGTCGGGCAGGTCCGACAAACGGTACAAATCCGCATCCCCTGCATTGCAGTCCGGATTGAACACCCTCAAGAAGCAGTCGACAGAATTGTCGTCTCCGCAGAAAAGAGGCGTGTGCACCGTTGTGAAGACCACGACACCCAAAAAGCCGAATTCTGCGTTGAGAAAAGTCGCCAGGGTTCGCCTGACCAACGGAATCGAAGTCACGGCGTACATTCCCGGTGTGGGGCACAACCTGCAGGAGCACTCCGTCGTCCTCGTCAGAGGCGGCAAGGTCAAAGATCTGCCGGGATGCCGGTACCACATCGTGCGCGGCACGCTGGACACGGCGGGAGTCGCGAACCGCATGCAGGCCCGTTCCAAATACGGGGCAAAACGACCGAAGGCGGCCAAAGTCAAGCGCTGACAAAGGCGCTTGCGGTCCGCGGGAGGTCCGGGGTTGGACGAAACGCGATCAGTACACTGTCATATATAAGGGCCTCAGAAGGCCTGCCGTCACACGGATATATGACCTGCACTGGCGCATACACGGAGCCAGCCAACCGTGAGTACCTGTGGTTTCGGGGTGAGAGACACCCCGCATAATCATGAAAGGAGGGAAGTAACGTGCCAAGAAAAGGTCATGTACCGACAAGAGAGGTGCTGCCCGATCCCATCTACGGCGATGTTCGTGTGACCAAACTGATCAACAACATCATGCTGGACGGGAAAAAGGGAGTTGCACAAAAGATCTGTTACGACGCTTTTGAGATCATCAAGGCGCGGTCCGGTCAGGAGCCGCTGGAAGTGTTCAACAAAGCACTTGAAAACGTAATGCCCGCGCTCGAAGTCAAGGCGCGCCGGGTCGGTGGTTCGAACTATCAGGTTCCGATCGAAGTCCGTCCGGAACGCCGGCAGACGCTCGGTCTGCGCTGGCTGGTCTCGTTCGCTCGCAACCGCAGCGAACGCACCATGAAAGAACGGGTCGCCAATGAAATCCTCGACGCATCCAACGGCGCCGGCGGAGCTTTCAAACGCAAAGAAGACATACACCGTATGGCGGACGCCAATCGTGCGTTCGCGCATTACCGCTGGTAATCATCCGGACGGTTGACAAACCGCCCGCATCCCTACACTAAGAGGAGTTTCACAACAATGCCCAGGCAGTTCCCACTGGAAAAAACAAGAAATATTGGTATCATGGCGCACATCGACGCCGGAAAGACCACCACGACCGAGCGCGTCCTGTTTTACACGGGGCGTATCCACCGTGTCGGTGAGGTGCATGAAGGCGCTGCCACCATGGACTATATGGTCCAGGAGCAGGAACGCGGGATCACCATTACATCGGCTGCAACCACAGCACAATGGAAAGGGCATCGAATCAACATCATCGATACCCCGGGTCATGTCGATTTTACGGTTGAAGTGGAACGTTCTCTGCGCGTTCTGGACGGCGCGGTCACGTTGTTTTGTGCCAAAGGCGGCGTCGAGCCACAGACCGAAACAGTCTGGCGGCAAGCCGACCACTACCATGTACCGCGTATGGCCTATGTCAACAAGATGGACATCATGGGGGCGGACTTCTTCCGTACCGTCGGCATGATGGAAACACGGCTCGGCACCCGGGCGGTTCCGCTTCAGCTCCCGATCGGAAGCGAAGCCGATTTCGTCGGAATCATCGACCTCGTTCGCATGAAGGCCGAGATGTACAGAGACGAGATGGGGTCCGATGTCGAAGAGGTCGATATCCCGGATGACATGGTAGCCCTTGCCCAGGAATGGCACGACAAACTGGTCGAAGCCGTGGCGGAGAGCGATGAAACGCTCACCGACAAGTTCCTGGAAGGCGAGGAAATCACTGTCGACGAGATCAAATCCGCATTGCGCACGGCGACCATCGATTGCAAATTGACACCGGTCCTTTGCGGCTCGTCTTACAAAAACAAGGGAGTCCAGCTCATGCTGGACGCCGTGATCGACTATCTGCCTTCGCCTCTGGACGTCCCGCCCATCACGGGCATCGACAGCCAGACCGAGGAAGAGGTTGAGCGTCCATCGGATGACAGCGCACCGTTTGCAGCGCTGGCGTTCAAGATTCTGTCGGATCCCTTTGTCGGAAAATTGTGCTTTTTCCGGGTCTATTCCGGCACGCTGGAAGCCGGCTCGTACACGTACAATTCCGTAAAGAAGAAAAGGGAACGCGTAGGCAGGATTCTGCAGATGCACGCCAACCACCGCGAAGAGATCGGCATGGTCTACTCAGGGGAAATCGGCGCAATCGTGGGTCTCAAGGACACCACGACCGGCGACACCCTCTGTGATGAAAAGCATCCTGTCATTCTGGAGTCCATGGATTTCCCCGAACCGGTCATTTCGGTGGCCATCGAGCCCAAATCCAAGGCCAGCCAGGACAAGATGATGATCGCGCTCACCAAACTGGCGGAAGAAGACCCGACCTTTAAAACCTTTACAGACACAGAAACCGGCCAGACCATCATCTCCGGAATGGGTGAACTGCACCTCGACATCATCGTCGACCGGATGTTCCGCGAGTTCAAGGTCGAAGCCAACGTCGGTGCGCCCCAGGTCGCGTACAAAGAGACCGTCCGCAAAACCGTCCGCTCGGAAGGCAAGTTCGTCCGTCAGACCGGCGGCCATGGACAGTACGGCCATTGCGTGATCGAAATCGAACCGACCGAACCCGGGTCCGGATACGAGTTCGTCAACAAAACAGTCGGCGGCTCGATCCCCAAAGAGTACATCGCCCCGATCGATGCGGGCATCCAGGAAGCGATGGTCAGCGGCGTATTGGGCGGCTACCAGGTTGTCGATCTGCGGATCACCTTGATCGACGGCTCCTACCACGAGGTCGACTCTTCGGAAATTGCGTTTAAGATCGCCGGCTCGATGGCGTTCAAGGATGGATGCCGCAAGGCGGAACCGGTTCTGCTCGAACCCATCATGCGGGTGGATGTCACAGTCCCCGAAGAGTACATGGGCGACGTGATGGGCGATATCAACGCCCGCCGCGGACGCATCGAGGGAATGGAAGGACGCAGCGGCGCCCAGCAGATCGTCTGCAAGGTCCCGCTGTCCCAGATGTTCGGGTATGCCACTGTTCTGCGGTCACGTACGCAGGGGCGAGGCACGTTTGTCATGCAGATCAGTCATTTCGAAGAAGTCCCGAAGAGCATCATGGAACAGATCCTCAAAAGGTGATGTTTCCCGGCCTTCTCCGCGATGCGGTTCTTGCAGAAAAAAAAGGATATAGTACAATGGTCTGTGCAGGCGTTTTGCTTGACAGCCAACACACGAGATGATCAGCTTCTCAGGCTGAAAAGGAGGATTCAATCACCATGGCCAAGGCGAAATTTGAGAGAAACAAGCCTCATGTCAACATCGGCACGATCGGCCACGTCGATCACGGCAAAACGTCCCTGACGGCCGCTATCACCAAGGTTCTCGCGTTCCAGGGTTCCGCGTCCTACACGTCGTACGACCACATCGACAAAGCTCCTGAGGAGCGCGCGCGCGGTATCACGATCAACACCTCACACGTCGAGTACCAGACCCCCGCCCGCCACTATGCGCACGTCGACTGCCCGGGGCATGCCGACTACATCAAGAACATGANNACCGGTGCCGCCCAGATGGACGGTGCGATTCTGGTTGTGTCCGCGGCTGACGGCCCGATGCCTCAGACCCGTGAGCACATCATCCTGGCGCAGCAGGTCGGCGTTCCTTATATTGTCGTATTCCTGAACAAATGCGACATCGCGGACGAAGAGCTGATTGAGCTCACCGAGATGGAAGTACGCGATCTGCTCAATACCTACGGGTTCCCCGGCGACGACGCACCGGTTGTCAAGGGTTCCGCTCTGGAAGCTCTCGAGAGCACCAGCACCGATCCCACCGCACCGGAATACCAGTGCATCGTTGAACTGATGAAAGCGGTTGACGAGTTCATCCCGACCCCAAAACGCCCGACCGACCTGCCCTTCCTGATGCCGGTCGAAGACGTCTTCACGATCACCGGACGCGGTACCGTCGCAACCGGTCGTGTCGAGCGCGGCGTCGTCAAGGTAGGCGAACCTGTCGAGATCGTCGGTTTGCAGGAGGCCCCCCGCGCAACTGTCGTCACCGGCGTTGAAATGTTCCGCAAACTCCTCGATCAGGCGGAAGCCGGTGACAACATCGGTGTTCTGCTTCGCGGCGTGACCCGCAACGAAGTCGAACGCGGACAGGTCGTCTGCAAACCCGGATCGATCAAACCGCACACCGAGTTCACCGGCCAGGTGTATGTCCTGACCACCACGGAAGGCGGCCGCCACAAGCCCTTCTTCTCCGGCTATCGTCCGCAGTTCTACTTCCGTACCACGGACGTGACCGGCGTGGCGCATCTGCCCGAAGGCGTTGAGATGTGCATGCCTGGTGACCATGTCACCATTTCCGTCAGCCTGATCACCCCGATCGCGATGGAACCCGGTCTTAAGTTCGCCATTCGCGAAGGCGGCAAGACGGTTGGTTCCGGTACCGTTTCGACCATCACAGAGTAATCGGAACGCCGGCCACAGCCGACAAAACGCAATCTGGAGGCCGCTTCCGTGAGGAAGCGGCCTCTTTGTGCCTACAGTCACGTTCCCCACGCGATCCAAACGGTATAATAGGGAAGCATCAAGAAAGTTCAACAAATCCTGAACAACATCAAAGGCGGTTCCTATGCGCAACGATACATTAAAAACAACTGAACGAGAGACCGGAGACAAGCCAGGCACCCGTGCCGAAGGGAAGGTGGCGCGCAAGCGCATACCGGCCGCGCGGAAAAGGACGGGATCGAACGGATCACACGAGGCGTCGATTGTGCTGCAGTTGCCGTTGATCCCCTTGCGCGGGACCAATGTATTTCCCAGGCTTTCGCTGACATTTGACGTCGCCCGGGAAGGATCGCGCAAGGCCATCAAAGCGGCGATGGCCGGAGACCAGATGGTGTTTTTGGCCACCCAGCGCGAGCTGGAGATCGAGTGGCCGGAACGCGACGATCTGTATGACGTTGGGTGTATTGCACGCATCCGGCAGGTGCTGGAGATTCCCGGCAACGATACGATCAAGGTGCTGGTGGAAGGACATGCCCGGGGCCATCTCGACAAATTTATATCGGACGCTCCCCAGATCGTCGCAGAAGTACGGGAAGCAGTGGTTACTGTTCCCGACAAAGCGCAGCTGGCGCTGGAGGCCTACCGCAGGCAGATGATCAAAGCGTATGAGCGGTACGCGATGACCAGCGGGAAACTTTCTCCCGAAGCACTGGTGACGATCAACAACATCCGCGACGCCGGACAGGTGGCGGACACGATCGCGGCCAACGTTTTCGCTTCTTATACGGACAAGCAGTCCGTCCTGGACGCCATCGATCCGTTGGAGCGTGCCGAGCGTGTCCTGGAAATGCTCGCACATGAAAACGGAATCGCGACCATCGAAAAAGAAATCGGAGAAAAGGTACGCGCCAGCATTGAGAAGGGGCAGAAGGAATACTATCTCCGCGAGCAATTGCGCGTCATCCAGTCAGAATTGGGAGAAAGGGAAGGAAGCCAGGAGGAAGTCGACGCCCTGTTGAAACTTTTGGAAAAGGCGGCGATCCCGGACGAATATAAATCCAAAGTGGAGAAAGAAATCCACCGGCTGGCCAAGCTGCCTGCCGCATATCCCGAAGGATCGGTGCTGCGCACCTACCTCGACACCGTGTTTGAACTTCCCTGGGGCAAGACGGACGGCGAGCGGCTGTCCATTCCGAACGCACGCCGTGTCCTTGACCGCGACCATTACGGCCTCCAGAAAGTGAAAGAGCGTGTATTGGAGTATCTCGCGGTGCGAAAACTGCGGACCGAATCCGGCGATCCTTCGATGAAAGGTCCGATCCTGTGTTTTGTGGGGCCTCCCGGCGTCGGCAAGACATCGATTGCAAAGTCGATCGCGAGCGCGCTAGGCCGCAAGTATGTCCGCATGTCGCTGGGCGGTGTCCACGACGAAGCGGAGATCCGGGGTCACAGGCGCACTTATGTAGGCGCGATGCCCGGCCGGATTCTCAATGCGATCCGCCAGGCGGGGACGGACAATCCGTTGATTTTGCTGGACGAAATCGACAAGCTCGGCAGCGACTACCGCGGCGATCCCTCATCCGCATTGCTGGAGGTACTGGATCCGGAGCAGAACAATTCATTCCGGGATCATTACCTTGAAATTCCCTATGATTTGTCCCATGTGCTGTTTATCACAACCGCCAACACGGTGGAGACCATTCCGCAGGCGCTGTACGACCGCATGGAAATCATCAGCCTGCCGGGTTATACCGAGGCAGAGAAAATTGAAATTGCCTCACGTCACTTGCTTGCCAAACAGATGCTTGCCAATGCGATTCCTGCGGAACGGCTCAAGATCGGCCGCAGTGCACTCCGGGGTTTGATCGAGTGGTACACCCGGGAGGCCGGCGTACGCCAGCTGGAGCGTGAAATCGCACGCCTGTGCCGAAAAGCCGCCATCCGCATGGCGGAAAAGGGAGAGGCAAAAATACAAGTGGAGCGCAAAGACCTGGAGGATTTGCTCGGCAAACGGATCTTCCGGTTCGACATGGCGTCGCGCGTGGATCAGGTCGGTGTCGCCACCGGGCTGGCGTGGACCAGCGCGGGAGGAGACACCCTGTCCATCGAGGTGAACGTGATGCCCGGCAGCGGGCATCTGGAACTTACCGGACAGTTGGGGGACGTCATGAAGGAGTCCGCCAAGGCGGCGATTTCCTATCTCCGCTCTCTGGCTCCTTCGCTGGGGCTGGCCGAAGACCATTTCTCCAAGCATGACATCCATGTGCACGTCCCGGAAGGCGCGACCCCGAAAGACGGTCCGTCCGCAGGCATCACCCTCGCGACTGCGCTGTATTCGGCTTTGACCGGACGTCCGGTCCGACACAATGTCGCAATGACCGGGGAGATCACACTGCGCGGGCGTGTACTGCCGATCGGCGGGCTCAAAGAGAAGGTGATCGCCGCCCGTCGGGCCGGGATCGACACCGTGCTGGTCCCCGAAGAGAACATGCGCGATGTCGACGAAATCCCCGCCGCCGTGTTGAAACAGGTGAAAATCCTGTATGTCACGAGCGTGTCCGACGTGTTCCGGTGCGCGCTGGCCTGACACCTTTCCGGGCCGCCCCTCTTTGCCGTGCCCCCACAGGACCCGCATGGTATAATTTTGTTTGTCGTGTCCCGGATGACACGGATTTCAAAACGGAGGATAACGGGCATGCATGTCTTGATCGAAAAGGTGTTGGCGGCCAATCTGCTGCTGCCCCGGATGGGTCTGGTAGTTTTCACCTGGGGGAATGTGAGCGCGATCGATCGCGCCGGCAATCTGATTGCCATCAAAGGGAGCGGCATTCCTTACGAGGAGATGACCGCGGCCGATATCGTCGTTGTAGATTTGAACGGCAAACTGGTCCACGGAAACCGGCGCCCCAGCAGCGATCTGGAGACGCATCTCGAGCTGTATCGCCGCTTTCCCGCGATCGGCGGCGTCGTGCATACGCACTCGCGCTGGGCGACGTCCTGGTCACAGGCATGCCGGGATCTTCCCCCGTACGGGACCACACACGCTGACACTTTTTACGGCCCGGTTCCCTGCACGCGTCCCCTGACCGACGCAGAAATCAACGGCGCATACGAGCTGGAAACGGGCCACGTGATCGCCGAGACCTTTGAGTCCAGGCGTATCGATCCCGTAGCTGTCCCCGCCGTTCTGGTCGCAGGACATGGCCCCTTTGCCTGGGGCACCGATGCGGTGGACGCCGTACAGCACGCCGCTATCCTCGAAGAGTGTGCCCAAATGGCGTACCATACGGAGACGATTGCCACAGCGCCCGCACCGATTTCGCAAACCCTGCTGGATCGGCATTACCTGCGCAAGCACGGCAAAGACGCCTACTACGGGCAAGGCGGGGGCTCCGATGCTGTCTGACCCGCTGATTGCTTTTCTCCTCACCAATGCGATCGGGGCGGTAGGCGGTATCCTGCTGTACCGTCTGAAAGTGCCGGCCGGTGCGATGATCGGTGCGATGATTGCCGTGATGGTCTTCAACATCCTGGCAGATTCGGCCCTCTATCCGGATGATATCCGCAAATACGTCCAGATCGCATCCGGCATCCTGATCGGGAGCCGTATCCAGCGCAAAGACGTCGGTGAACTCCGGCAGGTAATCGTTCCCAGCCTGCTTCTGCTGGTCGGGATGTTTGCGCTCAATCTCTCGTTTGCGTTTCTGTTTACGCGTTTCGGCAACCTGGACATCAACACGTCTTTGTTTGCCGCGGCACCGGGCGGGATGTCCGACATGGCGCTGATCGCGGAGGATCTCGGAGCCAACACCGCTCAGGTCGCCATGCTCCAGCTGGCCCGCATTCTGTTTATCATTTCACTGTTCCCGTTGCTGTTTAAGTGGCTTGCCGCGCGCGGGTGGCGGTTCGTCCGGCCTGCCGGATGGAAAGACGCGGCGGCCGGCGGCCGGTTCGCGGGGGTTGCTGCCTGTGCGACAGAGCCCGAACCCACTTATGGAGAAGCCATCGTGGAAAGCGATTCCGCGCAGCCACGCCATCCGCCCTTTCGGTTGCGCTCGATCGCCGGTTCGCTCAAGTTCCAGCCGGAGAGCGCAGGGAGGCTCCTGCTGACGATAGGGGTCGCTGTGGCCGGCGGACTGCTGTTGAGCCAGGTCGGCATTCCGGCCGGCGCGATGATCGGCTCGATGATGGCGACTGCGCTGCTCGGCGTATCGACCGGCAAAGTGTTCTTTCCGGTCCGCTTCCGCCCTGTGATTCAAATCTCGGTCGGCGCGTTTCTCGGCGCACGCATGACCTACGATAGTCTATTGTCCTTGCGGGATCTTATCGTCCCCGCGGGGATCATGCTGGTCGGCATGCTGGTCGCTTCCCTCGGGTTTGGCTATCTGATCCACCGGATCACGGGGCTTTCCTTGCCGACGTGTTTTCTGGCGTGTACGCCCGGCGGGCTGGCGGAGATGTCTCTGATTGCGGAAGAGCTCGGCTGCGACGCGCCCAAAGTGGCGGTCATGCACACCTTTCGCCTGATCATGGTGATCCTGTTGTTTCCCACCCTGTTGCGAATCCTGTCAAGCATGTTGACATGAAAGAGGTCCTTGCCTAATGGAGATCCTCCGCTTTAGTTTTGAGGCTGTCATGCCCATCCTGATCCTGATGGGTATCGGTTATTTCCTCAAACACATCGGCATGATCGACGCGAACATGCTCGACAAGTCGAACAAGCTCGTGTTCCGGCTGTTTTTGCCGGTCCGGATTTTCAGCGACATTTACAAGCTCGACCTGTCGCAGGAGTTTGATCCAAAGCTGATCGCGTACGCGGTGGGCGGCATTGTCTTTTCCATCCTTCTCATGCTGCTCATTGTGCCCCGTTTCATTCGAGAAAACGGGAAGAGGGGGAGCATCATCCAGGCGGTATATCGCAGCAACTATGTGATCTATGCGATCCCGCTTGCTTCCAACATGTTTGGAGATGCCGGGGTGGCACCGACCACGATGTTGCTTCCCGTCGTCATGATTTTGTTTAATGTAGTGGGCGTCATCATCCTGTCGGCCTTTTCCGAGAAGAAGGAGGCCAATCAAACGGTGGCACAAGGACTCCTGCGCACGGGAGGCGAAATCGCGCGCAATCCCCTGATCCTGGGATCGGTATTCGGCATCCTGTTTTCGCTGTTGCACATCCCGCTTCCGAGCGTGATGGACAAAGCCGCGCTGCAGATCGGCGGGATCGGATCTCCGTTTGCCTTGTTGCTGTTGGGTGCCCAGTTCGACTGGTCCCGCGCCAAAGGCAACCTGAAGCTCGCGACCGTCGTCTCGCTGGTCCGGCTGATTGCGATGCCCGCCCTGCTGCTGTCGGTCTGTGTGCTCGTCGGTGGATTCCGCGGCGCGCAGTTGGGGGCGTTGTTTAGCCTGTTCTGCACACCGACTGCTGTCAACAGTTATGTCATGGCGAAAAATATGCACAACGACGCGGATTTGGCCGGACAACTCGTCATTATGACCACCTTGTTGTCCGGATTCACGATCTTCGGCGGGATCGCGCTGTTGCGCGGTCTGGGCCTGTTTTAGTCCGTATGTGAAACCGCTTCGGAACCGGTCTTTCCGGCTGGAACCGCTGCTATGAGATCCGAGAGGATCCATCACCGGAGGTGCATCTATGGGCATACTGAACAAAAGGCGGAGCGACGGCATTCTCGTGCGGGACATCGATCCCTATGCGATGTTGCTGCCCTATGTGATGCGCGGGCGCAACGAATCCGCCGTGTATTACTCCAAGCAAATTGACGTCACGCCGGCATTGGCCTTTCTGGCAGACCGGAAAGAACAGGGCGACTATGTCACGGTGTTCAATCTGATCATCGCTGCCATCAAGCGCACGATCGAATTGCGCCCCAAGTTGAACCGTTATATTGCCGGCCGGAGAGTTTACACACACAGGAATTTCGAGGTCCTCTATGTCGTCAAGCGCAGTCTGACCGATACCGCAGGCGACTCGATCGCCCGTGTGGTCCTGGAGCCGTCCGACGATCTGAGCGCGGTCGCGCACAAGGTCAACGACTACAACAAGGAACTCAAGGAAGGCATGGAAAAAGGGGACGACAAACTCATGAAGTTGACGTCCTGGATGCCGCGATGGCTGCTGCGGTTTCTGGTCAGCCTGATCCGTGTTGCTGATTTTCACGGCATCCTGCCCAAGTTCTTGATCGAGATGCTGCCTTTTTATTCCAGTATCTGGATTTCCAATCTTGGATCGATCGGCGCAGACGCTCCTTTTCACCATCTCTATGAAATCGGGACGACTTCCATCTTTATGACCATCGGAAAGATCCAGGAACAGGTCGTCCATACTCCAAAGGGAGATGAAACCCGCAAATTCATCAATCTCATGTTCACCTTGGATGAGCGTATCTGCGACGGATTTTACCTGATCCGGTCCCTGCGGATGTTCGAACGATTCATGGCGAAGCCGAACATGATCGACCGCCCGTCTTCCGACGAGGAAAGCCAGAAAAACCAGAACCACTTCTAACGCGGGCGGAACCGGTGCACGATAAAGGTCCTGAACTGCACAGACCAGATGTGCGCCTTGTACAGTGCCCCCCGGGTATCTACCGCCAAATCGTGCAACATGGGCCCGAAGGGGCGGGAACTCTCTTCCTTGATTCTGCGGGCAAAAACCACCGTGCCGATCACGCGCAGCGCAAAGGACAGGATCAGTAAAATGTGGAATGCGTGGAGAGACTGCCCAAACAGGAACGGCACCCGGGTTCTTGTGAGCACCGGCGTGAGCCAGTCCGACAGCGCGCCACCGATCAGCATTGCCGGCACTACCCCGATGAGAATGGTGCTGATGGCGCGGGCGGATAAATAGACAGAACGTTTCTCTGCAGTGGTGGAAAATATGGCCACGTTCATCACACTGAGATCGACCGTGGTGATGAAGATGCCTCCGCTGAGGTTGACCAGCGCGATCAGGAACAAGGTATCCGGGGTCACAAAGAGCCAGACGAGCGGGGTCAGGCAGACCATCGCACAGGACAGCAACAAGACCGGTCGGTTGCCGAAACGGTCGTTCATCCTTCCCATCCGGCGAATGAACAGGAAGGTGGCGACGCCGGGTACGATCTGTGCCAGTATGGTTTGCAGCCCGAGTGTGATGCCGAGCGTATTGAGCATATACACATTGAAATACGGCCCCGCGAGGTTCAGAGAAAAATACCATACGATGCTGAACAAGAGAAAGGGGCGAAATCCGCGATCCTGAAACGGCTCCAGAAAGGAGCGAAGCCGGATCGGTTTGAATGTGCGCCGGTCGAGTGGCTGATGGGCGGATTCCGGCGGCCGGATCTTCAGGTAGGTCAATGCGTCCGCGATGCCCGAGACAGCAGCCAGTGTGAACAGGATCGCATACTTGGAGGGATTTCCGTCAAGCCGGGGGAGCAGTGCGGACAACAAAAGGGCAAACCCGACATTGAACAGCGTGACCATCCGCTGTCTCGTGCCGAAATACTGTCCTTTGCAAGCAACTGGAATCAAGGAGCCAAACCAGGTGTTGAGTCCGATGTCCCCGACCCAGAGCAAACAGGATCCCACGAACAGTACGCCTGCGGCCAGCAGAACGGCCACTCCGGTGGGAAGTCCTCCCGCCAGCAAGGGCACGACACCCAACAGAACAAACAGGGGTTTGAGGAGCAGCCAGGACAGGATGCTCCATTTTTTGATGCCCCCATGCCGACCAAAAAAGACCGAGGCCGGAATCTGGATCAAAATCGTGAGTTGGGGGATGGTCAGGAGCATACCGTACAGGCGGTCGTTGAGACCGAGTCCCTTGAGGTAGGCGGTCAGGACCGGGGAGGCACCCGGGAAGCCCGTGATGACGGAAAACATCGCACCGACACAAACCGCAAAGATCGCCAGATCCAGATCGGCGCGGGTGCGGCTGTCCATATGCGTGCCGTAGCCCGATACATAGTCGCTGCCCGGTTTCAATCTTCCGATGAGGTGGTTCCAGGGTTTCATGCATTACACTCCGATCGGAACGGCCGCCTCCGGTGTGCCATCCGCAGGTGGTGCGGATCGGCCTTGAAAGGAGACGAGGTCATCCCCCGCGCAGTCCTACCAGGGCAAGCAGGCGCCCTAGGATGGAATTGTCATTGTATACCATGGGCGGGGTGTCGGGAAACTGTGTCAGCATCCGAATCGCGTAAACCGCGAGGAAAGCGACAATCAAGACCACTGCGGCATGCTTGAAAGCGCGGGTGTGCAAAAAACCAGGAGAACGCCACAGCAAAAACGGCAGCCCGATCAGGAGGAGGAGACCCAGCGGGAATAGGGGATGCATCCGAAAAGCAGCCGAAAGATTTCCGCCCAGCGCCAGCCATACGGCGCGGGTCAATCCGCACCCGGGACAAGGGAATCCGGTGGTGCCGTTCAGTACGCAAGGCGAGCCAGACAGGATCCACAGCAGGGATGCAAAGACGGCGGTCACGGCTACGGGGATCCGGTTGTGCCGGAGAAATCCCCATATACGTGCCGTCGCATCTCGCACAGTGGCAATCAGACCCGATCCGGACAGTGTCTCAGCTCCGGACCCAGATCTCGTTCAGCGCTTCCTGTACCTGGTATTCCATGATGTAGGTGCCGACACCCGCGAGGAACGACAGCAGGATCCACAGAACGAAATTGGATTTTCCGGTAAGACCTGCACGTGTTTGCAGTTCCACGACCGCTTCGTCGATTTTGTACATGCCGACAAAAATCAGCGGGAAGCAGAGAATGCCCACGAGGAAATAGAGCACAAAATTGATCCGCTCTTCTCCCAACGCCGCGTTGATCTCTTTCGACACCAGGTAGAACCAGTAAATCCCGTAAAGTCCGCAAGTGACCAGCGTGAGCAGGATGATCGTGACAGGATTGCGTGTTTCACCTTTGGGCATACGATTTCCTCCGATCAGATGACGATCCGGTTTGACCCGAACTGGACGATGTTCTACTTCATTTTATGGTTAGCACACAACGAGCGCAAGACTGCGGGAGAAGAAAGGCTGCAAATGCCCACCTGGGAAGCCGTGACCGGTCCCGGCCGCGGTTGGGACCGGTCTCCCCGGCTCTCGGTTGGGTGCGTTATCGGAGTTCTGCTCTCTCTTCTGCCCGGTCTTCTGGCCGGTCGCGGAGGATCATCGACATGACATCGTCGGGTTTCTCTTGCAAGGCATGGCAGATTGACATAAATTTACGGAGGGAGATGTTGTTGTCTCCGTGCTCCACCGCACAGTAATACGACACGTTGATCTCGGCTTCATAGGCCAGATCGGCCTGGGTCATGTTTTTGGCGAGCCGGAGGCGCCGCATCACGCCTCCCACCCGCCTTGGGCCCTCCGTTCTGCTGGACACTTCGCGTTCCTCCTTTGACTGTTTGCACATCGGCCTGCCCGACCGGATGCGCGGCTTTCCAACACTCTTTTGGCGAGAACATGTAGGGTGAGAATAACCGCTTTGTCTTATGGATGCAATCGGATATAAACGAAGTTTGATCCCCGCGTACCGACCCGGGTCTTTGGCTGTCGATTGAAACCCGCCCGGTCATCTGTTATAACCTGTGCATGACAACAGATAAAAAAAAGAACGAAGGCTCCATGCGGGCCGAACCGGACCCGACGGACGACAGCCCGGAGCGGGTGATTCTGATCGGGGTCGTTTTTGATGCGGATCCCGCCGGAGAAGAAGAAGCCGAGCGCTCGATGGCGGAATTGGCGTTGCTCGCTGAGTCCGCAGGTGCGGTGGTAGCCGGCCGTGCGTTGCAGAAACGAGCAAAACCGGACGCGGTCACCTATATCGGCAAGGGGAAGCTGCTCGAGGTGTCGGATGCGGCGGACGCGTTGGATGCCGGCACGCTGGTGTTTGACGACGAGTTGTCTGGTGCGCAGCTCCGCAACATCGAAGAAGCGACGGGCCGCAAAGTCCTGGATCGAACTCTTTTGATCATGGACATTTTTGCGGGTCGCGCCAAAAGCCGGGAAGGAAGACTCCAAGTCGAGCTCGCCCAGCAGAGGTACCGCTTGTCTCGGCTGGTTGGCATAGGGAAGGGCTTGTCCAGACAGGGAGGCGGGATCGGCACGCGCGGACCCGGGGAATCAAGGCTGGAAAGCGATCGGCGCCACATCGCGCGCCGGATCAAAATCCTGTCCGACTCCATCGCGGAAGTGCGGGGCCAGCGCCAGCGCACACGGGAGGGAAGACGGCAGTCCGAAGTCTTTTCCATTGCGTTTGTGGGGTACACCAACGCCGGCAAATCGACTTTGATCAACGCGCTCTGCGACACAACCCTCTACACCGAGGACCGCGTGTTCGCGACACTGGATCCCGCTGTGCGTCGGCTGCCGCTGGACGCGAGCGTCCAGGCGGTTGCAGTCGATACGGTCGGATTCATCCGGAAACTCCCGCACCATCTGGTCGACGCGTTCAAATCGACGTTGGAAGAAGCGGTTTTGGCGGATTTGATCGTGTTGGTGGTCGACGCCTCCGATCCGGACCGGCTCCGGCAGATCGAGGTGGTCGAGGAGATCCTGCGCGGACTCGACGCGGCGGATCGTCCCCGATTGACCGTCTTCAACAAAACGGACCGGAACGTGCTGCCGGATCACGCTGCGGTGCTTTCTCTTCCGGGCGAACGGGTGCCCTCCGATGTTTTTGAGGTTTCGGCGGTCACCGGGCAGGGGCTGGAGCGGTTGCGGGCGGCACTTCGCGTGCGGGCGGAGGCCGGCACGGTTCGGGTCCGGTTGCGCATCCCGTTTGCCGAGTCCGGGCTGGTCGACGAATTGCACCGGTCCGCACGGGTGGAATCTCTTGCCTATGCACCCGATGCAATCGAACTCGACGCAGTCGTACCGGTGTCGCGCTTGACGCGTTTTGCTCGTTTCCAGGTGCGTGACTTGTAGTGACCTGCGCGAGGCCGAACGTTGTGGTTCAACCCTCTCTTTTGCATAGATGAATCCTCCTGTGAACACCATAAACCGACTCGCAGCGGATGGATATAAAATTCAAACGCTTGTTTGCGGATGTGATTGTCATAGACTGGCGCGGCATGGTATGATCGAAGTAGTTTGGATATCAAAATTTCTTACGGGAGGGGCTGCGCTCCGGCGTCATGCATATGGATGATTATGAAGTCCGTTTCAACGATGTCCTGCTCGATATCTTCGACGGCATCCTGATCACGGAAGAAAAGGCACTCCGGACCGGCAATTTCAGCGATCTGACCATCGCGGAAATGCATACGCTGGAGAGCATCGGATTGTATGAAGCGCGAACTATGAGCGAGACGGCCGCGCGGCTCGGGGTGACGACCGGAACGCTAACCGTAGCGGTCGACCGATTGGTGCGCAAAGGGTATGTCATCCGGGAAAGAGATCAGGCGGACCGCCGGATCGTACGGGTGATGCTGACCAGAAAAGGCAAATTGGCCTATCGGATCCACAGCCGTTTTCACCATCTGCTGGTGGAGCGGATTACCCATGGGTTGGACGAGAACCGCAGGGAGATCCTGTTGGATATGTTGGAAAACATCGATGGATTTATTCGTGAGCAGGTCCGCAGATACGACCACGAGCGGCTTTCGGTCAGCCGCCGTCTATCAAAGGAGTCTTGAGATGGCAGAGTCAGTCGACAGACAGACAGTTTTTGAAAAAGTCGCGGCGGCAGTCGCGACCGTGTTGTCCGTGCCCGTGGATCGAATCGGCGAAGACAGTTCCTTTACCGCGGATCTGGTGGTCGATTCCCTCTTGATGTACGAAATCGTCATCGACCTCGAAGAGCTGTTTGACACCCGGATTTCCGACAACGACATCGACCAGATTGAAACCGTTTCGGATGTGGTCGACTTCATCATAGCCCGCAAGGACTAAAGGAGATACATATGCAGATCCTCAAAGGAATTACACATTTTCAAGTCCGGTCGTTTACCGATCTGCGAGACATGATCCGGCAATCCGCGGAGCTGTTTGGCAGTCAGGTCGCCTTTCGTTTCAAAGAAACCCCCAAAGCTGCTGTCGAGACCCGGACATATCGACAGTTTCTGACCGATATCGAAGCACTGGGTACGGCGTTGACCGCACATGGGCTCGCCGGCAAACGGATCGCGGTGATCGGCGAGAACTCGTATGCATGGTGCCTGGCCCATGCCGCCGTGATCAGCGGTGTCGGGGTTGTGGTCCCTCTGGACCGGTTGTTGCCGGAGGACGAAGTGCTGGGACTGCTCGCGCGGGCGGATGTGTCCGCGGTGCTCTATGACGGGGCTTTTCATCCGGTGATGCAAAAGGCCGCTGCCACGCTGCCGGGTATCCGGCGCTTTGTGTGCATCAGAAGCGCTACGCTCAAACTGGCAGAGGGAGAAGATCCTTTTGTCGATCCCGCGGAAGCGGACAGCCGGGAAGGGAGTGCCTTCCTGCGGCTTGCGGATCTTGCAGCCGAGGGACAACGTCTGTTGGCGAACGGGCAACGCGACTATGTCGATGCTCCGATCGATCCTGCGGTGCTTGCTTCGCTGCTCTACACGTCCGGCACCACCAGTGCCTCCAAAGCAGTCATGCTGTCTCACGCGAACATCGCTGCGGACATCCGCGGCATGGCGGAAATGATCGATATCCCCAATGGCACACGGATGCTGTCGATCCTGCCGCTCCACCATACGTTTGAAAACACCTGCGGCTTGTACATGGGTCTTTTTGTCGGTGCCGAAATTCACGAATGTGACGGACTCCGGTACATCCAGCCCAATCTCAACGAGTACGGGATTGACATGCTGATCGGCGTGCCGGCTGTGTTTGAGAGCTTTTATGGCAAGGTGAAAGACACGCTGCGCAAAACCGGAAAAACCCGGACGGTCGCGATCATGCGGAAGCTGACCAAAGCACTGCGCGTCGTGGGGATCGACCTGCGGCGGAAAGTATTCAAACGCATCCTGGACGCGTTTGGCGGCCGTTTGGCGATCGGGATTTGCGGAGCCGCACCGATCGATCCAGAGATTATCCGCTTTTTCGATGACATCGGGGTTCGGATCTATCAGGGCTATGGGCTGACCGAAACTTCACCGGTGGTCGCAGGGTGCAATTCCAAGGTGTTTGTGGCCGGAACCGTCGGCCAGCCGGTCGGAGGGGTCGAGGTGGGCATCGACAACGAGCGGGACGGCGAAGAAGGAGAAATCCTTGTGCGGGGACCGATTGTCATGCTCGGATACCACGACGCCCCGGAACTGACGGCCGAGACCATCGATGCGGACGGCTGGTTCCACACCGGGGATGTCGGTCGGATCGATCCCAAGACCAACTGCCTGTCCATCACGGGGCGGATCAAGTCCATGATCGTGTTGAAAAACGGGAAGAAAGTATTCCCGGAAGAGCTCGAATTTTTGATCGGGCAATTCGATTACATCAAAGAAGCGATGGTCTGGGGCGACGAGGATGCGGACGGAGACGTCATATTGAGCGCCAAATTTGTCGTAGACCGCAGCAAATTGGAGGAAAGCGGCCAGTCCGCTCCGACCGAGACGGAACTGAAGACCATGCTGGACGACCTGGTCAGAAAGGTCAACGCCGCGATGCCCTCGTTTAAGTCCATCCGGTATTATGTATTTGGCTTCCAGGAGATGGTCAAGACCACCACCTTGAAAATCAAGCGCAACATCGAGGTGGAACGTGTCCGCAGCCTGATGTCCCGGACCAGCCTCAAGTGGAAGGAACTCACAGGCCGCAACATCGACCATCTGGCGGATTCGGATCCCGAACGGGGAGAGGGACCGGCAACAGGCGATAGGGACACACAGCGATAACTCATCCGACGACGGAAAAACGGGGGTGGATCCGTATGGCTGATTCGGGGATGCATCCCGACGGGAAACTGGTATTTCTCATCAATCCAACCTCCGGCAAGCCGTCGGTACAGAAACGGTTGTCCGAACTGCTGGCTGCTCTCGAGGAGCGCACGGAACCCGGACAGATGCTGCGGGTCGTGACCGAAGCACCCGGCCATGCCACAGCACTGGCCGAAGAGCTGTCACGTAAGTACGAAGGACAGGCGACCCTGTATGTGTGCGGCGGAGACGGAACCGTACACGAGGCGGTCAACGGCCTGATGGCGGCCGGAAGCCGTGCCCTGCCGTTTGCGGTTCTCCCGACCGGTACCGGGAACGACTACGCAAGACATTTGTACGGGCAGACGGATCTGGAAACGGTCCTGGACGATCTGGCGGCCAATCGCCTTGCGCTGCAGCCGATCGATGTCGTGCGAGCCAACGGGCGATACAGTGCCAATGTCATGTCTTTCGGGCTGGATACACGCGTACAGATGATCAATGAACGTCTCGCGGACAAAGCGGCCTTTCTGGGGGAGACCACCTTTCTGTTCTCTGCCCTTGCGGGTCTTTTAGGACGGCGGAAATTCCGGATGCGTCTGGAAGCGGAGGAACGCACACCCGACGGCGGATTCCGCAGCGTGAGCCGGGAATTTGACTACATACTGATGGCGATCTGCAACGCCGAGTACTATGGCGGCGGATTTCAGCCCGCGCCTGGTGCGAACAGCGCCGACGGTCTGCTCGAAATATGCCATGTCGATCCCATGGGATTGCCCGCCATCCTGCGACTCCTGCCCAAATACCGCAAAGGCGCCCATCTCGGCCATCCGAGCGTACACCGTATGACGGTTCGCAGCGGATTGCTGGCATCGCTGGACGGGTCCTTGCCGCTGCTGGGCAACATGGACGGAGAAGTCTTTACGACAGACCGGTTGGAGTTTGAGTGCAAGCCGTCCGCGCTGCGGGTTTACCGGGCGGCGGTTCCGGTCAATGAGGCCTGATCCGCTCAGCCGGGCAGACGCGGCACACGTTTGTGGGCGGCGCGTTCTTCCATCCAGGCGATCAGCGCCGCGGTCATTTCGTGTGCGTCCTTATAATCCCCAGGCAGAAGCGGCTGGCCGTAGGTGATGACCAGAGATTTGCGTCGCAATGTTCCGGGCAGAAACGGCTTGGGATTTTTGAAATGCCGGTTGAAAATCTCGTATCCCCCGTCGATGAACACCGGTACCAGCGGCACACCTGCTTTCATGGAAACGTAGGCTGCGCCGTCTTTAAACTCGCCCAACCCGCCGTCTTCCGAACGCGTGCCTTCCGGATGCACCAACAGGATCCCGCCTTTTTCCACTTCTTTCTTGGCGATGATCAGTCCTCGAACCGGGTTGCCAAACCGATCGACCTGAATGCCGCGGCCGACCTGGAGGATGACTTTACCCAGCCATCCGTGTTTGGTTTTGAGATCGGAGGCCGCCAGACTGCAAAACCGGCGGAAGTGACCGCGCGGGAGAAACGCGCCGACCCACATGCCGTCGATGTAGGTTTCGTGGTTTGCGGCCAGGACATAGGGGGGTGCGGTGGGGAGACGGTCTCGTCCCTCGACCTCGATCCGAAGCAGCAGGCGGGACAGCCCCATGGCGATGTGATAGGCGAGATGGCCGACCAGTCCACGCGGGGTGGGGGTGGCGACCGGAAAAGGAGTCAGCGGGGTACGGGTTTCCAATGGACTCTTCCTTTCCGAACGGGGAACGGCGTCACCTCATGGCGGATGACGCCGCTTCATTTTTCATAGAGGATACCATATTATGGACGGGAATGACATCCGGGTGCGGGAGGGCATATGTTCGAGACACAGTTCCGGGTACGATATTACGAGACCGATGCGATGGGAATCGTCCACCACTCCAACTACCTGCGCTGGTTTGAGCATGCCCGTACGGAGTACCTGCGTGCGATCGGCACCCCATACCGTGCCTTGGAGGAATCCGGACTGGCGGCGGTTGTGGTGGAAGCGCATTGCAAATACATCCAACCCGCCCGATACGATGATCTGGTGTCGGTACGGGTCCGTATGGGGGCATATACCGCCGTGCGGGTTGAGCTGGTATACGAGGTGACGTGCGGGAATGTGACGCTTTGTACGGGTTCCACGCGTCATGCGTTTCTGCGGGACGGACGCCCGGTCTCGCCCGCGCGGAGCCTACCGGATCTACACAAGGCGTTTGAGAACGCACAGCGCGCGGAACAGACGGAGCAGGGGGAGAGTGACCATGTTTGACGGACCGGTGGTTCATGTCGTGGAGGGACGTCAGCGCAAGCTGCTGGATGGCAGTCCCTGGATTTATCGAAACGAAATCCAAGCCATCGAAGGGGAGCCGATCGATGGCGACCTGGTGCGTGCCGTCGACTATCGGGGACGGTTGATCGGATTGGGGATCATCAATACCGCATCGGTCATCACGGTCCGGTTGTTGTCTTATCGGGAAGTTGCGATCGATGCGGCGTGGATCGCTGAGCGGGTACGACGTGCAGTCGCGTATCGCGCTATTTTCCGGCGGAGCGATACAGACGGGGTGCGGCTGGTGTTCGGCGAAGCCGACGGCCTGCCCGGGGTGGTCGCGGACCGGTTTGGCCCGGTGATCGTGGTGCAGATCCACGCACGTGGGATGGAGCGCTGGAAAGAGACCATCGCAGGTGAGTTGGTCGCGTTGGAGCGTCCCGAATCTCTGGTGTTTGCCAACGACGATCCGATCCGGTCACGCGAAGGGCTGCCATTGTACCGGTCGGTGTTTCACGGCCCGGATCTCGACAGCGTCTTGATGCGGGAAAACGGATTGACATTCCAGGTCGATTTGCGGCAAGGCCAGAAGACAGGACACTTTCTCGACCAGAAGGCCAATCACCGGTTCCTGCAAAAGTTTGTCAGGGACAAAACGGTGCTCGACGCATTCACGTACTCCGGCGGATTTGCACTGCATGCCGCCTCAGCGGGGGCGGCAGCGGTCGAAGCGGTCGATATTTCGGCTGCGGCGTTGGATCTTGCCCGGGAGAACGCGTGCGCAAACGGACGGGAGGACATTCGTTTTGTCGAGGCCAACGCGTTCGACCACCTCCGGAACCTGCATGCACAAGGCGCGCGTTTCGATGTGGCGGTCCTGGATCCGCCGGCGTTTGCTTCCAGCCACAAGGCGCAGGCCGGAGCCGTGCGCGGCTACAAAGAGATCAATCTCGGGGCGATGCGGCTGCTGCCTCCCGGCGGGCTCCTCGCCACGCATACCTGCTCGTATCATATGCCGGAAGACCTGTTTACCCAAACCGTTCTGTCCGCCGCCCGCGATCTGCGACGGCGCGTACGCATCGTCGCGGTCCGCCGGCAAGATTATGATCACCCGGTTCTCGCCGGGCACCCGGAATCCCTGTACTTGAAAAGTCTATGGCTGCAGATGCTGGATTGATTAGGAGGGAACGGACGAGTGGATCAGGAGATTCTGCTTTTTTTTGAAACGCTCCGCTCCGCACCGCTGGATACCTGGATGGGGATCCTGACGTGGTTGGGGTCCGAGCAGGTTGCGGTGCCCGTGGTGTGTGTCATTCTCTGGTGTGTGGACAAGACACTTGGCTATCGTCTCGGGACGGCTTTGTTTTTCTCTCAGGGGCTCAATCAAACGTTGAAAGTCGTATGTGCCGTCCCCCGTCCCTGGGTCCGCTGGCCGGGGGTGGTCCAACCGGTCGCATCTGCGGTGCCGGCCGCGACCGGATACTCGTTTCCGAGTGGTCACACCAGTACGGCTGCCGCCCTATATCCGACGCTGGCAATGCGAGGGGGTCCGGCGACATCCGGCAAACGGGTGAGAGTTGCCACCGCGGCTCTTGCCGGGTTGGCACTCCTGGTTGTCGGGATCACACGGGTGTATCTTGGTGTGCACACCCCGACCGACGTCTGGAGTTCCGCGCTGATCACGCTGGCGGTCGTGGTGGTGGCCAATGTCCTGTTCGACCGGATCGGGCAGGGACGCGTCAGCGACCGTGCCGTACTCGCGGGGGGACTCGTGTTTTCCGCGCTGGTCATCGCGTTTGCGACGGCGGTGTCGCTGCTCAGGTCGGACACCCACCCGGAGATGGCCGAGCAGGCGCTGGACGCTTTCAAAGCGGGCGGGGCGATGGCCGGGTTCACCTTGGGATGGGCGGTGGAAAAACACTGGATCCGGGCGGAGGTTAAAGCTCCGCCGATGATCCAGTTGCTCAAAATCGTCTGTGGAATCGGAGTGCTCCTGGTCTTGAAAGAAGGGATAAAACCGTTACTGGAGCGGCTGATTCCGTATGCTCCCGTTGCCGACGGACTCCGCTATGCCCTGGTCGCGCTGTGGGCCACATGCGGATTGCCCGCGGCGGTGCGATGGATACGTCTACGGCTCAGGCGTGTTCCCAGATCCGGTTGAGTTCGCCCTGCGCGATGGCCGCCGCGACGACCGACATACCGAACACGCTGAGCAGCAAATAGATCAGGGAGTTGTCTTTGGGCGGAAGGCCTGCGATCGCGGAGCAGGCTTCC
>LSQX01296353.1_pt1 | contig 37270 bp, 30 predicted proteins | sample 654561 | NCBI WGS metagenome assembly LSQX01 (sample SAMN04489861, study PRJNA283612) | anaerobic digester metagenome | isolation source: 4 biogas reactors fed with cattle manure at either 37C or 55C with and... | place: Denmark: Kongens Lyngby | collected 2014 | reverse complement strand
GCCCCCTACTGCAGGGAGGTGCTCTTCTTTCCTTGGCAGCGCATGAAGGATGAGGTTATGCAATGGCGAATATACCCTACTGTGAGGTGATTTGCCATGCGACCGCGTGACGCGTACGCAGAACCGTATCGAATCAAAGTGATTGAACCTATCAGGATGACCACGAAGGAGGAGAGATTGCAGAAAATAGAGGAGGCAGGCTACAACGTCTTCAGCCTCAGATCGGAAGATGTGTATGTTGACCTCCTCACCGACAGCGGCACGCCTGCAATGAGCGATGCGCAGTGGGCCGCGCTCATGCGGGGCGATGAAGCATATGCCGGGAGCAAGAGCTTCTACCGTTTCCAGGATGTTGTGAGAAAGATAACCGGGTACGAATACGTGATCCCCACCCACCAGGGGCGGGGTGCCGAACATGTCATCATGACTACACTTGTAAAGAAGGGCGATGTGGTCCTCGGAAACATGCACTTCGACACCACCTTGGGCCATATCCTCCTAAGGGGCGCAGAGCCTGTCAACCTGCTCAGGCAGGAGGGCTATGCTGTGGAGAGCAATGAGCCCTTCAAGGGCAATATTGACCTTGAAGCGCTTGACAGGGAGCTTGGTGCGCACGGGCCTGAAAAGGTTCCCTTCGTCCTTATGACAGTAACATGCAACAGCAATGGTGGCCAGCCTGTGTCGATGGCAAACATAAAGGCGGCCAGCGAAATAGCGCACAAGCATGGAGTACCCCTCTTCTTCGACTGCGCCAGATTCGCCGAGAACTGCTGGTTCATCAAGAACCGTGAGCCCGGATACGAAAAGAGGAGCCTTCTTGAGATTGCGCAGGAGATGTTCTCCTACGGCGACGGCTGCATAATGAGTGCCAAGAAGGACGCCCTCGTGAACATGGGCGGCTTTACGGCAATGCGCGACCATGAGGTATATAGCAAAGCCATCGAGTGGGTGATACCCTTCGAGGGATACGTGACATACGGCGGCCTTGCCGGACGGGACCTTGAGGCCATGGCTGCGGGGCTTTCGGAAGTGCTCGACGATGATTACCTGGAGGACCGCATCGGGCAGGTAGCCTACCTTGCCGATCTCCTGCTGGAAAGAGGAGTACCGGTGATTACGCCTGCAGGGGGGCACGGCGTATACGTTGACGCCAGGGCAGTGTTGCCCCATATCCCCCAGTCCCAGTTCCCTGCCCAGGCGCTAACGGTGGAGCTTTACGTAGAAGGCGGGGTCCGCGGCGTGGAGCTCGGCGCGTGCGCCTTTGCCCGGACAGACGAGGCAACAGGCGAGACTATATATCCAGAGCTTGAACTGGTAAGATTGGCCATTCCTCGACGAGTTTATACCGACAGGCACATGCTCTGTGTGGCAAGGGCTTTCGAAGGGATTCTCGAGAGGCGCAGCTCTATCAGGGGGCTCCGCATCACCTATGAGGCGCCTGTGTTGCGCCACTTCACAGCGAAATTCGAGAGGGTTTAGGTAAACGGGGGAGGGAGCGTCGCAGATCTCCTTCCCCTCGTGCAGGATAATACTGCACTTGTGACGAAATCTTGCCTGCAATTTCGAATTACGGAGGCGTAAGAGTATGAAGCGCGCTTTGCTCGCCACAGCCCTGGTGATTATGTGTGTAGTGTTAAGCGGATGTACCCTGTATTTTGGAGGATGGGCCACTGCCGGCGGCCGTGTGGTGGAGCGCGTGGACGGCGTCCCCGTTCCCGGGGCGACTGTGTCACTCAAGTCGGTGTCCAATCCCGATTACGGCCTTAACTGCGTCACTGACCAGAAAGGGTATTGGGCCACTCCGGTGAAGCTCAAGTGCGACATGTACGACGTTACAGTCAGCAAAAATGGTTATGTGGAAGTCGGGCCGTTTGGCTTTCCCATGCCAAAGAGAGGCGCCCACTACACCATGGAAACCATTGAAATGGAGAAGCCACAGGAAAAGCCCGATAAGTAGCGGGTAATTCATACGAGCGTCGGCGCCCTCTCCGCTTTCAGGCGGGGCGGGCGCTTACTTATTCCTCCCGCTGGGGAGCATACTCCTGAATACTTCGAAGGAGCGAGTCCATAATGAAGCACCGCATCCATGTGAAGCGTCGCAACAAAGTATCTGTCATAGGCGCCGGTCTCGTGGGATCCACATACGCCTACACCTTGATGATGAGCGGGACCGCCTCAGAGATAGTACTGCTCGATGCCCGCACGTCCCGGGCCGAGGGGGAAGCTATGGACCTGTCGCACGGGGCGCCCTTCGTGCCTCCTGTTGTGATCCGAAGCGGGGACTGGGAGGCCACTTCCCATTCGGACATTGTAGTGATAACGGCAGGGGCGGCGCAGAAACCTGGCGAAACCAGGCTCGATCTTGCCAGGCGAAACGTGGAGGTATTCCAGGACATAGTCCCCAAAGCCGCTGCGGCAAGCCCAGATTCAATAATCCTGGTAGTGACCAACCCTGTAGATCTCATGACGTATGCAGCCATCATGTTGTCTGGATTTCCTGACAACCATGTTATAGGCTCGGGCACCCTTCTCGACAGCGCCAGGTTCAGGCAGCTCATCGGCAAACACTGCAAGGTTGCGCCGGGAAACGTCCACGCATACATCATAGGCGAGCATGGAGACTCGGAGGTGCCGCTGTGGAGCACCGCGAACATTGCAGGGCTTCGGTTGGACGAATACTGCCCTGTATGCGGAAGAGCGTGCGACATGTCTATCAGAACGCGCATCTTCGAGGAGGTGCGCGATGCGGCGTACGCAGTGATAGAGCGAAAAGGCGCCACGTACTACGCAATAGCGTTAGCCCTTGCCGCAGTTACCCGCGCCATACTTCGCGATGAGAACGCCGTAATGACAGTCTCCTGCCTGATTGACGGCTTCTGCGGAGCCGACAACATATGTCTTTCATTGCCTGCAGTGGTTAACCGCGCAGGGATCGATCGCCTACTCCATATCCCCCTTACACAGGAAGAATGCGAAAGCTTCCAGCAGTCGGCCCGCATATTGCAGGACGCCGCTATTTCAGTAGGCTTGCGCGACTGATAAGAGGTATTCAGCAATGAATGTAGTAGTTAATTGGTGGCAATAGTCGTGCCAACATTCGAGTTTGCGGGGGAGGCGTACTTGATGAAGCTTGCGGCCAAACACGCACTCTGTTCGGGGTGCAGGGTGTGCCAACTTGCGTGTTCGCTATCGGTATTTGGCGAAAACAACCCCAAAATGGGCCTTTTGGCGATCGAAGCGCACTTTCCGGCGCCGGGCAGGTATGAAATCAAGCATTGCACCCAGTGCGGAGAATGTGCAGCGGTTTGCCCTGTTGATGCCATTACTGAAACAGACGGCGTCTACAGGATTGACAAAGATGTGTGCATTGCGTGCCACGCATGTGTGGAGGCATGCCCCCATGGCGTCATCATAGTCCACAAGGGCCAAGATGTACCATCGAAATGCATTTCATGCGGCGCCTGCGTGGATGTGTGCCCGACGGGCGCAATATACGATTCAGACTCTGGGGAAGGAGGCAGATAAGATGCGCGGAGGATACATGGGGAAAATTCTCAGGGTGAACTTGACGGACGGCACAGCTCACTCGGAGCCGACTGATCCGGAGATGGCCCGCGATTTCATAGGCGGCCGCGGATTCGTCCAGAAGATTCTTTATGATGAAGTTCCTGTGGGTGCAGATCCTCTGGGCCCCGACAACAAAGTCGTTGCGGCCCCTGGACCATTGTCGGGCGTATTTATGCCTTCGTCAGGGAAAGTCCAGTTCGGCGCAAAATCTCCCGCTACCGGCATCATGGGAGATGCCAACATGGGAGGCCATTTCGCAGTAGAGATAAAATACGCCGGATATGACGCAATCATCCTTGAGGGCATGGGCAGCCGCCCATCAGTCGTAGTCATAGACGATGACAGGGTTGAGATAATCGACGGATCGAAGTACTGGGGCAAGGGGTCGTCAGTCGCCGAGAAGATGATCAAGGACGATCTGGGCGAGGACTTCCAGATTGCAGTTATCGGCCCTGCGGGCGAGAACATGGTCAACATCGCCTGCGTATCCCATGACTACGGACGCCAGGCAGGAAGGTGCGGAATAGGAGCTGTAATGGGCTCCAAGAAGGTCAAGGCCATTGCAGTGAGGGGAAGCCAGTCGGTGCCCCTTGCCGATCCCGAGGGAGTTCTGGAATACGGGAAGAAGATGTTCTACGGCTGCTTCGAGAAGCCCGGATTCCGTGAATGGACTCCTTTGGGCACTCCGGGCGTCACCCCGTGGGTCAACGAAGTGGGAGCCTTTCCAACGAAGAACTTCTCCACAACGTATTTTGACGAGCATGAGGAGATTGGCGGCGAGGCCCTGAAAGAGCGCATATGGCTGACTGACAAGGGATGTTTTTGCTGCCCGACGCCTTGCGGCAAATACTCCCGGACAACGGTGGGAGAGAAGTCGGCATATGTGGAAGGGCCGGAGTATGAGACCGTAGCTCTTCTCGGCGGCAACTGCATGCTTTCGACCATAGAGGAAGTTGCCTATGCGAACTACGTCTGTGACGAACTTGGGCTTGACACCATATCAGGGGGCAACGTGATCGGATTTGCCCTGGAATGCGCAGAGCGCGGAGTGATCACAGAGGAGCAGATAGGCAGGCCCGTGAAATGGGGAGACATAGACTCCTTCGTCTACCTGGCCGAGAAGATTGCAAGGCGCGAAGGCATCGGCGACATTCTGGCGGATGGAGTCAAGGCCGCATCCGAAGAGTTTGGACAGGGTTCTGAGAAATACGCTATCCACGTCAAGGGCCTGGAGTGGAGCGGTTACGAGGCCAGATGGGCGCCGGCAATGATGCTGGCCTACATGACATGCGACATAGGCGCGCACCACAACCGGGCCTGGGCCATAACTTACGACGTGGCCAAAGGGCGTGAAAACACTGAAGGCAAGGCCGCTAAGGTCATCGAACTCCAGCGGATAAGGCCTTCCTTCGACCTATTAGGGTGTTGCCGGCTCCAGTGGGTAGAGATCGGATTCGAATTCGACTACTACCCTGTGATGTTCGAGGCCGTAACAGGCCGAAAGATGACAGAAAAAGAGCTCTATGATGCCACCGACAGGGTGTGGAACCTGACACGGACCAGGGCATTCCTGGAGCTGCCTGATTTCGGCAGGGCCGCTGATTATCCTCCTGCAAGGTTCTATGAAGAGCCCATCCCCACAGGGCCCGCTAAGGGCAAGCTGATAAAGAAAGAACAGCTCGATGAGATGCTCGACGATTACTACGAGCTCCGCGGATGGGACGAAAACGGGACCCCCACCCGAGAGACCTTGGAGGAGCTTGGTTTGGAGAAGTGCATACATGACCTCGAGTCGGCGAAGATTCTGTAGGCCGGATTCAGCTTGCGGCGGCAGTCGGCAGGCCGCCCGGCCTGGCCTTACGAACGGGAGCTGGCAGAAGACGTGAAAGTGAAAGTCGTAGTGCACGGGCATGCCAGGGAATACTTTCCCGATCCCAGGGAGGAGTTCGAATACGAATTCACTCCCGGAGAGCGAGTAGCTGACATGCTTGCGGCAAAAGGCATCAAGAAAGAGCTGATAATGCGAGTCGTGGCCGGAGGCGCATCTGTGCCCCTCTCGCATGAGCTGTGCAAGGGAGAGACGATTATCCTCCTCACGCCAATGGCTGGAGGATGACGGGGCAAAGCAAACGGTGCATGCGAAACATGCGGAACACATGATTGAAACAGGGCCCCGGCAGGCATTCCAAAGCTTGCCGAGGCCCTGTATCATGCTATGTTAGGCCCCGTTTGCCCTATTTGAGGAAGATTCCGTTGCGCTGAACTACAACACCGTCCAGGTGGATCTCGCCGCCCTCTCGAAGGTCTGCGATCATGTCCCAGTGAATTGCCGATTCGTTGGTTCCCCTGGCCTCCGGGTACGACTGGCCCAGGGCTATGTGGACAGTCCCGCCGATCTTCTCGTCGAAGAGAATGTCGCGAGTGAACCTGGTTATCCCCGGGTTCGTTCCTATGCCGAACTCCCCGATGTATTTTGCGCCGGGGTCGGTGTTGAGCATCTCCAGGAGGAACTCTTTGTTTTTGTCAGCATGGGCTTCCACAACTCTGCCTCCGGAAAACTGAAGGCGGATCCCTTCAACCTCGCGGCCCATGTAGATGCCGGGAAAGCTGAAGGTAATGTGGCCTTCAGCCGAGTCCTCACGAGGAGAGAAGAAGACCTCCCCGTCGGGCATGTTGTAGTGTCCATCACAGTTAATGCCTGGCCTGCCGGCTATGGAGAACTTGAGATCAGTTCCTTCCCCGACGATCCGCACCTCGCGGCCTTCGCTGAAAAGCGAGACAATCTCCTCCTGCTTCCGGGAGATCTCCGGCCAATCAACGTTTGTGGCCCCGAACACAAACTGCTCGTATTCCGCAAGCGACATCTCGGCCTTCTGGGCAAGGGCATTGCACGGGAAATTGCAGCCGCACCACCTGACATTGCTCTTCATCACCCAATCAGATATGGGCTGCGCGGCTCGCTGCCTTTTCGACAATTTCGCAGGGTTTACATTTGCCATTTCCGACAGGTTGGCAGGCGCAGATACGCTGATCAGGCAATCTGAAGCTTCGTACTCTGCCAACTCAATTGGCAGCAATGTCCCGAGCTGCTCGTCAGAGGCTTCCTCATAGTAGATCCGCGCTGCCCCAGGCACCGACATCTTTAGCCTGGGATATCCTCCCCGCTGCAGGACTTTTCTGTACACCTCCTGCACCAGCGCCAAACCGTCAGGATCTGCGCTGATCATTACAACATCGCCACTCGTTACATCGACGGAGTAGCCTACAAGAATCTCAGCCAGTCTCTCGACCCTTGGGTCCATACTTACTACCTCCACTCCGGGACAGGCTTTGCCTGCACAGCTTCCATACCCCTCACAAAACAATTCTGCAGGAGAAAGCCAAGTCCTCCCACAAGCAAGTCAGGAAAGGGCCAGGGCGGTACAAAAGAGGCTTTCGGTTTGCAGGTTCAGAATAGCCGGGGCCAGAGTGGGGCGTACTAGATGCAAGCGCTGAACTGATCATGCGTAGGGGCTGTCGAATGTTACTGGATTGATTGTCCTGCACACCGGGAACCTGTATACTCAAGATGGCGGACCAGGCTTGTGTTCAGAGATGGAGCAAGTTACGAGCCGTGCCATACCTACTGAGGTGATAAGTCGATGCAGAATCGCAGGAATTCCAAGGCGCGCAAGAGACGCGGAGGATCGCAGACTCGGACGGCTGGAGGGCAGAAGCGGCAGCGGGATGCCGTCCGGGCCCGTGCCGCGAAAGATTCGGGCAAGTCCAGGTCGCGTGGCGCTGGCGGGGCGGGAAGGCAACCGCGACGTGATGCCGCTACCTATTTCGACTCGGGCAAAGACCCGTTGTCTTCTGTTGTGATAACCTCCCCCGACGGTCTTGCCCCCGGCGCTCGAGAGGATTGCCCGCCTGTGCCCGTAGAATACCGGGGCTTGAAACTCGACCCTTTCCAGAGAGAGGCTATCCGGCATCTGGAGGCAGGAAGGTCGGTCCTCGTTTCCGCCCCTACAGGTGTGGGAAAGACTCTGGTGGCGGACTATCTCATCGAGCGCATGTACAACGAGAGAAGCAGGGTAATATATACCGCGCCGATCAAGGCTTTGTCGAACCAGAAGTTCAAGGAGTTCAAGAGGCTGCTGGGCGAGGAGAACGTGGGCATCATCACAGGCGACATAGCCATCAATCCGACTGCCCAGATACTCATCATGACCACTGAGATCTTCCGCAACATGCTTCATCTAAGCCCTCATGCCTTAGATGGCGTCTCCCATGTAATATTCGACGAGATACACTTCATCGCAGATGAAGAGCGGGGCACAGTATGGGAGGAGTCTATCATATTCATGCCTGAGCAAATGAGGCTGCTTGGGCTCTCTGCAACAATACCCAACGCAGAGGAGCTGGCCTGCTGGATGCAGGAGATCAAGGAGCATGACGTTGCAGTGGTTCGCCATTTCCAGCGTGTAGTTCCCCTGAGGCACTTCGTGTACGAGAGATCGCGCGGAGCATGCACGTTGAAGGAAATGAGGAAGTACAAGGCTCAGCGCGACAAGGCGATGCAAGAGCAAGAATCGCTGGCGGCGGGACCGCGCCCCGGATACCGAACGACAACCCATGTTGACATGGTGAGTTTTCTCACGGAACAAGACAAGCTGCCATGCCTGTACTTTGTGTTCAGCAGGCGGCAGTGCGAGGAGAAGGCTGAAGAGCTGGCCAAGTCCGCGAATTACCTTACCCACAGCGAGCGCCATGAGGTCCTGTCGTATTTCGATGAGAGAATAGATGACATGAATATCGAGTCCATGCCGAGCGTCAAGAAGATGCGCCGGATCCTCAGCAGAGGGATTGCCTACCACCATGCCGGGCTGCTGCCTGTTCTCAAAGAGATCGTGGAGGATCTTTTTGAGCAGAGGATAATTCAGGTTCTCTATGCGACTGAGACTTTTGCGGTGGGAATAAACTTTCCTGTAAGGGCTGTCTGTTTCGATGCAGTCCGGAAGTTCAACGGCATAGACTTTGCGCCAATGACAGCTCAGGAGTACTTCCAGATGGCGGGGCGCGCGGGGAGGAGGGGCATAGACTCGGAAGGCTATGTCTACATTCTCGTGGATCTCAATTACTTCCGCCCGGAGGAGTATCCCAGTGTCGACGAGCGCAAGGTCGAACCTTTGGTGAGCCGGTTTGCCATATCATACAACACCGTTGTAAACCTCATGGCCACTCGTTCTCCTGAAGAGATACGGAAAGTGTTGCGGCAGAACTTCGCAAGCTACCAGCGGGGAGCTGAACGCATGGAGATAGAGGAGGCTCTGAATTCTGCACGGGCTCTTGAATCCGAGATCATTGCCGATGCGTGCGAGCTTCTGAATAAACCTGGATGCCCGCTGTATGCCGGGAACCTTCGCAATCGTCTTGCAGAAACCCGGGTTGAGCTGAAAAGGGCTTCCAAGAGGAAGAGGACCCGCCACAAACGCGCCGCCCTCAAGGTTGAGTTGGACGAGATCCGCGCAGAGCTGGGCTCCCTTGATACCAGAAAATGTGAGACCGCGCAGAGGAAAGCGTGTCGCAAACTTCTATCCAGGCGCGGAGTGGTAGTCGGCCGAATGGAGACTCTCTACGAGCGCATGCGCAGATTGGGCAGTGAAGAGAGATACGTGCACGAATTCAGGAGGAAACAGGATCTCCTTGAAAGGCTTGGCTATATCAGAGACGGCGAACTCCTCGCGAGGGGACAGATATGCCGCGAGATACATACGCAGGAGCTTCTTGTGACCGAACTGATCTTCGCAGGGGTATTCCACGAGTTCGACATGGATCAAATCGCTGCCCTGGCAGTCTGCATCGACTATGAGCCTCGCCGCGGCGAGTTCGCGGCCAGGTCGGTTCCGTTTGACCTGGCGCGCATCCGCGAGATAGCAGAGGTCATAGAGGTCGTGGAGGAGAGCTACATCGGCACAAGTTCTCTGCGATTCTTCACAGGCCTTGCCCCGCTTGCTTACAGGTGGAGCCAGGGCGAGGAGTTTACTGACCTGATGAGAGGCTCAAATTACGCCGAGGGCGACGTTGTGTCCGCTTTCCGGCGTGCCATCGACCTTCTCAGGCAGGTGCGCGCAGCGTGCAAAGATGACTTCGCCCTGGCCGACAAGATCACGGAGACGATGAAGAGGATCGACAGAGACGTTGTTGAGGTAGTTCTCTAGTTCGAGTCTTCCCTGCTAGCCGCAGGAGCTTCGCCGGCATACTCCAGTATGCGTTGGAGGGTTCGTTCCCTGAGGCGCTGGACGGCGTCGAAATCGATGTTCGGGATGTAACATGACTCAAGGAAGCGGTGTGCGTCGCGTGCCTGCCCAAGGAAGAGTATTGCACGGTCCATCGCCTCCTGCATCAGGCTGCGATCATAGTCTACGATCTTAGCGTTGCGTTCGACAATTGCCCTGTCCAAGCATTGTTCCATGCTAACAATGATGTCACCTGGGCGTCCGGCCCATACATGTGGCTCTACAGACGTGATCAGCGCCGTCTTGATGGCAGGCATTACAAGATGTTCGAGACTGTCAGGATTGAGAGAACAGTGAAAGAGCTCCACGTCGAGCCCTGCGCGGACTGCATGGTCAGCTATGCGTTCAATCAGGGTTGACTTTCCGGTTCCCGGTCCGCCGCGGATAACATAACGCCTGGAGCAGCCGACGACCACGGTATCAAGGTAGTTGATGAAACCGTCGGGGGTTATTGCCGACGCAAAAAGGTGTCGCATCTTCCCTGGGCGGTCTGACGCACCTCTATCTCCGAAGATTTCGAGGATCAGCTTGTGGCAGAGCTTGTTGGCAGCGCCTATGTTAAGGGCCTCAGCGTTTGCATCGCTCCAGTCATCGAGCACATCTCCTGCGGTTCGGAGAAATCTGTACGCTCGCTGGAAGTGGCGGGCCGCATCTTTCGAGCAGGCTATGATCTCGTTCTTCCTGGCACGCATGGCGGATTCGTTCCAGTAGTCTCCGAGATACAGAATCTCATCGACGGCCCCCGGAAAACGCGGGTCTACTACGTGGGGGGCGGTCCCATCCATTAGCGCTACAGCTATTCCTGGCATTACCACGCCGTCCAGGGAAGACGGGTCTGACGAACAGTGGAAAAGCTCGACATCATAGTCGAGGTTTGCCATATGTTCAGCTATGTACTTCATCAGTGTGGATTTGCCTACGCCCGGGCCTCCTTTGAGGACTATGGTCCTTGTGGCTTCTTGACCTATTAGGTGGTCGTAGAACGACCTAAAACCGCCGGATGTGTTGCTTCCGGCAAACATGCGCCTCATCTGGGCTTTGCTGGTCATGATGAGATTCCCCCAATAACCAGGTCACACTTAGCCTATGCCGAACATGAGATATTTGTACAGCATGGCTTGTGAAACTTCGAGAACCCGAAAAATCCAATAACGAGGAGGAAGGTGCCGTGAGCAACAGAGGGTTGGTCAAGCTGGCAGGTCCCCTTTGGCTGATCGCAGTGGGGGTTATTCTTCTGCTGAACACCACGGGCGTGTTGCCCTGGTCTGTCTGGAACATACTCTTGAGGTTCTGGCCTGTGCTCCTGATAGTCTGGGGAGCAACGATGATTCTGGATGGAAAGGCGAAGACGGGTGCCCTCAAGGGCCTGGTGCTCCTGACCTTGCTCGGCGTATTCGTAATCTTTGCAGTGGTGCCGGGGGCGCGCCGCCTGGCGTACGTCGACGACCTCTTGCTGCAAAAAGAGTTTTCTATCAGCGGGCCTGACTATCATCCTGATGAATTCAGGCTGAGGGTGGGAGCAGGGTCAGGAGAAGTGAAGATCGTAACAGATGATGGCCTCGACATATTTGCTTCAAAGGCGCGTTACACATCGCCTGCGACCGAGCCGTCACTGACGACGAGCTACAGCGGCGGCGTTCTGGAGGCTGAGTATGACGCGGCTCAGCTTGCTCGTATCTCCGGTCCTGTTCTCATCCCCACACGCAGCCAGCATGAGATAACCCTGGGCCAGCCGTCGCTGCCCACTTTCCTTGAAATCCGGCTTGGATCGGGGACGGTCGATGCGTTCCTTGAAGGACTTGCTGTGCGCGACGTTGAAGTTGAAGTCGGAAGTGGAAAACTCGTATTGACATTCCCATCCTGTGCTCCTGGAGCGGGCTATGGAAACCTGCCCCGGCTTTCGGTTGATGTCGGGTCGGGGAGGGCCGACATATCCCAGCTGGGCAACGCGGGAATGGGCAGGGTGTCTGGGATTGTGGGATCGGGCACGGCTTGCCTGGACCTCTCAGGAGACGCATCCGTCCCCGCGCTCGTCGCCGATTTTGAGGTGGGCTCAGGGAGGCTCGAATTGACAGTGCCTGAAGACGTCGGGCTGAGCATAGAACCGACAATACGTTCCGGGAGCCTGCAAGTGGGCGGGCGCCGGTATGGCAGGGACGATTTCAATGCTGGCCAGAGATGGGTATCTGAAAATTACGCGATCGCGACCCACCGGATTGACATGGTTGTTAGAGTGGGATCAGGCAGAATAGAGGTGGAACATCGCCGTTGAGGCCGAGAAGTAATTGCTTCTATAAGATGCGCTCCGGGTTTGCGATTGCAGCCCTTGGGTTGCTTGTGGCTGCACTTATCATGACGCCTCAGGCTGCCCTGGCTATCCCCCGGCAGGATGGCGCAAGTGTCGCCATGGCCCGGTTGCACGTGGAGGAACTGGCCCTCGGGATTGGACCCAGGCCTGCCGGCACAATGAGGGAGTCGGCTGCTGCTGATTACGTAGCAGAGGTTCTGGAGGAGTACGGTTACGCCGTGAGCAGAGTCCCCTTCTCACGGGAGACCGCAGACGGGGTTTCTGTATCTGAAAACGTGATTGCCGTATCTCCCACGGCAAAGCCTGGTGCGAGGATAGTCCTTATAGGGGCCTCGCTAGACACATGTGGCCTCGATTCGCCCGGCGCCGACCATAATGCGTCTGGGCTTGCTGCAATGCTTGAAGCTGCAAGGCTTCTATCGGGCTTGCCGGGCCGAGGCCGGTCAGAGGTGGCTTTTGCAGCCTTTGGATCCAATGAGATGGGGCGCGCCGGAGCGAAGGCATTTACGGAAGGCAAGGGTGCCGGCCCTGTCGATCCCCGAGATGTGGCCATGATGATCAATGTCGATGCTGTTGGGCGAGGCGATTCCGTGCGCCTGATACCGTGGGGAGGCCCCCAGGCGTTTCCGCCGAAGGCATTCGAGCGCCTTGCAGAAGCTGTAGCCGGTTCTACGGGCCTGCGTGTGGAGTTCGATACTGTTATTGCCATGATGCCGCAAGTCCACACAGATCATTCGCCTTTCCTTGTCACCGGTACCCCGGCGGTTACAATCACCACCGCCCGCTCGCTTCCTTACTACAGAAGCGATTCGCTCGAGCCTTACCGGGATGTTGCATCAGAGGCGAGCGGCGCCAATATAGCCAGAGCTGCAGACGGCGTAGTGGCCGCCGCCAGGTGGGCTGCCTCTGCCTACAGCATCGGAAAGCCTGGCGACACTTACATTTCATTTCGCATGCTGGGGGAGATTGTCTCCATACCTTATGTCGTAAGCTTGGTTTTGGCGGCTATAGCAGTTTTCGCAGGGGTCGTGTGCATTGCTTATGCCAGGAGCCTGCTTATGGATGAGTTCTCCTGGGTTCAGTCTGCAGGGCTGATCCATGCTATCGGAATGTCGGCGGCCATGTACGCGATAACTGCTGTGCTGATTTGGACGGCGTTTCTCCCATCGGCGGTAGTTGAGGCTGTGCGCGGACTCGAGCGTCCATGGAATGCATATCCGTTGCCGTACACTATTGCCGGAGCCGTGTGCGCGCTCTTTTCTGCGGTGCTGATTCTCTCCCTTACAGGCACCAGGCTGAGGGAGACGCTCCGTATTCCGATACTCCGTCTCTCCATGATCTTGCAGATAGCCTTTGTTTGCCTCTCTGTGGCGATCATGCGGGCCGGCGCTCTTCCCTTTGCTCTGGGGCTTGCGTTCACGGCGGTTGCCACTTTTCTGCCAGGAGGCTTCGGACGGAAGGCCTTTGCTTTCCTTGCTCCTGTGCCTGCAGCGTGGCTTGTTCACAAGGCGGCAGTTGGTGTTGGAAGCTCGGTATTTCAGGATCTCTTGTCAGTTCCAGTATTTCTTTCTCTATTGGCCTCAGCAGTTGCGCTGCCTTACGTCATGGCCATTGCTGCTCTGCTATCTGAACCTGCGGGAAGGCGGGGAAGCTCCTATGTTCCTGGAAGCATGTACGAGGTCCCGCCGGGCACGACGCTCAGGGAGTACAAAGTTGCTCCAGGCCTCGGCGGAACGGCAAGAAGAAGGCGCAAGTCCGCCCGTGCGGCCTTCATATGGATCCTGGGTGTTCTTACGCTTGTTTTGACCGGGAGTCTCTTCTTCTATCCCGTCTACACTGCGAGCACACCGCAGCCGGTGCTGGTTACACATCTCTGTGACCAGCGCGGGGGGCATAGCCTGGCCTTTGAAAGCACCGACAACATCCGGGGCGTATCTGTAGTGTCACGCTCAGGAGTGCCCGGACCTGCAAGGATAGACGAACGGTCGCCATCGCATGTCCTCCCGTATTCCTTCAGCGCACCCCAATTAGAGCTCATTACAGAGCTGGACGGTTCTGTTATGAAGATCCGGCTTTCACCGGGTGCCCCGATTCGAACCGTTCGCATATGCGTTTCAGGCTCTGAAGGCCTGGCGGTACTCTCCAGCCAACACAGCTATGAAGCGGTGGTGGAGGACGGTACGGTGAGAGTAAGCACGGTATTGTCAGGGGAAGAACCTATCGAAGCCCAGTTTGAACTGGCATTTCCAATTGGCGAATCCCTCTTTGTGGAGGCCATGGGATCATTTGTCGAGAACCCGGCCCCGGTCATCATATCTGGAGAAGGAAAGAGATTCTACGAAACGAATCGCTTCACCATATCCACCCAGATAACCACAGGATAGAGCAAATTTGACATATGAAGCGACTAATGGTAATATGTTGATGCCATAACTTATCCTGGAGGTGACGCAGTGTATACGGCACAGCCGGGGCCTAATGAGTCGCCCAGCGGCAAGCAGATTGCCTGCATAGTACTGGAATGTGTGGACTCAATACCTCAGCGTGTCGGACGCACCAAGATCGCGCTTCTCTTGAAAGGGTCCGAATCACAGCAGATCCGCAACATGGATATCGGCCGGATCAGGCACTTCGGTGCCCTAGGGCATCTCACAATCGTGCAGATCCGGGGCATAATTGAGCAGATGCTCAATGCCGAATATCTGGGATCTTCCTACGGAAGACGGCCTGTAGTCAGTATTACGTCAAAGGGTCGCACGACGATGATCACAGGCAACATGCCGGAGGTTACAGTCCCCGATGAACTGAAGATGTATGTAGCTCGTGAACGATGCCGCAGATGCCCTCACAACCCCTACATCGCCGACTGCCAGGGCGCAGGGTCTAACATGCCCAGCGACGTACCTTCTCCGTTCTAGCCCGGGGCCGCCGGGCGTAATAATAGGAGCAGTCGGCCAGGGTTGATTGGGGGCGCTAGGCTGGATTGCTATCACACAAGGGCTCCAGGGTCTTAACATTCATGCTGATCGGGGCAGCACTTCTTCTTTGCCTGCGCGCAGCTGGCCCCGTTGACAAGCCTGTGATATCGCCCCCATACCTCAACCCATCGGCTTACCCCGATCTCGTGTACCATCACGCCTTCCAGGAAGGGCCGGCGGTTACCGCCAGAGCCGCCATACTCATTGAGGCCTCCACCGGGACGATACTCTACGCCAAAAACGAACATGAGAGACGAGAGCAGGCCAGCATAACAAAGGCGATGACAGCCATAGTGGCCATAGAACGAGGCGACCTGGCTGATACTGTGCGTGTGTCGGCCAATGCCGCAAGGGTACCGGGCTCGTCGCTGAATCTTTCGCCAGGACAAGAATACAAGCTCGAAGAGCTGCTTCGAGCCACCATGCTGAGGTCCGGAAATGATGGAGCAACGGCTGTAGCGGAGCACATAGGAGGATCCGTAGAGCGTTTCGTAGACCTCATGAACACGCGTGCCGCAACCATGGGCCTCAAGAACACCCACTTTGTCAACCCCCACGGGCTTTCCGCCCCCGGCCACTACTCCACAGCCTATGACATAGCCCTTATGTGCATATGGGGATTCAGGCTCCCGAAATTCGCGGACATTGTTGGGTGTCCGGAACTTTGGACGTCTTCTGTTGAAACCGGCAGAGCCAAATTGGTATACAACACCAACAAGCTGCTCTGGAGCTTGGCCGGTGCAGACGGTGTTAAGACCGGGACGACTTCAAAGGCAGGGCATTGCCTGGCAGCCTCTGCAACGCGAGACGGCCTTCAGTTCATCGCTGTCGTTTTGCGCTCTGGGGCGAGGTTCAGGGACGGTGCCAACCTTCTGGAATACGGGTTCTCCACATTTACGCGGGTAAAGGCAGCCAGAGCAGGAGTTGCGCTCGGGGAGGCGCTCGTTCGCGGGGGAGCTGAGCGCTCTGTCGGCCTTGCGACTGCAAAAGATATCGACGTTGTGGTCAGGGTAGACGAGGCTCCCAGGGTTTCGGTGGTGATAGACGTGCCTAAATCGCCGAAGGCTCCCGTAGGTGCAGGAGACCGGATAGGGTGGATAGACGTCCTGTATGAGGAGAACCTGATCACGCGGCAGCAGCTATATGCTGTACATGGCGTCAGCAAGAAAAGCATGTGGGAACGGTGAGCGGCTCCCGGCCCATACGCGCTGTCCCAACATAGGGTTGGTGGCCCGGATGCCTATCCTGCTAGCATGGATGATGCTCAGTAGACCCAATCTGCCAATCGCGTCAAAGGTGGCCAAGCCTTCGCCCCCCAACCCCGGATGCCAGCAAGCCCTTGCCACGGGGGAGCGAGCATTCTACTCCTGGCTTGCAGGCGCCAACCGCATAGTGGGACAGCGCGTATGGGTCTGGATCCCCGGGCCTGTCCCCTCGACGTAGCTAGGCTCTCAGGGTATAATGTTGGCACATGCGAGTTTGCTTTTTGTGCGGGAGTAGATTGGTCCTGGTGGGCCTCCTGGACTTCAAATCCAGTGGCGGGCAGTTAACCTGGCCGCGGTGGGTTCGATTCCCACGTACTCCCGCCATTTTTGTGCCTCCAATCGGGCTACTCGGTAGGCCCTGGGGCCGACGCATCGAATTTACGCGAGGCGTTGGCATGCGCAGGGTGGACAGAGAGGCAAGTGTAAACTAGAGTAAGATATGGGTATGGACTTGTGGGGGGGATGAAGCATGACAGACGGTGAGCGCATCAGGCTGACGACGATGTCAACTAAAGCGGGCTGAGCTGCAAAAATAGGTCCGGGTGACCTAATGGCAGCTATTGAAGGGCTCATTGTCCGAAAGGACCCGAAGCTATTGGCGGGATTCGACAAGTCAGAAGATGCAGGCGTCTACAAGCTCACAGATGATTTCGCTATCATCCAAACGGTCGACTTTTTCACTCCCATCGTTGACGATCCTTATGAGTTCGGGCAAGTAGCGGCGGCCAACTCTCTTTCGGATGTATATGCCATGGGAGGCGTGCCTATTGTCGCTATGAACGTGGTCTGTTATCCCTGTTCCCTTGGGATGGAGCCGCTTCGCGAGATCCTGCGGGGCGGGGCTGACAAAGTATACGAAGCCGGAGCGGTGCTTGTGGGTGGCCACTCTGTAGATGACAGGGAGCCCAAGTACGGCCTCGCTGTTGCGGGTATAGTCCATCCTGACAAGGTTGTGCTCAATGCGGGCGCTCGCTCCGGGGACGTTCTGGTGCTCACAAAGCCGCTGGGCACAGGCGTGATCTCTACGGCTTTGAAGGCAGGAGTGGCTGACTCCTCTCGAGAACGGGACGCATACGTGGTGATGTCGACTCTGAACGCAGGTGCATCCGCCGTCATGCAAGCGGTGGGGGTCAATGCCTGCACAGACGTGACAGGCTTCGGTTTCCTGGGCCACCTTGCAGAGATGGCATCTGCATCTTGTGTATCGTTCACTGTGAGGGCGCATGCTGTCCCCATCATCGACGGTGTACTAGGCTACATAGACAGGCAGTTTGTGCCCGGGGGACTCCACCGCAACTGGCAGTACGTAAGGCCCATCGTGGGAGTGGCCGGCGGAGTTGCCGAGGGCAGGGTGACTGCCATGTGCGACCCCCAGACCTCCGGCGGGCTGTTGATTTCCGTTGCTCCTGACAAAGCTGACGCGCTGGTTGGTAAATTGGAGGATGCCGGCGTCCTGGCGGCCGACGTGGTTGGCGAAGCATTCAGCCCGGGGCCGGATGGCCCCAGGATAATGATAATACCCTGATCAGATCGGCAGGTGCAATCGATATTGAGCGATTTTCTGCGTGCCATTCCATCGGTATCAGATGTCCTTTCTGAATCTGTGGCCACAGAACTCATGGATGCATATCCGCGCTGGGCTGTGCGGGATGGAGCCCGTGCGCTGATCGAGAGAGAAAGGCGCAGGCTGTGCCTGGCGGCTGACAGCGGAGTATGCCCGGCTGGCAGGCAAGAGGTGCTAGGGCGTGTCGTTTCCGACCTGTCGCGTGCCACGATCATGTCTATGGCGCCTGGGCCTCGCAGGGTCATCAATGCAACAGGAATAGTCCTCCACACGAATCTTGGGCGAGCGCCGCTTCCTGAATATGCGGCACGGGCTGTGGCGGAGTGCGCCATGGGCTATTCCAGCCTTGAATACGACATCGAGAGGGGCGAACGCGGTTCCAGGCAAGACCACGTAGCCGGCTCCCTGGCCAGGCTGGCGGGTGCTCCCGCAGCCTATGTAGTGAACAACAACGCCGCGGCGATCTTTTTATGCCTTGACACCCTGGCGCGCGGCCGCAAGGTTCTGGTAAGCCGGGGAGAGTTGGTGGAGATCGGAGGATCCTTCAGGATCCCTGACATCATGGAAAGGTCCGGGGCGGCCTTAGTTGAGGTGGGAACGACTAACCGCACGCGTCTTGCAGACTATCGGCGCGCCATCGATGCCGATACGGCGCTTCTCCTCAAAGTCCATACGTCGAATTTTCGCGTAGTCGGGTTCACTGAGCAGGTTCAGCTTGAGGAACTTGTAGAGCTTGGCAGGGAGTTTGGAATTCCGGTAATGTGCGATCTCGGTTCCGGTCTCATGTTTGGCCTCGACAGGTTCGGGCTGCCCGGCGATGAGCCGACTGTGGGGAGTGCTGTGGCTTCAGGGGCCGATCTTGTGACGTTCAGCGGCGACAAGCTTTTCGGGGGGCCTCAGGCCGGCATCATCCTGGGCCGAGATGATCTCATCCGTGAGGTATCAGTCAATCCGCTCGCACGCGTTGTGCGAATAGACAAGCTGTCCCTTGCGGCTCTGGCTTCTGTGGCTGCAGCCTGGAAAAACCCTGGCGACGCTGCAGAGTCCATTCCCGTCATGTCTATGCTAGCTGAAGAGGTAGATGTGCTGGCGGCGAGGGCTGCCTCGCTCATCGAGCTCATCGAAGCGGAGCTCGGTGGCAGGGCCGTCTGTCGGGACGGCATAGACCTTCAGATTGTCGATGATCCGTCTGAGGCGGGCGGGGGTTCCATGCCTGCGATCTCCATCCCGGGCATAAGCGTGTGTGTGACGGCTCGGAATATCTCTGCCGATGAGATTCAGGCGCGTCTGAGGAACTTCGAGCCTCCGGTTGTGGCAAGAGTTGCCGAAGGCTCTGTTCATCTTCACATGAGAACACTTTTCCAAAGGGATCTTGAGGCATTGGCCTGCAGCGTGGGCGATGCTCTGGCCGGTGTGGCCCCGGGCTGCACCGGCCCTGGCCACGAAGGGAGGGGGCAGGGCCGATGAGGCACGCCATAATAGGAACTGCCGGGCATGTTGATCATGGCAAGACCGCGCTGATCAAGGCGCTTACGGGGATCGATGCTGACCGGCTTCGGCAGGAAAAGGAGAGGGGCATGACGATTGATCTGGGCTTTGCCCCGATAGTGCTCCCTTCCGGGCAGGTTGCGGGGGTTGTTGACGTGCCCGGGCATGAGCGGTTTATCAAGAACATGCTTGCAGGCGCCCATGGCGTGGACGTGGCTTTGCTGGTTGTGGCGGCGAATGAAGGGGTGATGCCGCAGACCCTTGAGCATCTTGACATACTCCAGCTTCTAGGTGTGCGGGAGGGCGTTGTGGCCATTACAAAGGCAGACCTGGCCGAGGATGATGAATGGTTGGAGCTGGTGGTAGAAGATGTCAGGGAGACGCTGGCGGGCACGTCGCTTGCAGAGGCTCCGGTAATCCCTGTCTCTGCCAGGACGGGCCGCGGCCTGGATGAGCTTGTTGCTGCAATGGATCAGGCGGTTGGCCGGGCTGTGCTCGGGGGCGAGGAGTGGAGTTTCGCCCGGATGCCAATCGACCGCGTGTTTGCAATACCTGGCCATGGCACGGTTGTGACGGGGACTCTGACGGCCGGCAGGATCAAGCCCGGCGACAGGCTGGAGCTTCTCCCTTCAGGCAGCATGGTCAGGGTAAGGCAGGTCCAGGTTCATGATGCAACCGTGGAGGAGGCTGTGCGCGGGCAGCGGGTGGCGCTAAATCTGGCCGGAGTGGATCGCAACCAGATAGAACGCGGGATGGCTATTGCGGAGCCCGGCATGATGGAGCCTTCAGCCATGTTCGATGTGGAGCTTGTCCTCCTGGAATCGGCCGACCCGATCAAGCACGGGGAGCGCCTGCATCTTTATGTCGGCACTGCGGAGGTTTTGTGCAGGGCCAGAACGATCGGCACTGACCAGGCAGGTCCGGGCCAACTTGTCTTCGCTCAGCTGGAGCTGGAAGAGGAGATCGCCGCGGCTCGGGGCGACCGATTCATTGTCCGCACCTACTCTCCGATGAAGACTGCAGGCGGGGGTCGAATACTCGCTTCGTCCAGGGGCCGACGGCGCCGCTTCCGAGAGGAGACGATGCGCGAGTTTAAAATCCTGTCAGCGGGAGACGACTCCGCCCTTGCCGGATTCTTTGCATCCCGGATCGTGTCTGAGAGATCTGCGCCTGCATCTTTCAGTGATGTGGCCCGGGCAATGTGCGCGGAGCCTGCGCGCGTCCGCGACATCCTGGAGGAAGGAGCGGCGCAGGGATGGGCTGTGGCCTTTGGCGACTCGCCGGACGGCCGGAGCTACATGCCTCGCGACGACTGGGACCGGGTTATGGCAGTGATCGCCCGGGCGCTCTCTGATTACCACAGCTCCGAGCCCCTCAGGGCAGGGATGGCCAGGGAGGAGCTTAGAACGAGGATCATGCCTTCCTGGGACGGGAAGGCATTCTCAATGCTCGTTGCCAGAGCGGCAGAGGATGGCCTCATCGAGGAACGGGGCACTGCTGTTGCGCTGCCAACACACGTCGTATCGCTCAATTCTGAGCAGCAGAGGGCAAGGGAGAGGCTTGAAGCCGCCTATCTGTCTTCGCTCATGTCTCCCCCTGAACGCAGCCAGGCGCTTGCCGAAGGAATCCCTCAGGCTATACTCGACTATCTGATCGACCTTGGCGTGTTGGTGAGAGTAGGTCCGGAGCTCCTGTTCCACCGGGATGCCCTGTCGCGGGCTGTTGAAATAGCGCGTGAGCTGGGAGCGGGAGGCCGCCAGTTTACCGCCGCTCAGTTCAGGGATGCCTGCGGAAACACGCGCAAGTACGCGGTAGCGCTCCTTGAATACCTCGACGCCAACAGGATTACTGTGCGGATTGGGGATGAACGTGTTCTCGCAGGCTAATCTATGCGGTCTTGGAAGTTAGGCCTTGATATGTTAGAATCGAGGCAGCGAATTGAATATGGAAGGCTGGTGGGCGCCCGCTATGCGGGCTAAGAGGGAAGAGGCAGCCAGGCGCTTTGGACAATGCGCCGGGTGAAGCCCGCGGTCCCGCCACTGTAGCCGGGGAGCCGATGCGAAATCGATGCCACTGTCGCTCAAGCGACGGGAAGGCGCGCTTGAAGCTATGAGCCGGAAGTCAGGAAACCTGCCCACAGAGCTAGCCGTGACCACCTTCGGGAAAAAGGGAGGATACGGATGGCGCAGTGGTGGTTGCCAGTCGCAATCTGTGCCGCACGTGGAATTGTCCCTGTTCATCCTGGGTGAGCAGGGATTCTTTTTTGGGCATGGGCGCTGCGGCCTCGCCGGCCTGTCCGGGCACGAATGTGCCGAACCGGAAAGGAGTGTCAAACAGTGAAATCATCATTCCGCAGACCGATCTTGGCAGGCATTCTGCTTGCACTGGCAGTGATTCTCGCATTGCCGGCCGTGTCTCCGGCGGCGTCTGACGGGTTCCCGGTAACGGTGGTGGATGACACCGGGTACAGACTTGAGGTAAGGAAGGCGCCCGCCAGGATAGTGTCGCTTGCTCCGAGCAACACGGAGATACTCTTCAGCCTAGGGCTTGGGGACAGGCTCGTCGGTGTCACTTCAGCCTGTGACTACCCGGAGGCAGCTGCCAAGATCGACAAGGTCGGAGATTACAGCATTAACGTAGAGGCTGTAGTGGCCAAGAAGCCGGATCTGGTTGTGGCCCAGTCTGAACTTCAAATGCCGGTAGTAGAGAAGCTTCGGGAGCTTGGAATACCGGTGCTTGCGGTTGAGCCGAAAACCCTCGAAGAGGTCTTCGAGTCAATGGAGATGATAGGAATCGTGTCAGGCGAGGCAGAAAGGGCTCGCAAGGTCGTCGCCTCGCTCAAGGCGCGCGTGGCTTCGGTTGGAAAGGCCGTTGCCGGGCTGCCGAAGTCGAAGATGCCCGTTGTGTTCGTGGAGATATGGAATGACCCCTTGATGACTGCGGGATCGGGCACCTTCGTTGACGATCTTGTGAGGCGCGCCGGTGGACGCAACCTTGCCGGAGAGGTTGCCGGTTGGCCCCAGATCAGTCCTGAGCTTGTGGTTGCTTCAAAGCCCGATGTAGTCATCTTGACATGCTTCAACAAAGCTGAGGTGATGGAAAGGAGCGCGTGGCAGCGAACTCCTGCACTGATCAACGGTGCGGTGTACGAGGTGGTGCCCGATCTCCTTGTCAGGCCTGCGCCCAGGCTTGTGGATGGCCTGGAGACCCTGGCGGCGATATTCCACCCCGACTTGTTTGAATCCGGGAAATAGGGCGGCCGCGGCAGGGAACGAATCGCGAGCTATCGATTGAGCTATGAAGGCAGAGAAGCATTGGAGCAGAGAGCGGCGTGAGAGGCGTGGAGAAGGAGGGCGAAGCCAATGAAGAGAGCGGGCAAGACCAGGCTCCGCGTTCTCGTGCTGGTGGCAGCAATGGCAGCTGTGATATGCTGGGCTGCATCAGCCGGGCCGGCCAGTGTGCCGGCGGGGGCGGCGCTCCGCGTGCTTTTGTCGAAGATTCCAGGCATCGGGCGGTTCGTGCAGCTTTCGGAGGCTGATGTCGCCCCTTACGGCCTGGAGAGCGTCGAGATGATAGTGATGCAGATCCGCCTTCCTCGGATCGTGTTGGGCCTGCTTGTGGGGGCAGGCCTTTCTGCCACTGGAGCCGCCTTCCAGGGGCTTTTCAGAAACCCCCTTGCTGACCCCTACATAATAGGGGCGTCATCAGGCGCCGCTCTGGGAGCTTGCATCGGCATCCTTGCCGCCGGTTCCCGAGGCATAGGTTCGATTTCGGCCCCGTCCTCCTACATTCCGCTCTTTGCGTTTTCAGGAGCGGTGGTCACAGTCGCATTCGTGTATGCCCTGGCCTCCGTGGGCGGGCGGATCCCCACCGACACCTTTCTCCTTGCCGGAGTCGTCGTCGGCTCGTTTGTTTGGGCTGCGGTGTCGTTCCTGATGGTCGTAGCCGGCGAGGATCTGCCGAAGGTTGTCATGTGGCTCATGGGGAGCCTTTCGGCAAAGAGCTGGTCGCACGTGCGGATAACGGCTCCATACGTCATTGGAGGGACTTGTGCCCTGATGGCGCTGGGACGCGACCTCAACCTGATAGCCGTTGGCGAGGAGCCGGCCAGATACATGGGGCTTGATGTTGAGAAGTTCAAGAAGGCAATCATAGTTGTAGGTTCGTTGATTACCGCAGCCGTCGTTTCCACGTCGGGCCTCATCGGCTTTGTCGGCCTTGTGGTTCCGCATGTTGCCCGCATGCTTATTGGTCCTGACCATCGCTCGCTCATTCCCGCTTCAGTGCTGGGAGGCGCGACATTTATGGTGGCGGCCGACACCCTGGCCAGGGTGGTCATCCCTCCGCGCGAGATTCCGGTCGGCGTCATTACGGCAATGGCAGGGGCACCCTTCTTCTTCTACCTGCTCCGGAGGAGGAAAAAATGAGAGTTGAGGCGTTCGATGTAAGATACAGTTATGGTCCTAACCTTCCCGACACCTTGAAAGGGATTAGCCTGGATGTGCCAGAGGGGTCGCTTTATGGGATAATAGGGCCGAACGGGTCAGGCAAGTCTACGCTTCTTAGGGTGATAGGCGGCATTGCGCGCCCTTCGTCAGGGATGGTTCTCTACGATGGACGCAGCATCTCGGAGTTCTCTCCGCGACAGGCTGCCCGTACCGTAGCTGCTGTGGCCTCAGGTGAACCTGTCATCTTCCCCTTTACGGTCGAAGAGATAGTGATGATGGGAAGGTCGCCCTACTTAAGGCCTTTGCAGTCTGAGTCCCTCGAAGACATCGCCCTTGTCGCCCAGGCTATGGAGAGGACGGGCGTCGCGCACCTTGCCTCGAGGCGGATAATGGAGCTTTCCACCGGGGAGAGGCAGCGCGTGCTGATAGCCCGGGCACTGGCGCAACAGCCGAAGGTATTGCTTCTTGATGAACCCACTGCGCACCTGGACGTCAACTATCAGGTGGAGATAATGGAGCTTGCCACATCCCTTGCGCACGATTCGGGAATTACCACCATCGCTGTGCTGCACGATCTGAATCTGGCGGGCAGATACTGCGACATGCTGGCGATGATCAAGGACGGCCAGGTGGCTGCGGAAGGCTCCCCCGGCGAGGTGCTCACCGAGGAGAACCTTCTTGAAGTATATGGAGTTAGGGCAGTTGTGGCCCGCCGTCCGGAACTGGATAGGCCTGCAGTTTTTGTGCTATCCGGAAGCTCAACGCCGAGTGGCGCTGAAACAGACGACTGGGGAGGTATCGCAGATGAACACCGAAAGCACGATGCCGCGGGAGGGTGAGATTCGCGGCAGAATACCCGGCGCTTTGGTTCAGGTATATACCGGCGACGGGAAAGGCAAAACCACTGCCGCCCTCGGCCTGGGAATGCGCGCCTGTGGTCATGGATACAAAGTACGAATGATACAGTTCATGAAGGGAATGAGCTATACAGGGGAGCTCAAGGCAGTGCGGCGCCTTGCCCCTGATTTTGAAATATTCCAGTTCGGAAGGGACTGCAGATTGGCTGAGGAGAGGGGCCAGGGTGAAGCAGTCTGCGACGGATGCGGAGAGTGCTTCGTCCGCATGGGCGATCCTGAGCCGCGTGATATTGAATATGCGAGGCAGGGTTATGAGCTTGCTGCCGAAACGCTTGATGAGGGAGCCGCCGATCTGGTAATACTAGATGAAATCTCCAATGCAGTCAACTTCGGTCTCATAAGCGTCGATGATGCCGTGTCGCTGGTGGCCCGGCGTCCCATTGGCGTGGAGCTGGTTCTCACAGGCCGCGACATGCCGGCTGCCCTCGTTGAAATGGCTGACCTCGTGACCGAGATGAAGATGGTAAAGCACCCTTACCAGCGAGGGATCCTTGCAAGGCACGGGATAGAGTACTGACTTGACCGAAACGCAGAAGCAACGCACGTAAACCTGGGCAATAGTCGCATCACCCGACGTTCGAATAGAGTCCTCTGGCGTGCTGAGAGAAGAGTGCTGCAACAAGAAAGAGGAGGGACTTGAATTGGCAAGCGAGATCAAGTTCGGAACGGACGGGTGGAGGGCCGTTATGTGCGACGCCTTCACCTTCGCCAATGTTAGGCTGGTCATACAGGCAATAGCAGACCACGTGATCGAGAATGACATGGGTGACCGGGGCGTTCTGGTAGGGTATGATGCCCGTTTCCTGTCACCCGGATTCGCGGATGTGGCCGCGGAGGTGTTGGCGGCAAACGGAATTCCGACACTCATTACAGATCGCGATACGCCCACTCCTGTCGTGGCCTTCACCGTCGCCGACCGCAGCCTTGCCGGAGCGGTCATGTTCACCGCAAGCCATAATCCTCCGGAATACAATGGCGTGAAGTGGATTCCCCACTATGCGGGGCCTGCTGATCCCGAAATCACCAGGGATATCGAGGGGCACATCGCCCGCCGAGCGAAGGCGGAATCGGCGCCGCGCAAGATGCCCATCGCCGAGGCGATGAAGTCGGGAATCGTCAAGCAGCACGACCCTTCAGGCAAGTACATATCGCATATCCAGTCCCTCGTTGACCTGAGCGCCATCGCCAAAAGCCGCACAAAGATCGTATGCGACCCGTTGTTTTCCACGGGCCGCGGCTACATCGACAGAATACTGAAGGAAGCGGGATGTGATGTTGAGACGATCCATGCCCACCGCGACCCGCTTTTCGGAGGCGGATCCCCTGACCCTTCAGAGGGAAGCCTGGGAGATCTCCGGGAGAAGGTTGTGTCATCAGGCGCAGACCTCGGCCTTGCCACAGACGGGGATGCTGACAGATTCGGCGCCATCGACTCAGACGGCACGTACCTCGGGGCGAACCAGATAATCCCGTTGCTCCTGCTCCACCTGGTGCGAACACGCAAAGCCCAGGGTGCAGTCGTCCGCACAATAGCGACTACGCATCTGATAGACAGAATAGCCCGGGCACACGGCCTAGACGTCGTTGAGACGCCCGTGGGATTCAAGTACATCTGCCAGGTGATGAGGGAGCGGAGTGTGATAATAGGTGGTGAGGAGAGCGGGGGCCTTTCCATCGGCGGGCATGTTCCTGAGAAGGACGGCATTCTCGCAAACCTTCTGCTTGCAGAGTTCCGGGCGGTCGAAGGCAGAAGCCTTGGCGAATCGTTCAGTGATGCTATGAGGAAGTACGGGACATCTCACACCCGCCGGGTCGATGTGAAATTCCCCGATGGCGCCAAGAGGGATGCCCTGATGAGAAGGCTTATGGAAAGGCCACCGATTAGGGTGGCAGGTAGACGAGTGAGGGATGTGTCTACTGTCGACGGCGTGAGGTTCGGGCTTGACGGCGGAGACTGGTTCCTGGTGAGGGCCTCCGGAACGGAGCCTGTCGTGAGGTTCTACGCTGAGGCGGATTCAGACGAAGGTATTTCCGCCCTTCTCGGCGAACTTAACGCACTATTGGGTTGACTCGACACGGTTCTTGCTTCCAAAGAGCGAGACAGGGGCGACACACGGGCGGCCTGGATGACGGGGGTGGGATGTAATGGGATACTACGATAGATGGGGAAGGCCTCGCAGATTTGGTTTCCCCCTTTTTTTGGCGGCTCTTGCAGGAGCGGTGATCGGGGGACTGGTTGTAGGGATGTTGCTGATCGGCCGGATACCCGAGCAGCAGGTCTCCCCTGTTCCTCAGCTGCCGGCTCCTATCGATGACGGGGCGTTGCTTCCTGAGGAGAGATTGTCATCGGAGGCTTATTCAGTGGCTGTTGCTGCGAAGAAGGTTAGCCCGTCAGTGGTGAAGATCTCCACTAAACAGGAGGAACTGGTCTTTTCCTTTTTCTTCAGGCCCATCATACAGGAGAGGGAGGGGCTTGGATCCGGCGTCATCATAGATGCATCAGGCCATATCCTCACAAACTACCATGTCATAGAGAACGTCACAGAGATAGTGGTTGTGCTGGCAGATGGCCGCCAGTTTCCTGGCAGCGTAGTTGGGGGAGATGTCTATACTGACCTTGCAGTCATCAAAGTGGAAGGGCAGGACTTGCCAGTAGCGGAATTAGGCAACTCCGATCAGATCATCATTGGAGAGCCGGCTGTCGCCATAGGAAACCCGTACGGGTTCGACCACACAGTCACGGCCGGAGTCGTAAGCGCCTTGAACCGTTCCATAGAAACAGATCAAAGCAGCGGCCTGGTCCTGGAGAACTTGATCCAGACTGATGCCCCCATCAACCCTGGAAACTCAGGAGGGGCTCTGGTCACAACAGATGGCAAGGTCGTGGGGATCAACACTGCCATTATTCAAGAGGCCCAGGGTATTGGGTTTGCCATCCCCATCAACGCGGCGCGGGATGTGGCAAACGAGATCATCAAGTATGGCAAGGTGAGAAGGCCCTATCTTGGCGTTGCGGAGATAGTAGTCTTGAACAGAAGTATCGCGCTGCGATACGGGTTGCCGGTGGATCAAGGCATCTACATTTCGTCTGTCGTCCGGAGCAGCCCTGCAGACCGCGCGGGCCTGGGGAGAGGAGATATAATCATCGCCATCGATGATGCCAAGGTCACCACAGCTGACGATGTCAGACGGTGCGTGCTCAAGTCGTCCATAGGGGACAAGATGAAGTTCACTGTCGTTGGCGCCAGCAGGCGCGAGCGTGAGGTTACAGTAACTCTCGGCGAAATGCCGTAATCGCCGGCCTTTCTGGTCGACGGACAAGCCGGCAAGAGCAACTTGTTGGGCGCCGAGGGCGCGACGGCTGTGTTGCATTACTGGCCATAGGAATACTCGATGAACAGCTGCGTGGCGGCTGCGTGCTTGCGGAGGGATGGAAATGGAGCGGGAGGTTGGGCTCAAGTTCAGAATACTCTACTACCCGTTTATGGGGACGCCTGTAAACACAGAGCGTCTGCTTGTACTCGCCAGGCTTTGCTACAAGCCAATAGGCGTGGATGAGCTATACGACATGGTATGGGGCGGAGATGGCGAATCCAGCGGTTCTTCTGCCAAGACTATGGATGATGAAGCCGTCGGAAGATTCGTGCGCGGCTTGATACGTTCAGGCCATCTTGGCGCATTGGAGCATTGGAACACCAGCTTTGCGGTGGAAGGGTACAGCAGGATATCCAGCCAGCAGAATGACAGGCACAGGTTGATGAAGATGTTCAAAGACCCCGGCGTTCCGCAGGCGGGCAGCCAGGAGACATGGATAAATGGCCCGGAGCAGGCCTCGGCTGACACATCCCAGATGCAGCAGTCCCAGAGGTACGTGCGGGAGGACGATTTCAGGTACGTGGTGCCGCCAACTTTCCACACGAACCTCGAGTTTCTCAAGAGATATCGAAAGCTGCAAGAGGAGATTGCCGAGCTCCAGAGATACGGCTTGAACGAGGCGAAGCTGCCAGCTGAGGATGTGAGGTTCGGGCTGTCGAACGCAACGGAGACGAGGTTCGTGATAACGACAAATGCCAGGCAGCTCAGGCACATGTTCAACCTGAGGTGTTGCGAGAGGGCGCAGTGGGAGATACGCGACCTTTTCGACGGCTTGCTTGAGGAATACAAAAAGATTGCTCCGAACATCTTCTGGCGGGCGGGGGCGTCCTGCGAAGACCTGGGCTATTGCCCGGAAGGTGCGGCAAGCTGTGGGCGGGCTCCCACCATCGACGACCTGCTTGAGCGTGCAGGCCGCGGCAGAGAGGACTGAGCCTGGCAGGATACGTCAAGGTATCCATTGACGCCGTTAAGACAGCCGCAGGTTTCTGCCGTATTTGCGCTGGATCATTTGGCTCATGTCAGGCATTTTTTTCATGAGTCGCTTCTATCTGCAGATTATGGGACCTATCTGGAGCCGGCCAGTATCAATCCTGCGCCCACAGCAATGAGCACGACTTTTACAGGCGGGATTCGGCCTGCCAGCCCCAGAAGTCCCACGCCGGTTACGGCCAGCATGAATATGGGCCCTGCTGCGGCAAGGAAGGCATTTACCTGAAGTGCTTTGGGGACAGTGCCGAGCCTCAATATGATTATGGCGCCGATTACTTCAATTAGCCCGGCAGCAGCCCTGATGGCCGCCATGCATCCCACAGTGACCTGGTCATTCATGACAATATCCCCCTCTCATCTCGCGCATGAATGCCCCAATGAGATACTATGAATGGCTGAGAGGCAAGATGTTTCTGATGCCTTCGTGTTGGCTTTGACTGGTAGGCAGCTGCAAGCAGGGTGTTGAATCTATGCGTAGAAGCCTTTATGCTAATAGTGGTGAAGGCGTGATTCCCGGAGATTGCAGCGGTATTTTGGAAAAACAGCAGAGCGCCAAGGGCGCGCGGCATTGGGCGCAACCGCGGCATGGCGCCATGATGACACATAATGTCCCCGGACATGAAAGAGGTGCACAGGTGAGCGGAAAGGCGACTCAGAAACAGCAGGAGAAACGGCAGAATCTTAGGTGGAACTTCCGCATGTCAACCCTGGATGGGATGTTCGCCAACGTAGGCATGGGGATGGTCACTCCATTTCTGGCCGTATATGTAATGGCCCTCGGCGGCTCCAACCATGCTGTTGGGCTGATAACGGCAATGCCCGCCCTCATCAATACGCTCATGTACCTTCCTGCGGCGTCAATTGTCGAGCGGAGCAGCAGTAGGCTGAAGATTGCGACGAAAACACACTTCCTTGCAAAGTCAGTGTACATATTGATGGCCCTTGTGCCGTTCCTCCCATGGCCGAACCTGCGGCCCGGGGCATTGATTGCCCTGATAGGGCTTCAAACGGTGCCAACCGTTGTCACAATGGTTGCGTGGACGGCATTGATGGGCGATACGTTTCCCCGAGAAGAGCGCGCTCATCTTCTGGCATTGAGAAGCATGTACACTTCGCTGGTTACATTGGTCTCGTCTCTGCTGGCAGGCGTACTTTTGGATGCGATTGCCTACCCCATAAACTACGTGGCGCTCTTTGTAATATCCTATGGAGCGTCGCTGCTGTCGCTGTATTTCCTGTCCAAGATGAAGGAGCCTCCGGTAGTGCCCGTGAAAACAGTCTCTACTTCACTTGGCAAGAGGATCAAGCGGCCATTTGCGGACCCTAAATACGGCCCCAAGTTTCGGGTGTTTGTGATAAGCGCTGCCCTTGTACATTTTGGAATCAATCTTGCCGTTCCGGCCTACTCTATCATGTACGTGAGAGACCTCGGGCTTTCAAACGCCGCGATTGGCAGTCTGTCGCTGGCTGGAGGTCTAACGGCTGTTCTGGCCTATCCTATGTGGGGCGTAGTGTCGAGAAAGGCAGGCGAGGCTGCGGTTTATGCTTTGTCCCTGATCGCATTTGCGGTTTACCCGGTGGTCTACGGCCTGCACGGGTCTCTGGTCTATTTGCTCATATTGAAGGCCGCCATGGGAATATTCGATGCCGGTTTTGCGTTTACATTGTTCAACCTTACACTGGAGTATGTAAATCCTGAGGATAGCGCGAACGGGATCGCTGTCTTCAACGTGCTCATCAACGCAACGGGAATCATCGGGCCGCCCATTGCGGCACTGGTTATCTCTCAAAAGGGAGTAATGGGGGCGTACATTGTGTCCACCATAGTGCGTACGGTGGGATGCGTGATCTTCCTGAAGGCTTTTGGCATACAGAATACACTCGGGAAAATGCACAGGTCGTTGAAATTGTCAATATCGCGGAGGCGCATTACTAAGAAAGAGACAAGGGGGGTGCTCTAATAGGTGAAGCTCGTGATCGCAATTGTAAGAGATGACTATTCTGAAGTCCTCCAGGATGAGCTTGCTGATGCCGGGCATCGGTACACGAAGCTTGCCTCTACAGGGGGATTCCTGAGGAAGGGCAATACTACGCTGTTAGTAGGCGTGGATGATGACCAGATGGATTCGGTGCTGGAGATAATACGTGCTACATGCAAGACCAGGCAGGAGTTGATCACAACGCAGCCGATGCCTATGTCCCCGGGCCTTGCCGTTCCTCCCATTGAAGTTATGGCAGGGGGAGCAACAGTTTTCGTGGTTCAAGTCGAACACTTTGAACGGATTTGAGATTCCTGCAGGCAGACTCGCCAGTTGAACTTTGAGGCCCAGGAGGCAACGCTTCTGGGCCTTCTCCCTTCTGTGACCCGCCTGGCTCACTCCACTCGTTGCCACTCATTCTACCCGGAGCCCTAGTCCCTAAATGGCCGTGAGCTGTGCGTTTGTTTGCGGGAGCGTATTCTCATGTACGAGAGGGGAATCCGGGATCCGGGTCTTGCGGAATTCAAAGACACAGATAAGATTGAAGGGTGTTGTAAACCCGAGAAGAAACTGCTATTATTAAATTGTGAAACTATGCACGAAGTTGGGACGGCGATACAATGGTAACCATTTCGGTGTGTGTAGGGAGTTCGTGTCATATCAAAGGCGCTCCTGAAGTAATCGAGAAGTTTCAGGCGCTCATAGCCGAACATGACCTGTATAACCAGGTGGAACTGAAGGGCGTGTTTTGCCTTGAACGTTGCACAGAAGGCGTCACCATCGCCATAGATGGCGAGATCTACTCTGCAATGAGTCCGGATGGCGCTGTTCGCATCTTCAGTGAGCGTGTGCTAGAGCCGCTGGGTTTAGCGCCAAAGGCCCCAGACGGCCAGAGCGATCGGGAAACGCAAGAGGCCTCGCGGCGCTAACACTTGGCAAGCTCCGTTGCAGGGTTTGGCGCGGGCCGGGCCATTGGTTCTGGGATTTCCGAGCGGGATGGCAAAGGGTGTTGAAAGCCTGGGATTCCAGTCTGTCGAGTGGATCAAGATGATCGGGGGGGCGGCGGTAATTGAGTCTGATCAAGACGATAAGAGCCAACTGCAAGGACTGCTACAAGTGTGTGCGCCACTGTCCTATGAAGGCAATCCGGGTGGTGGACGGACACGCTGAGATCATTGACGAGCTGTGCATCGGCGACGGAACCTGTGTGCGCATATGCCCTCAAGGCGCCAAACAAGTTCGGGATTCGCGGGAAGCTGTGCGTGCCATTTTGGCCTCTGGCAAGAAGGTTGCTCTATCTGTTGCGCCGTCCTTCGTAGCATCCTTCAGTGATGTAGATTCGGGATCGTTTGCCACTGCAGCCAGGAGACTCGGTTTCGACGTAGTCGCTGAGACAGCGGAGGCGGCATACTACGTCACAGAGCAGACTATGAAGGCCCTTGACAGGTGCGAGAGGCCTGCCATAGCATCCAGTTGCCCGGTTATTGTGAACCTCGTTGAGCGATATTATCCTCATCTACTTGGCCACCTGGTGCCTGTGGCATCGCCAATGGTGGCTCACGGGCGGATGCTCAAAGAAGCGCTTGGGCCAGATAGCAAGGTCGTATTTGTCGGCCCGTGCATAGCCAAAAAGCGCGAGGCTGACAGGGAAGAGGCAACCGGAGCCATCGATGCAGTGCTCACATTTGCAGAACTGAGCGACTTATTTGAAGAGGCCGGAATCATCCCTTCGTCCCAGAAGCATAGCGAGTGGGATGGGCATGTGGCGGGGGTCGCGAGGCTCTTTCCTGTTGAAGGCGGCATGATGGCTACAGCAGGAATCCCAGGCAGCTTCATGGGGGGCGCTGATCTCTGCATTACAGGGGTCGACCAATCCATCGATTTTCTTGAACATGCCACGGCTCACGAGGATATCAGGCTCGTTGAGATGCTCTCATGTGAGGGAGGATGCATAGCCGGTCCCTTCATGCGATCGGATTTGGATTTATGGTCGAGGCGGAGAAAGATTGTGGAACATGCTGCCCGGGGGCGGGCGGGTAGCGTCGCCGAACCGGGGCTGTCTGCAGGAGAGCCTGGCGAGAGTAGGCCTCCCGAGCCGGATATGTTGAGCATGTCGTTTCATGAGCGAGAGATTGACCAGCCGATGCCGACCGAAGATGAAATCCGGGAGATTCTTGCGCAAACTGACAAGTTTTGCACGGAGGACGAGCTCAACTGTGGAGCATGCGGCTACAACTCGTGCCGCGAGAAAGCCATAGCGGTCTATCGGGGAATGGCTGAAGTGGAGATGTGCATTCCATATATGCGTCGGCGGGCGGAGTCTATGTCGAACCTGATCATAAGCTCCACTCCCAACGCGATAGTGGCTGTCGACAGAGATCTCAACATAGTCCTCGTCAACCCCTCGTTCGAATCGGTCTTTCGTGTCAGCGCGGAGTCATGCGTGGGGCAGCATGTCAGTGTAGTCATGGATCCCGAACCTTTTCGCAAGGTATTCGAGACCAGGGAGCTGATGTGCATTGAGGAAGAGCACCTCGACGGCGAACTGAGGACATCCCAGATAGTCTTCTACGTAGAAGTGCGCGACTTGGTCGTGGCTATCGGGACCGACATCACCGCCGAGCATAACACTGCGCGGGCGATACAGAAAGCCCGGGAGGAGACGCTGGAGAAGGCAGGAGCTGTCATCGACAGGCAGATGAGGGTGGCACAGGAAATAGCAGGTTTGCTTGGGGAGACGACTGCCGAAACCAAGGTGCTCCTCACCCAGCTCATGAAGCAGATGCAGGATGAGGAGTTGACGCGCCCATGAGTGAGCTGCATGTGGAAGCGGCGTATGCTTCTCTGTCCAAGCATGGCGAGGAATTGTGTGGCGACAGGGTTGAGATCGCGCGAAATGACGACATGGTTACCATAGTGCTCAGCGACGGGTTGGGTTCCGGAGTCAAAGCCAACATCCTGGCAACTCTGACGTCGACCATCGCAGTGAGCATGCTCCGCGGTGGGGCTTCCATCGACGACGTTGTTGAGACTATCGGCCATACTCTGCCCATATGCCAGGTGCGCAAGGTAGCCTACTCTACGCTGACGATACTGCAGATAGCAAATGACGGCAGCGCCTATCTTGTGCAGTACGATAACCCCGACGCCTTCTTCTACTCGAATGGCACAGTTGCTCCTGTAGAAAGCTCTGACAGGAAAGTGGCGGACAAGTCGATCAAGGAAGCCAGGTTTAAGATGAAGGCAGGAGACAGGTTGTTTCTGGTATCAGACGGAGTGATTTACGCCGGGGTAGGTGGAGTGCTCAACCTCGGCTGGGGCTGGCCGAACGTTGCGGACTACATCAAGAAGATCAACCGCGAGGAGAAGAGAGCGTCTGTTCTGGCACAATGGCTTGTGAACGTTTGCGACCAGTTCTATGCGGGAAAGCCCGGGGATGATACGACGGCAGTTGCTGTGGTTGTCCGGGAACCGCGCAGCCTTACTCTGGCAGTCGGTCCTCCAAAGAACTCGGAGGATGATGCCAGGATGGTGTCGCGTCTGATGGATTCGCCAGGGGCCAGGGTAGTATGCGGGGGGACCACCGGCAACATCGTTGCCCGGGAGATCGGGGAGCGTCTCGAAGTGGATCTTGGCACGCTTCACGGGAGTGTACCTCCGATAGCAAGGATAAAAGGGATCGACCTGGTTACCGAGGGGATAATAACGCTCTCCAGGACGCTGGAGAAGCTGGTTCAGGGTGAACCTGTTGTGGGCGAGGACGGCGCGAGCCTGCTGGCGAGGGAACTGCTCGATGCGGATGAGGTGGACCTCTTGGTGGGCAAGGCCGTGAACCCCGCGCATCAAAACCCCGATCTGCCTATAAGCACTACTTTGAAGGAACGGGTGATGCAGGATATAGCGAGGATTCTTAGAGAGCTTGGCAAGGACATTTCAGTTACCTACTATTAAGCGCCAAAACGAAACAGAAGTAGAAGTCTTGGGCTGGAGGAGAGAGAATGACAGCTGTTAGGGCAGCGCAGAGAAAATTCGAGCGCGTAAATGAGATTATTGAGAAGCATGGTCGTGATCAGTCCTCGCTGGTTCCAATACTCCAGGAGGTGCAGGCGGAGTACAGGTATCTTCCTGAGGAGATACTCACTTACATCGCCACGGCTATGAGCCTGTCTGTTGCGACGGTATTCGGCGTAGCCACGTTTTATGCCCAGTTCTCGCTTGAGCCAAAGGGCAAGTATGTGGTGAGGGTATGCGACGGAACAGCGTGCCATGTGAGGCAGTCCATGCCTGTATATGAGGCGGTTAGGTCGAAGCTTGGACTTGTTGATGGAAAATTCACAACACCCGACCTGATGTTCACTGTAGAGACCGTATCGTGTTTGGGGGCATGTGGGCTAGCGCCCGTCATGACTATCAATGACGAAGTCCACGGGAAGATGACCCCGGAGGCAGCATGCATCATAATCGACACTCTGCTGGAGAGGGAGGGTGAGAAGTAGCGATGGCTATTACATCAAGAGAAGAACTGAATGCCTATGCTGAGAAGTTTCGCGAGGAACTTGCTACTAAGAAGAAACGTGTCCTTGTTTGTGCGGGCACTGGCTGCCTGGCCAATGGCTCCGACAAGGTGATAGAGGAATTCAAGAGGAACTCAGTCGACGCAGTTGCTATCGCAAAAAGCGGATGCCATGGTTTTTGCGAGGCTGGACCACTAGTGAGAATAGAACCCGACCACATACTATACGTCCATGTCAAGCCTGAGGATGTAGAGGAAATAGTGGAGAAGACTCTGAAGAAGGGCGAACCAGTGGAGCGTCTGCTCTACCATCACCCTGTCACCGGAGAAGCCTACCTGGGCGAAGGCGACATACCCTTCTACAAGAGCCAGACCAGGGTTGCGCTGGCAAATTGCGGGGCCATTGACCCCGATGACATAAGAGAGTATATAGCCTGTGACGGCTACAAGGCTCTTGCCCGGGCTGTGCTCGATCTTGAGTCTGGAGAGATCATCGAGGAGATTCTCGAAAGCGGATTGAGGGGGCGCGGTGGAGGCGGGTTCCCCACCGGGCGAAAGTGGATGTTTGCCCATGCCGCTGAGGGTGACACGAAGTATATTGTGTGCAACGGCGACGAGGGAGACCCCGGGGCTTTCATGGACCGAAGTGTCATGGAAGGAGACCCTCACCGGGTCATAGAGGGGTTGGCGATTGCAGCAAGGGCCATTGGGGCGTCCCACGGCTACGTTTACGTCAGGGCCGAGTATCCGCTGGCTGTGTCGCGTCTGAAGAACGCGGTTGACCAGGCGAGACAGCTAGGGCTGCTGGGTGAGAAGATATTTGGGACCGACTTTGCTTTCGACGTGACCATCAAGGAGGGAGCGGGCGCTTTTGTGTGCGGCGAAGAGACTGCCCTCCTGGCCTCCATCGAAGGGAAACGGGGAATGCCCCGGCCGCGTCCGCCGTTCCCAGCAAACAAGGGCTTGTACGGCAAGCCTACAGTCATCAATAACGTGGAGACGCTGGCCACTGTGCCTGCTATCGTCCTGCATGGGCCTGCGTGGTTCCATAGCATCGGAGGGGAGTCGAGCCCGGGCACGAAAACATTTGCTATAACCGGCCAGGTGGCCAACACCGGGCTTATCGAAGTGCCTATGGGAGCTACCCTCAGAGAAGTAGTCTTCGACATAGGCGGCGGCGTGCGAACTGGGCGGCCATTCAAGGCGGCGCAGATCGGCGGGCCGTCAGGCGGTTGCCTGCCGGCAGAGCTTCTGGATACGCCACTCGAGTATGATGCCCTGAAAAAGGTTGGAGCCATGGTCGGCTCCGGCGGCCTGGTGGTCATGGACGAAGGAACGTGCATGGTTGAGGTCGCTCGCTTCTTCATGAAGTTCACGCAACATGAATCCTGCGGAAAGTGCGTGCCGTGCCGAGAGGGAACCAAGCGTATGCTTGAAATACTTGAAAAAATTGTAGCAGGCGAGGCAACGATGGAGGACCTCGACAACCTCGAGGAGATTGCGTGGGTCGTCAAGGAAAGCTCACTGTGCGGGCTGGGCAAGACTGCTCCAAACCCCGTCCTGACCACGCTGAAGTACTTCCGCGACGAATACGTGGCCC
>LSQX01330336.1_pt2 | contig 37301 bp, 33 predicted proteins | sample 654561 | NCBI WGS metagenome assembly LSQX01 (sample SAMN04489861, study PRJNA283612) | anaerobic digester metagenome | isolation source: 4 biogas reactors fed with cattle manure at either 37C or 55C with and... | place: Denmark: Kongens Lyngby | collected 2014 | reverse complement strand
GACGAGTATCGGTTAAGCGTTTCAAAGGGTCCAAACGAGAAGTGGTGCGTGCTATGGTCGCCTGCTTTGATTTTGCCCGAAATGGATTACGGCTATAGCATAAAAACATCACAAATTCTACCTCAAAGAGGAGAGATAATCGCAAAAAATGAGTTGCTGGCAACGAATATCTATACAACCGCACTATCAGTTGTAACCTTTGAGAAAACAGACGAGGAGTTAGACGGCATAGCAACCGAGCTGCACAGGCTATTGCCCGAAATAAAAAAGGATAAGATTCTAACTCAAATGAAGGAAAAATCCTATAATGGCGTTGCTTTAATTCGTGAATTTTTTCCTAACAGCTTGAGCAACGAGCTAAAGGACAAGCTATTAGAAATCGATGGCGTAAAAATCGACAAAAGCTCTGTAAGTACGGTTCGATACTATCCCCACTCTACTATGCTTTCGCACTTTTTGGGCTATGTGCAAAGCCCGACTGACGAAGAAATTGAGCAGTTGAACGGAGCACTTGACGATGGCGCATGGAAGTACGACAAGAGTTCGAAAATCGGCAAAAGCGGATTAGAAAAGGTATATGAAAAGGACTTGCGTGGCGAGCCCGGCTACAACGTATATCTTAGTTCAGATGAGGGTGTAAGGGTAAGAACTCTTTTCACCGAGCCTGCAAAAAACGGACACGACCTACAGTTGACAATAGATTTTGAGCTACAAGAGCGAACCGATGAGTTGCTTCAAAATATTCTTATTGATGAACAGGACATGACGGGAGCGGTTGTAGTTTTGCAACCTAAAACTGGCGAGGTGCTTTCCATTGCTTCTTACCCATCGTTTGACCCGAATATGTTTATACGAGGAATTACGGATTCAGAATATCAAGCGTTGCAGAACAACAAAGCGCTGTTCAATCGTGCATTGCAAGGCAGATACCCACCCGGTTCTACATACAAGGTATTTACCGCCGCCGCCGCTCTTACCTATGGTGCTTTAAGCAAGGATTATGTGTTTAACGGTACAATAGTTGAGGATTTTTGGACCCCTACAGGCTATGGTGCATGGATATGGCCTGCAATTAAGCGCGCTAAAGTAAAGCGCCGTGAAACTATACTTAATATGCGTAATGCGCTTTTACATTCGGATAATATTTATTTTGCAAATGCGGCCTTGATGCTTGGTGAAGAGAACATGAATAATTACTGGAATTCGCTTGGACTTGATAATGCTATAAATTTCGAGTTGCCTGTTTCAACTTCACAATATAAAGGCAACGAAGAGCGACACTATAAGTATTTAGCAGATAGCGGTTACGGTCAAGGCACTATGTTGGTTACTCCTTTGCAGCTTGCCTCAACCTACTGTGCGTTTGTAAATAGTGGCTCTATTCCAAATCCGCATATTGTTGACAGTATCTGCGAGGTAAATAGCAACGACTATATTGCGCTTTCTGAAACTAATACGAGCTATTGGCGTGAGAATGTAATCAACAAAAACATAAACAATACCTTGCTTCCCATGATGAAAGATATAATGAGCAGCGATTATAACGGTACCGGTCAAAAGCTTAGAGTTAGGAACTGCGTAGTAGCAGGGAAAACAGGTACAGCGCAGATTGGTGGAGATGACAGCCACGAAATTTCATGGATAGTTGCATTTAGAACGGGTGTTGAAGAGAAAGATGAGAGGCTTGTGCTTGTTATGCTTGAAATACCTAACGATACTGCATATTCAGAGTTTAAATTCATTATAGCAAGAGAGCTATTGGAGATGAAAGATAGCGCATGATTACATATTCATCTGTAAAAAGTATGGCAATAGCAGGGAGTACCTCCGTTGAAAACGTTTTTATTTTTGAGCATATCAGCTCTGCTCCCGATGGCTATGTTAAGGTGTATTTATTCGCTTTGATGCAGTATAGAAACCCATATTTTGCTAACGAGGATATTGCGCTTTCACTAAAAATGAGCGATGATGAAATCGTGAAGGCATTTTTGTATTGGCAGGATGTAGGTTTGGTTCGAATTATTAGATATGACCCATTGCATATTGAGTTTATTGCACAAGATGAAAACAGCTTTGTACCCTCAACCTCTTATAAATTCAATGATTTGGTTAAGGCGCTGAATGATGTACTTGGTACACGCAGATTTTCCTCTACCGAGCTAAAAACCGTATATGATTGGGTAGAGGTTTTTGGAATAAGCGAGGATGCCGTTGTTATGTTAGTTGCGCATTGCTTAGATAAGAAAGGTAGCAAAACTTCGGTGAAATACATGGATGCTGTGGCTAAATCTTTGGCAGAATCGAATGTGCTTACCGCTGACGAGGTTAAGGATTATTTTCTGAATCAAGCGATTAGTTCACAAGAGGAAGAGCTTGCAAAAACCATTTTGAAGCGTTGGAACCTACGGCGAAAGGCGACACATGACGAGCTTGAGCTATGCAGAAAGTGGCTTAATGTATGGAAGGTACCATACAGCGTTGTTACTATGGCTTGCGAGGAAATGGTTTATGCGACTAATCCTTCATTTGGCTATCTTGACAGGATATTAGACACATATAAAGAGCGTGGCACGATTGATACCGACACCCTGCAAACATATCGCAAAAAGCGCATGGAAACAGAAGAGCTGACGAGGCAGATACTTAAAGCCGCAGGCATTGGGCGTTCACCTACCGCATTGCAGGTAGATAAGGTGGATATTTGGTGCTATGATTGGCATATTCCAAAAGATGCTTTACTGTTGTTAAGCGAGTATTCAAGCACCGCCGCTCAACCCTTTGCATACATAACCAAAATCGTAAAGGAATGGCAAGAAAAAGGTATTAAGAATATCAAGGATGCTAAGGAATATTTGGAAAGCAGTGTAAACAATAGGTCTTCAAAAAAGACAAATAACAGTTTTATACAACGAGAGTATACACAGGAACAACTGAGCAAATTTGGATACAGGATTGGAGTAGTAACCGACGATGACGAGAATACCTAAGGAAATATTAGCTGAATACGAAAATAAAAAAGCGAGAGCAAAGCACGAGTATGAAAGGCGCAGGACTTTCGTTTTTAAAGAGTCCCCTGAAATTGAAAAGTTAGAAGAAAATATTCGCTGCTTGGCTTATGAGTTGGGTTTGCACTCAATGGGACTAAGCCCAGAAGATTATGCTTCAAAAAAAGCCGAAACAAAGGAATGCATAGATTCGTTAAAGAATAGGCAGGCGAAGCTATTGGCTTCAATGAAATTGCCTGCGGACTATATTCGAAAAGTTCCATACGCTTGCGACAAATGCGAGGACACTGGCTTCATTGGATTGAATCAATGTATCTGTTTAAAGCAAAGAATGATGCAATACGAGTATGCAAGCTCGAATATCGACAATATGGAGTCATTCGAAACATTCGACTTCAACATATTTCAAGACCCTAATCAGAAAAAGCAAATAAAGCAGGTGTATAGTTATGCTAAGGACTTTGCCGATACCGTTCCTCAAATTACTCCCCCCAACCTTTTACTTATCGGTGCAGCTGGCTTAGGCAAGACTTTTATCCTTAACTGCATTGCCAAAAGGTGCTTCGAGCGTGGTTTAACGGTAGTAAAGATTGCCGCCTATAATCTGATAAATGCAACTATGAAGGTTATTAAAGGCGAAGAGCCAGCTTTTGATTTCTACGGCTGTGATGTTCTATTGATAGACGATTTAGGCACAGAGCCACAGATTCCAAACATTACGACAGAAACTCTCTTTTCGATAATAAACGAAAGGGGCAGTAACCACAAACCCATCGTTATTGCTACGAACAAAAAAGAATTAGATATCAAGAACACATACGACGAGCGAATATGCTCTCGACTACTTTCTATAAAAAATACTGCGATTTGCTCTTTAGAGGGTAACGATTTAAGGCAAAGTTAGCAAAATAATACTGCTCTCATCAAATATATCAATATAATGTGGTTAAATGCATATTTATTTTCGAGAAACCATGTATAATGTAATCAAAGTACGATTAAGGGGGGATTTCTCTTGAAAAAACTTATGTTAGGTAATGAAGCTATAGCGAGGGGCGCTTATGAAGCAGGCGTGCGTGTTTCTTCGGCATACCCTGGCACTCCAAGCACCGAAATAAACGAGAATATTGCGTGCTATGAAGATATTTATTCCGAGTGGGCACCAAATGAAAAGGTAGCAGTTGAGGTTGCATTGGGTGCGGCTATTAGTGGTGTAAGGGCTATGGCTTGTATGAAGCATGTTGGGCTAAACGTAGCCGCTGACCCTGTATTCACTGCAAGCTATACGGGCATAAACGGCGGTCTTGTAATTATCGTTGCCGATGACCCGGGTATGCACTCATCCCAAAACGAGCAGGACACGAGAATGATAGCTAAGGCTGCTCATATCCCCTGTCTTGACCCATCAAATTCGCAAGAATGTAAGGATTTCATGAAAATCGCATACGAAATTAGCGAAAAATACGATACACCCTGTTTGTTGAGATTGACTACACGAATTGCACACGCAAGGACTGTTGTTGAGCTTGGTGAAAGGGTTGAGCTTGATGCTAAACCCTATGTTAAGAATCCGAAAAAATACATTTCTATGCCTGCTAATATGATTGCAAGGCACATTGAGGTTGAAAAGCGTGAGATTGCACTTGCTAATGACGCTTCCTCTATGGCGATAAACAAAGTAGAAATGCGTGATAAAAAGCTTGGTGTAATCACTTCCGGCGCTGCTTATAACTATGTTAGAGAGGCATTGCCAAACGCTTCGATTCTTAAACTTGGGTTAGTTTACCCACTTCCAAAAGATTTGATTTTTGATTTTGCAAGTCAGGTGGAGGAACTCGTAATCATCGAAGATATGGAGCCATTTTTCGAGGAAACAATCAAGTCATGGGGCATAGAATGTTCAGGAAAAGAGAAAACTGGTGTTTTGGGTGAACTATTTGCAAGAAAGATAGCAAAGGGATTTGGAAATAAAGAGGTTGAAGAGTTAAGTTTAGAACAGCTCCCCTCTCGCCCACCTGTACTCTGCCCTGGTTGCCCTCATAGACCCTTGTACTATGTTATGAACAAGCTAAAGCTAACGGTTTGTTCGGATATTGGTTGCTATACCTTGGGCGCATTGCCACCTCTAAGCAGTGTTGACACCTGTATTTGCATGGGCGCATCTATTGGAATGGCGCATGGCTTTGAGAAGGCTTTGGGCAGGGAGCAGGCGAAGAAAACCGTTGCCGTATTGGGCGACTCTACTTTTTCGCATAGCGGTATGACAGGTTTGTTGAATATGGTGTATAACAATTCAACAGGAACGGTAATAATTGCCGATAACTCGATAACGGGTATGACGGGGCATCAACACAACCCCTCAAGCGGTTACGATATTCACGGGCTACCTGCGCCGCAGGTAGATTTCGAGCAGCTTTGCAAGGCATTGGGCGTAAAGGACATTCATGTTGTTGACCCATTCGACATCAAGCTGATGGAAAAGACATTGCGTGAAGCGACTTCTAAGGATGAGCTTTCGGTAATTATTTCAAAAAGCCCTTGCGCTTTGATAATAAAGCAGACCGAGAAGCCTTATCAATGCGACACCGATGTATGCAAACAATGTTATATGTGCATGAGGATTGGCTGTCCTGCTATTCAGAAAGTCGAAAACGGTGTGCGTGTTGATGAAACTCTTTGCTTTGGTTGCGGACTTTGCGCTAATGTATGCCCATTCGGCGCATTGAAAAATACATGAAGGCGGTGGAAATATGATTAACATAGTAATAGTTGGAGTTGGCGGTCAAGGTACTTTGCTAACGAGCAAGCTTTTAGGTGATATCGGGTTGAATATTGGCTATGATGTGCGTGTCAGCGAGGTTCACGGTATGAGCCAGCGTGGCGGAAGCGTTATTACTTATGTGCGATTAAGCAATGATTTGCCTTTGTACTCGTCCTTGGTTGAGTACAGCGAGGCGGATATAGTTCTTGCTTTTGAGAGCTTAGAGGCGTTGCGTGCCCTACCCTACTTAAAAAAAGGTGGAAAAATGATTGTGAACTCACAAGAAATTTTGCCTATGCCTGTTATTGTAGGTGCGGCTGAATATCCTAAGAACATAATCGAGAATTTGCATGAGCGCGCGGATGTTAAAGCCATAAACGCAACGGAAATAGCTTCAGAATGCGGAACGGCAAAGGCGGCAAATGTGGTTTTGTTAGGTGTGCTTTCAAAGCTACTGCCATTTTCATACGGTGAATGGATTGATGCAATAAAAAACAATGTTAAACCGCAATTTGTGGATATAAATATTGACGCGTTTAACAGGGGTATGGAATTCTAAGAATTAGATGAAATTAAACAGCTGGGTATGTGAAATAATATTCGGCTGTTTTTTTGAACTTTATAATAAACAACCGGTTATCCTTTTTCTTTTTTAGTCTCTTGCAGTTTTTGTTATTATATAAAGTTTTACATTCCATCTTAATCATTTAACTTCTGCCTTATTTATTTCCATGCCCGTATTTTACTGACTTAATCTACTCAAAGATGTTTCATTATTTCAACAATAGTTGTAACGACCTATTCCAAAATTTGTGGTAAAATAATTAGAGTCTTTTAGGACTATTCCATATTGCCAAAACGGTATATCGAATACAAAATTTAAGGAGTAAAAAACGATGAAAAAAATTTTGAGTTGATTCTTTGTATGCTGTTTGTTTTTTCAATGTTTAACATTGAAACTAAGGCAGCTACATTCGATGATATCAACCAACCCGGTGTGTTTATTGACCAAGCCCCGGGCGAATGTACTTTAGCTTCAGCCGTTATGATTTTACGAAGGCGTGCAATAATTAACGGTGATGCAAACTGGGCAAGCATTACAACCGCTTCAGTAAAGCCTTATGCTTGGTCCGGCGGACTGCTGGGTACATTTCCTTATAATGGAATGAACGTTGGCAGTTCAAAGGACTTCTCTGGCGGAAAAAAAGCACGTTTTATTGCGCTTCTTAACGAGCATCCTGAAGGGGTGTAGCGTTTGACTACGGTTCAGGTCTTACGCATGCAGTTCTTTTGACTGACTATGACAGCTCATCAGATACCTTTTATTGTGCAGACCCAAGCACGTCTATTCCAAAGGCAAGAATAAAGCTGACAGAAAGCGCATTGAGCAAGTCTTATGGGCATAACACAACCAACCAAGACACCCTCATAAACTATTTTCAAAAGTATTGGTATATAACAAATCAATCAGGTGGGCTTGAAACACCCTCATCACCGCCCGGAAAACCTATTCTATCTGTTGATAGTTCTACGCTGTTCAGCAATTGTACAACTATCTTTACATGGAACCATACCGAAAGAGCATCTTATTATCAAATTATGCTCCTAAAAGAAGATGGTTCTGCTTCAGGTTATGCATTTATAGAAGATAATTATTTTTTGGTTTTACTCGAACCCGGTTCATATACAGCAACACTAACTGCAACTAACAGTGATTCTGGTATGCAAACTACTAGCGATGCAATAAGTTTTTATGTTGCAGCGGCTGAATTTGTTCCTGTTGATACAATTGCCGCAAACGGAAGCATTTATGCGCTATATGATAATTCGCTGACTTGGTATGAATCAAAGGCGGTTTGCGAGTCAATGGGTGGTCATTTAGTTACGATAACATCTGCCGAAGAACAAGCAGTAATAGAAAAATTATTAAAGTCATCCGAAAATACGGTTTATTATTGGATGGGAGCAACCGATGAGGAATCAGAGGGAACTTGGACTTGGATAACCGGTGAACCCTTTGATTATTCAAATTGGGAAGTAAGTGAGCCAAATAACTATCAAGGAATTGAGCACTATGGTATGATTTATCGTCTGAATGGCAAATGGAATGACTACCAAAATCAAGGTAGCGTATATCCAAGTTTTGGTTTCATCTGCGAAATTCCAAACCAATTTCAACAAGGAGATGTAAACCTTGATGGTTTATTAAACACAGGTGATGCTGTAATGATTCTGCGTTACACTATTGAAGCAGAAACATTAAACCATACGCAAAAAACACTTGCGGACTTTAATGGCGACGGCAAAATCAATACCGGCGATGCAGTTGCTGTATTGAAAGAAATTGTATCATAACAGTGTGAAAATTACCTTAGTTGTTTCGAGAAGAAAAATGTAGCCTAATAGCCGAGTCAAAACGATTCGGCTGTTTTTTTATTGCAGATTTTGTAGTATAATGGAAAAAGCATATGAAATCGTTTATTTTACGGAGGCAGTATGGGCTGGACTAAAGAGCAAGAAAAAGCAATTACCACAGAGGGAAATATAATCGTTTCGGCGGCGGCAGGTTCAGGAAAAACAGCCGTATTAGCAGAGCGTGTCGCAGAAAAGGTAGCAAAAGGAACAGATATTAACGAAATACTCGTTGTAACCTTTACAAATCTTGCGGCGGAGGAGATGAAAAAGCGCATTGAGATGAAGCTGTATGAGCGAGCTGACGCAGAAAGAAACATGGCGAAGCGTGCAAGGCTTCATGACCAAGCGCAAGGAGTTGCAAAGGCGAATATTTCTACATTGCACTCCTTTTGCCTGCATCTCATTAGGCGATATTTCTTTAAAACTGATTTGCCTCCCTTGTTCAGAACTGTTGACGATGCAGAGCAGGTAAGTTTACGTGCTGCCACCATGGACGAAACCTTAGACAAGCTATTTGAAACTGATTCGAATGCTGCTACCGCTTTAATCTCTGTTCTTGGTGGTGAGGACAAGCTAATTGGATTTATAACCGGAGTTTATAAGTATATTAACGACCGCCCAGACGGTGAGGAGTGGCTTGAAAAATCCGTTGAAGCGTACAATGTTACCGAGGACGAGTTGGCAAAGTCTGATTTAGTGAATGAGTTTTTATGGCGAGCTAAAGAGGAAATAAACAATGTAGTACGGCTATACGATTCAATTCTTCTATTAGTAAAAGAATATCCACGAGCAACAGCGTTTTTTGGAAACACAAGACAAATGTATGCTGATTTATTACACTGCGAGGGGTATGATAATCTTTTTCACCGCTTACAAAAACCTCCAAACGTTAATAAGTGCGATATTGATGACGCTGATTTATATCATAATTCAGTTAAGCCATTGAATGATAAGGCAAAGGAATGCATTAAATCACTAACAGATAATAAGTTCTCCATAGCCGAGCAAGCAAAAGAAATGAATTTTCTTTACCCTTATATGAAACAATTAGCGGCTATAGTCCTTGATTTTCGTGATAATTATTCTAAATGCAAGATGCAAGCGGGGGTAATAGATTTTTCAGATATGGAAATTCTTGCGTTAAAGCTATTACAAGACCCGACTATTTCTGAATCCTGCCAAGAGTGCTTCAAATACATTTTTGTTGATGAGTATCAAGACATTAACCTACTTCAAGATAGGATTATTGATTCTATGAAGCGTGAGGATAACTTGTTTTTTGTAGGCGATGTTAAGCAATCGATATACAGGTTTAGAAATGCCGAGCCAAAGCTATTTATTAACAAAGTCGCTTGCTATTCTGATGGCAAGGACGGTTGCACAATAAACCTAAGTTCAAATTTTCGTAGTTCAAATAGCGTAATTAACTTCTCAAACGAAATCTTTACCTGTATTATGAAAAAGCGCACAGGCGAAATAGACTATGACGAAAGCTGTGCCCTTGTTAAAGAAGGTGAATCAAAGGAAGGCAGTATTGATATTAACATAATACTAAAATTAGACAATCCCGACATAGTTGCAGAGAGCGACGGAGAAAATTCTATAGAAGACGAAGAAAAAGTGGATGTGTTAGTAGCCGAGGCGAAATTGGCTGCACAGCATATTCACGAGCTTATGAATAGTGATGGTTTTTACGATTCAAAGGAGAAAGAATTTAGAAAGTATAAATATTCGGATTTCGCTGTTTTGATGCGCTCTACCGCAAACAAATCTGATATATTTGCTAATGTGTTCGCAATGGAGGGTATTCCATGCTTCACAGACCTAAAAGGCGGATTTTTTAACACATTGGAAGTTAAGATTTTTAAAAATCTTTTGGTTGCGTTGAACAATAGACAGCTCGATATTCCGCTTATGAGCGTTATGCGTTCTCCTATCGGAAATTTTGAAATCGAAGAGATTGCAGAGTTAAGAGTTAATACAGAAAACTCAAAGCATCAGAGCAAAAAAAGCGTTTTCGAATGTTTAGGGGAGGTATCAAATTCTGATAGTTCTTTAGGAAGAAAAGCCAAGCGATTGATTGAAAATTTAGACGAATGGTACGGCTATTCTCAGTTGTTATCTATGGAGGAGTTAGTGTCTAAGCTGTTCCATAAATCGGGTTTATATGCTTATGTAAGTGCATTGCCAAATGGCTATGTACGTTCTCTTAATCTCGATATGTTGATAAATATTGCCAGCGATTTTGACAGCAATGTTGGTGGTGGACTTCATAGTTTTTTACGCTATTTAAGCAGTGCAGAATCTTCAAGCCAACAAGGGGAAGCACAGGATAAAAGTGCAAATGTAGTGCAGATTCTAACCATTCATAAGAGTAAGGGTTTGGAATTTAACGTGGTAATTCTTCCTAACCTTAATGCCCAGCTCATACCAAAAGCTCCTTCCCGCGAGGGTGTTTTGTTAAGTAGTGATTATGGCATTGGGGTAAGGTACAGGAACAACTCTGTTGTTCAAAAGTCGTTAATTTTTGAAGCCAACGTTCTTTTAAAAGTTGAAGAGGAGAAAAGCGACTCAATGCGGCTACTATATGTCGCTTTAACGCGTGCAAGGGAACGACTAATTCTGATAGCAACAGATACAAACTTAGAAAAAAGTGTACGTAACTTTTCGAAAATGGGCGATAATACTATAGCTCAAACACTTTCAGCAGGCTCGTTTTATCATTGGCTTTTAATCGGAATGCTAAATTCAAGATATTGCAATGCTATAAAAGCGATTGTAAGCGATAACCAAGCAAATGCAGAAACATTGAATATCCATAAACATTATATTTCGGATTTTTCGTTGAGGGATAATTCAGATAAGCAAACTGCATTCTTTGGAGCGCTTAATGATTTCAGAAAAATCGAATTATGTGATGAAGACTATTATTTGGGCTGGGAGTATCCGTTTATTGCATCTACTATTGCTCCCTCAAAGCGTACTGTAACAGGTTTAGTTTCAAGGGTAGTTCCGCCAAAATTACCGAGCTTTATGGAGAATACTGATACTCCCTTAAACGCCTTGGATTTGGGCAGCGCAACCCATGTAGTGTTTGAGCGGATTTCTATTAAGGCACATGATGAAGCCTCTGTAAAAGAAGAGATTCAACGCATTGTTTCAGATGGACATTTAACGCAACAGGAAGCCGACAGCATAAATATTCGTGGAATCGTTAATTTCTTTTCAAGCGATTTGGGTAAAAGGCTTATTGCCTCGCCCCTGTATGAAAGAGAGCAAGAGTTTACTTGCAGATTTCCAGCTAATGAGCTATTAAGCAACAGCGAATCCTCTGAATATATGCTTTTACAGGGTGTAGTCGACTGTTGTTTCCTTGAAAACGGCAAATGGATATTGGTTGATTACAAAACGGATAGCGTTTCGGGTTTCTCTGAAGAAAGGCTGCAAAAACACGCTTTACAGCACTTAACCCAACTACAACTCTATGCAAGAGCCTTAGAGATTATGACTAAAAAAGAGGTTATGCAGGGGTATATACACTTTGTTCAGGGTGGAAGCGTGAAGCTGATAGACAAGTTGGCATAATTCGCACCGAATATTGACAACACCTCGCATTTGATGTATTATGTTTAATAGGAATTATTTTTCCTGTAGCTATGCGGCTGGAGAAATAGTTCCGTAAAATTTTTACAGTCGAGGTTCAAATCAATGAGCGGTGTATTTGGCGTTGTGTCAAAAACGGATTGCGTAAGCGATGTATTTTTCGGTACGGATTATCATTCTCACTTAGGAACAAAGCGTGGCGGTATGGCGATTTTCGGAAGTAATGGCTTTGAAAGAGCTATTCACAACATCGAAAACTCACCTTTTAGAACAAAGTTTGGTGCAGATATTGGAACTATGAAAGGCAACTTAGGCATTGGATGCATTTCAGATTCCGTTCCCCAACCGCTGATTGTTCGCTCGCATTTAGGCAACTTCGCAATTACGGCTGTTGGTCGAATAAATAATATCGATGAATTAGTAGAGCATACATTTGAAAATGGCAGAACGCAATTTCTTGAAATGAGTGGCGGTAAAATCAATATTGTTGAGCTTTGTGCCGCTTTGATAAACGAATGCGACAGCATTGTTGAGGGTATAAGGTTTGCTCAGAAAAAAATCGAAGGCTCAATGTCCATCGTGATATTAACCGCTGAGGGAATATATGCCGCGCGAGATTATTGTGGCAGAACCCCACTTGTTATAGGCAAAAAATCTGATGCGTATTGCGTTGCATTTGAAAGCAGCTCCTTCATTAACCTTGATTACGAATTTCACAGAGAAATCGGACCTGCTGAAATAGTTTTTATAACCACAGAGGGCGAAACAACACTTATGCCAGCATTAGAAGAGATGCAGATTTGCGCATTCCTTTGGGTTTACTACGGCTACCCCACTTCCATTTATGAAGGTGTAAACGTTGAAACTATGCGATATAGGGCTGGCGAGATTTTGTCAAAGCGTGATAAGGATGTAGCGATGGATTCGATTTCGGGGATTCCCGATTCCGGTTCGGCGTATGCGATAGGCTATGCGAACGCTTCCGTAGCACCGTTTACTCGTCCTTTTATCAAATATACTCCCACTTGGCCACGTTCATTTATGCCCTCAAACCAAGCGCAACGCAACAGAATAGCACACATGAAGCTAATTCCTGTTCATGAGCTAATAAATAAGAAAAAACTGCTTTTGATTGACGATTCTATCGTTCGTGGAACGCAAATGAGCGAAACCACCGATTTTCTATATCGAAGCGGTGCAAAAGAGGTGCATGTGCGCTCTGCCTGCCCTCCCATAATGTTTGGCTGTAAGTATTTAAACTTTTCACGCTCAACATCGGAAATGGACTTGATTGCAAGGCGAGTTATTCACGAGTTAGAGGGCGATGTTTCACACGAAAGGCTATTGGACTATACGGATTCAAGTAGCGAAAGCTATGAGAAAATGGTTGAGGGAATAAGAAAGCAGCTTAATTTTACCTCTTTGAAATTCCATAAGATTGAGGACTTGATAGAGTCTATTGGGCTGCCAGAGTGTAAGCTGTGTACTTATTGTTGGAAGGGGAAGGATTTTTGTAGGAAGGTTAATTAGGGCCACCTACGTTTCTATTATTCTTGTATGGTTGCGGGGAGCGTTGCTCCCCGCAGAGCGTCGCAAAAAGTGCCAGCGGGCGAACACAAGAGTGTTGCCCCCCTACATTTTTTGGGGTAATATTTCTTCTATATGCGAGTTTTTGCACCGAAAAATCTCTGTTTTTTGCCCCTTAATCATTGAATAGCGCGTATGCTTCGTCGATTATTTTATGCCTTTTTCTATACTAATAGGTTTATAGACAGTCTGGGGGAGCGTTGCTCCCCATTAGGTTTTCTTTTAATGATGATATTCTTCCGCTTCTGCTTTCGTTCTATGCACTGTGCCGCGCGGATGCTCAGGTGGGGCATAAACAGTGAACAGCTTCAAAGGCATACGTCCAGTATTTATTACGTTGTGCCATGTGCCTGCAGGTACGAAAATTCCAAAGCCGGGTGAAACATTTTGCCTGTAATCTAAACAGTCTTGCCTGTTGCCCATCATTGTAACTCCCTGACCTTCAACGATATAAAGGAACTGGTCAACATCACGGTGTACCTCTAAGCCAATGTTATCGTTGACATTTATGCTCATTAGAGTTAACTGTAGGTGTTCACCTGTCCAAAGTGCAACTCTGAACAAATCATTGCGACGAGCGGCTTCGTTGAGATTAGTCGCAAAAGGCTTGGGGCCGAAATCTGTTTGTCTATACGAGGTATTGTTGTTGTTAAAATTTTGTCTGTTAAATCTTTGCATTATATAAACCTCCTTTACAAAAATTTCATCGAAATAAAGACTTCGATGTTTAGTACAAAAATATGTTTTATATCTTCGAGATGTTACTGATTCTTCCAAGTATTATGTTTAATAATCTGAACATTTTATTAAAAATTTACTTGAAATTATATAAAATCTAATGTATAATGATATTGTGGATAATTTGTAAGAGCTTTTGGGCTTGCTAATATAGGTGGTAAACAATGGAAAGCACTATTACTTCAAACCGTGTGGACGGTATCTTACTTGAAAGGCTACTCAACCGTTTTGCAGGCGGCATAGGTTTATATGCAGTTGAAAAGGATTCCATTGCATTTGTGTTTGCAAGCGAAGACTATAAAACCCTATCTATAAAGGCTTCGGATATTTTCCAAACCCATAGCGAGGGCGATTTTCAATTACTTTCCAACTCAGAGGGAGTTTTATACAAAACGATTCTAAAGGCTAATAATTTGGGTCTATCACAAGCAGAGTTCAAAGCATTCGACACATTCTTACGCATTAAAGCCGAAAAACTTGATGAGGACAACCGCTTTGTTGTTGTGAAGCTATCCGATTCTACAGAGCAAAAGAGCATAGACTCTAAGCTAAAGCTAAACGAGGATATTATACGTTTAGTTCTAAGCGAAACAAGTATTTCGATTTGGGATTATCATGTTGAAAACAACTTCTTTGTAAAGGTACCCTATTCAAGCGAAATTAACAGAACCTTTACGCCAAGCACCCCAGAAAATTTTGTTGAAATCGGTTATGTGCATCCTGAAAGCAAAACTGCGTTCCTGCAAATGTTCAAAGACTTGATTGAGGGCAAGGAAAAAGCAAGCGGCACATTTTTGCTTCGAAACATGAATACTTGTGAATATCATCTTGAAACATTTAAGTTTAAAAACAGTATTATCAATGACAAGACTGGACATTCTATTGGAATTTCTACCCCGTTTTTCGAGATTCAAGACAGTACAAGCGACACTCAAAACAGTACTGTTGACAATTTAGATGGTGAACAGAATATCGATGCGCTTACAGGACTTTACAACAAAGCTCACACCCTAAAGCGTGTTTCTTGTCAAGTTATGCACTCTAACTCAGATGTTACACATTCTGCGCTTTTATTCGATTTAGACAATTTCAGCAAAATAGTCGAAAAACTCGGGGATGATGCTGGCGATGAGATTTTGGAGAGGTTTGGCAATCTACTAACAAGCGTGTTTTATACAACAGATACGATTGGGCGACTTGGTGGCGACGAATTCTTCATCTATATGCCAAATGTATCCGAATCCGCTGTAAAATCAATGCTTAAGGAGTTCTACGATATGCTTTTGGAGAATAGTTTTTCGCCTCAATTCAAGATTTGTGCTTCTGTGGGCGTTGTTTTGTTCACTAACGAGGATTTTAGTATTGACGAAACTCTTTCGAAAGCGGAAAAGGCTTTGCAGAAGGCTAAAGACAGCGGCAAAAATAAGTATGTTGTCTATCAATAGAGCTATATTTCTATTTCGCCGATAAAATCTTCATTACCCCCTACCCTGTTTCTTATTCGCAGAGTTGATTCTGCGAATTTTTTTTGCTCGATTTCTGATAGCATTATGGTTGAGATTATTCCCAAGTTAAAATCAAGCACATAAATTGTTTCGATGCAATTTAGGAATACCGTATTAAACTTGTTCTTTTTTCTTGATTGCTGTACTTTTATGTTTTCAAATATATACTCTATGTCGGAATAAACCACATTGTCCTTATGCAGAAAAATATAAAGACAGTTCCTTTTCATAAGCGAATAATTCGTGTTTAGCTTGTAGAGCTTCTTATCAAAGCGATAAAGCGTTTTGAAAACATACGAATGGGTGCCATTTTCTGTGTTAATCGCTTGAAGCCTGCCGCAAAAGAATTCTGCTCTATCTAAGAAAGGCTCGATTTCTGCTTGCGGAATATCCTCTAACCGCATTCCTAAGAACTTGTCTATTACCTTTTGCGCCTCTCCCTCATATTGAAGCAATGCTTGAGTAACCTCAATGCCTATATCGTCGTGTTCGTTTATCCAGTCTGGACTTTCGATTTTTTTGTATATGCCCTTATATTCACTTCCCAACCTCTTAACAGAAAGCAAAGCGTAGATTTCATTATATAGCTTTTCGTAAATCATATCTCCTCCAAAGTGCTTATATCATTGTATGTCTTTTGTATCTGAATTTGCAACCCGAAGTATTGCAAAGACTGGAATTTTTAGCTATTATTAAAGAATGGAATTGAATAAGAAGCGAATTAACTTAACGAGTAGGCTTGAAGCCATAGCTGAAATGGTTGAAAACTGCAGAATCGTAGCGGATGTTGGCTGCGACCATGGCAGATTAGCCGTTTCGCTTTTGCAACGGGAAAAGGCGGAATTTATGCTTGCTTCCGATATAAGCCCTGCTTCCGTTAAGAAAACTGAGATTTTGGCTAAGAAGTGCGGTTTTTTAGAGAAGATGCAGATAACTCATGCAAACGGTTTAGATGCAATTTTAGGAAAAAGCGTTGATGCGATAATAATCGCTGGTATGGGTGGAATATTGATTTCTGAAATACTTTGTAACGGTGTTCAGATTGCCCAAAAGGCTGAACGCATAATTATGCAGCCTATGCGTGGCGACAAGGAGCTGCGCCAATACTTGTTCGAAAATGGATATAACATTATTGACGAGCGCTTGGTCTTTGAGGATAGACGAGCATACCCTATAATTTGTGCAAGGTATTCTGGGACTCACGATATAATTCCCAATTTCTTCCCAGAGGATTACTTTGAAGTAAGCTATTACTTGGCTAAAAAGAGGGATAAGAATTTGCATAGACACTTGCTTGTGTTAAAAGAAAGGTTAATGCTAAACATTCAAAATGCAGGGTTGAATAGTGAATATGAGTTCAGTTTAAAGAGCATAAACAAAATATTACAATATTACAATCAGGAGGGTGAAAATGAAAATTGAACAGTTTGTTAATATGATGGAAGAGGTTGCTCCAATAAATCTTGCGCTTAGCTTTGATAATGTTGGCTTGCTTGTAGGAACCGACCGCAAGGAGATAAAAAAAGTGTTGGTTGCATTAGATTGCACTATTGAGGTTGCAAGGGAAGCCATAGCCAACGATTACGACCTTGTCCTTTGCCATCACCCATTGATAAAAGAGCCAATAAATCGCATTCTGCCAGACGAGTACAGCACCTCAGTAATGTATATGCTTATAAGAAATGGAATAGGAATGTTTGCGGCACATACAAACCTTGATGCTGCGAATGGCGGCGTAAACGATGTGCTTGCGAATATTTTTGAGTTGCAAGATGTTGTGGCTGACCCAGTTGAGGGAATCGGGCGTGTTGGAAACCTATGCTCCCCCATTACGCTTGCTAAGCTGATTAAAATAGCTGATGAGCGGCTACAAACCAAATCAAAATGTGTGCCTGCAAACTTTGAGAGCGATTTCGAAAAAATTATCGTAAAAAGAGTTGGCGTTTTAGGCGGTTCAGGCGGTGGAGATATTGGCATTATGAAAGCCATGGACGCTGATGTTTTGATTACAGGAGAAATCAAGCATAGCCAAGCAATCGAAGCTGCTACAAAAAACTTGAGCGTAATTCAAGCCGGACACTATGAAACCGAGATGGTTGTGCTAGAACCTTTGATTACTCGTTTACAAAAGTTCAAATCTGGTGTAGAATATAATTTAACGAGTTGCGAATCGTCGTCGTTACGCTAAGCGAAATTTGCGGCCGCTATAATAAAAGGAGGCAAAAATATGAATCTTTTACAACCATTGTGGGCGTACCATGATGCATGTTCAAATATAGCTCGGGTTGAAGCAGAGTTGTCTTCAACTGAAGCGCATAAAAAATTTATTGCACTGCATACTGAATTAACCGATTTGCAGAACAAAAAGAATAAGCTAAGCAGTATTCTCGATAACAGCAATTTGGCTTTAGTTTCTCTTGAAACAGAGTATATCGACTTAGAGAGAAGAGTTCCCATTGAGATTTTTGAGCTTGATAAAAAGCAGAGTTTAGATGATGTTACATCTTCTAAAATCAATGAAATCAAAAACAACTTAGACGAGTTGCTACACGACATTAAGATTTTGAAGGCAAAAATTATGAAGCTTGCTGAGAGTATCATTAAGGCTCAAAGCCAACTTCAAGAAACGCTTTCACGCGGAACGAAGGTTTTACGTGCATATAATAAGTGCGGCAGCATTTGCAAAGAAGAGGCTGACACAAAAGCACCCGAGCTTAAAAAACTTAACGAAGTGAAAAACCAATGTGCTGCAAAGGTTTCTCCCGAGCTTGTGAAAAAGTACGATAGGGTTCGTGGAATGCACGCAGACCCATTAGCCGCATTGAACGAAAATAAGTGCAGCGGCTGTAATGTATCATTGCCTACTTCTACCGTTCAAGTGATTGAAGAGGGAAATTCAATAGTCGCTTGCGATAATTGCGGAAGAATACTATACTGTAACTAATAAGAATTCGAGTAAGACATGGGACCGCATGAATAATACATGAGGAAAGTCCGAGCTCCATAGGGCAGAGTGCCGGGTAACACCCGGTGGAGGCGACTCCAAGGAAAGTGCAACAGAAATAAACCGCCGCTTATGCGGTAAGGATGGAAAGGCGAGGTAAGAGCTCACCGGCGGCTTGGCGACTTGACCGCCCTGTAAACCCCACTCGGTGCAAGATTGGAATGAGAGCATTTAATGGCTGCCCGCTACGCTCTTGGTAATCGCTTGAGTCTATAGGCAACTATAGACCTAGATAGATGGTCCCACTTTGACAGAACTCGGCTTACGGCTTGCTCGAATTCAAAAAAATATGAGGTGCTAAAATATGAAAGAAATCGTAAATTTAACAACCGAAAACGTTAAGGCTATAGGTCCTTATAATTTGGCTGTTAAGGCTAATGGCTTTTTGTTTACCTCTGGAATGATAGGCGTTGACCCCAAAACAAACGAGCTTATGCCTTGCGTTGAAAGTCAAGCAGAGCAGGTTTTTGTTAACCTTGAGAACTTACTAAAGGACTGCAATGTTCCTGTGCAGAATGTTGTAAAGGCAACCGTATTTTTGGCTGACATGGCGGATTTCGCAAAAGTTAATGCTATCTATGCAAAACATTTTTCAACCGATTTTCCTGCTCGTTCATGTGTTCAGGCTTCCGCTTTACCTAAGGGCGCGTTGGTTGAGATTGAGCTTATTGCCGCTTTATAGGAATTATTGTTCGTTTTATTACAATAAATCAGACACTTTTGTTCGGATTTAATATAATTTGATTAAAAACCGTCATTTTTTTACTACCTTTTTTTGGCGAGATAAATGTGGTATACTATTACTATATACAATAAGATAAGTATTTTGGGTGGAACTTGATACAAAAGAGGTGTGCGTTTGGATAGTAGTTATCTGGCGAATAATTTAATAACGTTAGGCTTATGCCCTAAGTATAAGGGATACATATATGTAAGCTATGCTATTGAGCTTGCGTTAAAAAACACGGACAAAAACTTAAGCGTGAACGAAATTTACAGAGAAACCGCAAAGCGATTTGGGGTTAAGCCTGCGGCAATTCAATCGGATATTAGAAAGGTGCTTGAAGGGGCATGGTTTGGCGAAAGCAATCAGTTGATTCGTTTATTATTCTGCGATTGTGATGACACAAAACTCCCTTCTAATGGTGCATTCTTAGGCTTAGTAATTCTCTTTGCAACAAAAACAATGACATTTGATATAGAATAATCACTCCTCGATTCTGTAAGCTATCCTACCATTCACTATTGTATAAAGCGTTTTGGTGAAAACCTCTAAGGGGTTAGCGTCGAAAATTGCAATATCGGCATGTTTACCTACTTCTATTGAGCCAATTTTTTCGAAAGCCTTGCAAGCCCTCGCCGCATTTATTGTGATTGCCGCAAAAGCGTTCTCAAGTTTTACTCCATCCCTAACCGACAATCCTGCTACCATTGGCAGATACTGAATATTCGTTTGCGGATATGCCGTTGAAAGTGCAAAAATCATATTAGTATCCGAAAGCTGCTTTGCAAACTCAAAACCCTTTGACGTTCTTGTAATACAAGGTCCTAACACTATGCAGTCGCTATACTCTTGTATTTCTGCTAACAGCTTTTCGTCAAGCTCCTCGCAATCTCCACAGCCAATAATTGTTGCCATAAAGTTGAATTGCTTGGTTATCCTTAACGCCATCCTAAGTTCTTCAACTGTATTTACATAGAAATATGCAGGCAGTTCTCTTCCTAAGATTGGTCCGTATGCTTCTAAGGTTGGGCTGTCAAAGAAAGCTATGCTATCCTTTTCACGCTTCCTAAGATACGATTTTGCCGCTTGTATGTCGCTCTTTAGCATTGAAGCTCTTAGCGCCAAGTTGCTTTCTTGATTATGTGTGTCGTCTGAAAGCGAAAACTTCATGGCGCAGAAATCACTTACTATATGCGAGTAATCTGTTTTGCCCTGAAACGTGCTTTGTACTTGAGCTGTTTTTATAAGAGCACATTTTCCCCCTACTATATTTCGTGCGAAGGGTGCAACGACTACAGATGTAATGCCCGCTTTTAGGCACTCGTAAAAAACTGGGTCATCATATTTTACAGAGTTAATTACTGAAAGGTTTGGCGTTATCGGGTTTGCAGACATAAACAAATCGCCAATACCATCAGCAACTACACCAACTTGGCAATGAGAATCAATAAACCCCGGAAATACAAAGCAATCAGTCGCATCAATTACATCGTCGGTGCGTTTCGGGGTATAGTCAATGTTTTGTGCGACATCAACTATTACACCATTATCTATTAAAACATCGCCGCCCTCAATATAGTGAGCGCTCATGGGGACTATATGTCCATTCTTTATTAAAAGCATTGCCCTATCCTTATAAATTTCATTATTATTAGTTTGCCTACATTGTAAAGGATTATACAGAAACTGCATAACTAAAGGCTATTTTGCACAAGTTATGGATAACTCTTAAAAGGAATAAATGAGGTAAAAAGAGGTAGAACATGAATAGAAAGAGTCGTAGCTTACTAAACAAGCATAGAGTATTGGTTTGCATTCTTTTAGCGCTTCAAATTGCATTGTCAATACTTATAATTGCAGGTGCGGGCTTTGTATTTTATTGTTTGGGAATAGCCTTTGCTTTGATAAGCATAATAATTGCACTTTGTGTGGCTGGTACGAAATTTCAAGCAGAGTATCGAATCGCATGGATTGCGCTAATTCTGATTCTACCCCTTTTCGGAAGCATAGTGTATCTAATTTATTGGCTTCAGGCTAAGTCCAACAAATTTGGAAAAGCGTTTATGGAAGCTAATAAAAAGGGCAAGACACAGCTTCAAACGAACAATAAATTATCCGAAAACATTGCGCTTTCAAATAAAGCTTATTTTCCTCATGTTAATTATTTAGAGAAAAGTGCTGGATTTCCGCTATACGAAAACACAGCTAACAAATACTTAAAAATTGGCGAAGAATTTTACGCCTCGCTATTGCAAGAATTAGCTAAGGCGAAGAAATACATCTTTATTGAGTTTTATGCGATAAAGGAAGGAAAGATGTGGGACGGCGTTTTACAAATACTCGAACAAAAGGCAAGCGAACACGTTGATGTAAGGATTATTTATGATGATTTGGGCAGCTTCTCGCTTTTCAAAGCAGACTATATAGTGCAATTACATAGTAAACACATAAAAACTGTTGCATTCAACCCCTTAAGACCTATTCTTACCACTGTTCAAAGCTGCAGAAATCATAGAAAATCTGTTGTTATTGACGGAATAGTAGCATATACGGGCGGAATAAATATTGCAGACGAATACATAAACGAGCATGAGATACATGGGCATTGGAAGGATACCGCAATAATGATTTCAGGAGATGGCGCATGGTGCATGAGTGTTATATTTCTTTCGCTATGGTCATTTTGCACAAGTGAAGCGGTAGATTACAGGTCTTTTGAACCAATAGGCGATTTGTTGAACGCATACTCGACTAATGGATATGTTCAGCCTTATTATGATAATCCCTTTGACGATGAGCGTGTTGCGGAGTCGGCATACTTGAATATTATTCAGAGGGCAAAGAATTACTTGTATATCCATACACCCTATTTGATTATTGGCGATACTCTGCTATTTGCACTTTCTCTTGCGGCAAAAAGCGGCATAGATGTGCGGATTGTAACTCCTCATGCTGATGATGTGCGTTTTATGCGCATGGCAACGAGGTCTTACTATCGGCGCTTAGTTGAAGCAGGCGTAAAAATTTACGAGTATGCACCGGGCTTCATGCACTCAAAGCTAATGATTTCTGATGATAATATAGCTGTTATCGGCTCTGTGAATTTAGATTATCGTAGCCTTAATCTTCAACTCGAATGTGGCATTATGCTTTATGAAAGCTCTGAAATTCAGAACATGAAATCGGATTATCTTAACAGCTTAGATTTATGCAATAAGATTACAAAGGATATTTGCGAAACATCTGCATTTGTGCGATTTTTGCAAGGAATCATACGGATATTTTCGCCAATTCTATAAACAACTAATCAGTAAAAGTTTTAAAATTTCCTCTTTGGTTTTTGTGTAATAAATGATATAATACACATATACTGTTTCAAAGAGGTGATACAATTTGGAGAATCCCCTACTGCAATCCTTAGAGGTTGAGCATAGCTTATTAAAACAAAAATATAATAAGTCGTTCGTATGGTTGATTCCATGTGCAGCATTGATTTTGCTTGCCTTAGCATTTGCACAGTATCAAGTTCCCTTTATCATATTACTTTTTTGCGGAATAGTATTTGTAATTATAACTATCGTATTGGCTGTAAAAGCGAGAAAAAGGCTTTCGAATTTCTTTTCTGAAAAGGTCGTGCGTGTTTGCTTTGAGCAGTCCTTCGATAACGCAGTGTATAACAAGAAAATGAGGATTTCAGATAGCGTGGTTTTTGGAACGGGGCTGTTTTCTTCTCATTATTGCGATGAGGTTTCGGGTAGCGATTACGCAAGTGGAACATACAAGGATATTAACTTTGAGCAATCCGACTTAACCTTGGTACATACGGAAACCCATACTGATGGCGAGGGCAATACTCACACCGACCGCAGCATAGTTTTCAAGGGTAGATGGCTTATTTTCGATTTCAAAAAGCCTTTTTCAACAGATTTGCAGTTAATCGAAAAAGAAGTTTCGGGATTTTTCGGTAAGCTATTTAACAAAAAATCAAATGTAGAAACCGAAAGCATTGAATTCAACAATAAATTTACTATCTTAGCGCAAGATGCTCACAATGCATTTTATATTCTTACACCTCATTTTATGGAGTATATAATGAGTACAGAAAACCGAATCAAGGGCAGGCTATACTTTTGTTTTCAAGGCGGAAAGGTGCATGTAGCGGTTCACAACATGAAGGACTCGTTAGAGTATTCATCAAATTTCAAAACAATCGAGGAAATGCAAAGAGTTGCATTGTCCGATATTGCTTTAATAACTGAATTGATAGACGAGTTGCGTCTATGCGATTCTTTATATAAATAATGGAGGTAGAAATATGGGTTGGTTTATTGGAATAGGAGCAGTTGTTTTGATAATACTTGTTTGGTATATTTCAACACTAAACAGCTTGAATCACGCAGTTGTAAAGATTGACGAGGCGAAATCGGGAATCGATGTTGCATTGACTAAGCGTTTCGATTCGTTAACAAAACTGCTCGACGTTACAAAGGGCTTTGCAGAACACGAAGCAAGGGTTATTTCTGAGTCTGTAAAGTTCAGAAAAGGAATGTCTGTTCCGCAAATGACAGAGGCGGCATCACAAATGAGCGATGCTTTCACTCGAATAAACGCTTTGGCAGAAGCATATCCGCAGTTGACCTCTGCGCCTGTGTTCGGCAATCTACAAAGAGAGATAGTCGATGTAGAGGAACATTTGCAGGCGGCTCGTAGGCTATACAACAGCAATGTTTCATCTTACAACATGATGATTGTAACATTCCCTACAAGCATAGTTGCAAATGGCAGAGGAATGACCAAGCGTGAGTTCTTTGAAGCTGAAGCCGCAAAGCGTAGCGATGTTAAGATGCAGTTTTAGAGGAAATGAAGAGATTTGCTCTCACAAGAGGGCGATTTCTTTTTGCAAAAAAAGAAGTGCTAGTATCGTTGCTTGTTTTCTAACTTGGTTTCTATTGCCTAAAAGTTTCACTTTATAGGCGGTAGATTTATTTTCTGTGCTTATACCTATAAAAACAGTACCAACTGGGTTATGTACATCCCCTCCTGCGGGTCCTGCATAGCCTGTTGTGGAAATGCCTATATCCGATTTTGCCGTTTCTCTGATGCCCTTTGCCATCTCAATAGCAACCTGCTTTGATACTGCGCCATAGGCTATTAGCGTATTATTATCTACATTTAGCCTATCGCTTTTAGACTCGTTAGAATATGTAACGCAGCCCTGCAAAAACCAGTTCGAACAATTAGGAATGGAAACGAGCGTGGAAGCAATAAGCCCTCCAGTTATGCTTTCGGCTGTTGCTACTGTTTTGTGCTGCTTTGTTAGGCTTTCTCCTATTTCCTGTGCTACGCAATAAAAGTCCATATTACTCCTTAATAACGGCAATGCAACCTTCCTCAACTCCGAAAGGATTTGCGCCTTGTGCAATTGCCTTGCTAATAGTATCAATTTTCTGCTTTGTGATTCTTTCGTTTGGAAAGACAACAGAAATTCCAGGTGGGTAAAGACCTATTGAATGCTTTGCAAGCCTGTTTTGAGATTCTTTTATAGGAATTAACACAAAAGGGGCTGAAAGCGAATCCCTAACTCTGATAAATTCTAAGCAGTTATGAAAGTTAAGTTTTTTGTATTCGATTGGTTGAGTATTATTGCCTTTCATAGCGTTTAGTGCATCAAGCAATCTATCGTACCAAGTATCTGAATCATAAGGCGTGGTAATTAAAACTACACAATAGCTATCTGACATTTCGGGAAATATTCCAACTTCATTAAGTTTTTTCTCTATTTCGTAGCCAGAGTTCGCAAAGGGTTTTGCTAAAATGCAAAGTCGAGTAATATCAATATCCTGTGCTGAAGCAGGCTTTTCAATCAGCGGTATATTGCACGATAAAAGCTGTTCTCTAAACCTTTGTATGCGTTTGCAATGCTTGTCCCAAAGGTTTTTTGCCTCCCCTACCCCATGCTCTATGCTCAAAATTATTGGATATGACGGGCTTGTGGTTTGCACCATGTTAGTAGCGTTTTGAATGCTGTCTTGACTTAGCTTCTCCGAATTTGATAGCAATATTGCACTTTGATTCAATGCGGCTAATGTTTTGTGCGTACTAACTGTGCAATAATCGCAATGCTTTATTGCAGGGATTGGCAAATAGTTTGAAAACGGGAAATGAGCTCCATGGGCGGAATCTACAAACAATATTGCACCGTACTCATGAGCGATTTTGGATATTTCCTCGATATTTGCACACATTCCATAGTAGTTTGGCGAGGTAATGAAAACCGCATCAATTTTCTTATGATATTCAAACGCATTTTTAATTGAATTTGGGGTTACGACTCCGCAAAGCTCGTCTTCTGGGTTTACCCCCACTATTTCAGCACCCGAAAGCAAGCAAGCATTCACAAAAGAGCGGTGGCAATCCCTACCTACTAAAATTTTCGGGGCATCGAATTTCTCTGTCAATGCAAGCATAAAGGCAAGAATACCAGCAGTTGAGCCATTAACCAACAGATTTGCGTATTTTGCACCGTATTCCTTTGCGCATAGGTTTTGAATTTCCATAATGCCTGCGTTGGGACAGCTTATGTTATCCGAAAAATCAAGCTCGGTAATGTCATAATCTGAAAGTGCGCCCTTATGCCCAGGCATGTGAAATCTTGCAGGGTCGCTTTCTATGTATTTTTTGATTCTTTCACGCAGGCTCATATTCTCAAAAATTTTAGCTTTGAATCCTCTATCTCAATTTTTACGGTGTCTCCGGTTTTTATTGCTTTTTTCAATATTTCCTCCGACAAGCCATTCTCAACATATTGTGTAATAGTGCGCCGCAAAGGTCTCGCGCCATACTGCTTATCATAGCCAATTTTCGCAAGCCATTCGGCTACATCATCATTAATTATTAGCTTTATACCCTTGATTAATAGCCTTTCGCAAAGAGAATTTAGCATAAGTTTGGCTATTTTCGCCGCATCCTCAAACTCTAACTTATCGAATACAATTATTTCGTCAACCCTGTTCAAAAATTCGGGTTTGAAAACATTTTTTAGTTCTTTTAGCGAATCATCCTTAAAAACGCTTTCGTTGATTTCATTCGTTCCAAAACCAATGGCTTTGATTTTTGTAGTGTCGTGCATTCCCGCATTCGAAGTCATAATTATTACGCAGTTGCGAAAATCAACTACTCGACCTTTCGAATCGGTAAGCCTGCCATTGTCTAACACTTGTAAGAGAATATTGAACACATCGGGGTGTGCCTTTTCTATTTCGTCTAAGAGCAGTACGCTGTAGGGTTTCTTATACATCAAGTCGGTTAGCTGACCGCCCTCCTCAAATCCAACATAACCAGGTGGCGGACCAGTTAGCTTTGAAACGGAATGCGCCTCCATGTACTCAGACATATCAAGCCGCAAGGTAGCATCCTCATCTGCAAACAATGCCCATGCTAATGCCTTTGAAAGCTCTGTTTTGCCTACACCTGTAGGACCTAAGAAAATGAATGAGCCGATAGGACGGTTGGGGTCTTTTAGCCCTGCACGTGCTCTTCTAAGCGCATGACAAATAGACTTTATTGCCGCATCTTGACCGATGATTCGAGAGAAAAAAACGTTCTCAAGATTCAAGTAACGCTCTGCTTCCTGCTCTGTAAGTCTACCAGTGGGTATGCCTGTCCACTCATTTACAACTTGTGCGATTTCCTCTTCTGTTACAAACAATTCTACTGAATCGTTTTTCAGTTCCCAAGCCAACTTCCGCTTATTTATTTCTTCACGCAGGCCTTGCTCTTCATCTCGAATTGCCGCAGCGTGTTCGTAATCTTGCCTATCTATTGAGATTTGCTTTTCGATTATTAGTTTGCTTATCTGCGCCTCAATATCTTTAATGCCATTTGGTTGCGAAAGCGATGAGAGCTTAACCTTGCTTGCGGCTTCGTCCATAATGTCTATTGCTTTATCGGGCAAAAACCTATCCGTTATATACCTTGCAGACATCTCAACTGCTGCGTTTATTGCATTGTCTGTGATTTTTACATGGTGGTGTGCTTCGTACTTTTCTCTGAGTCCTAAAAGAATTTGTTTTGATTCTGCAATTGTGGGTTCGCCAATCATAACAGGCTGAAAGCGACGCTCTAATGCCGCATCTTTTTCGATGTATTGTCTATACTCGTTGATTGTGGTTGCGCCAACGACTTGGATTTCGCCCCTTGCAAGTGCAGGCTTTAGAATGTTTGAAGCATCGAATCCGCCTTCTGAAGAACCTGCGCCTACGATTGTGTGAATTTCGTCTATAAATAGAATTGCGTTTTTGTCTGCCGAAAGCTCATCTATCATAGATTTTAGTCGTTCTTCAAAATCGCCCCTGTATTTTGTGCCTGCAAGCATAGCGGTAATGTCGAGTGAATAAATACGCTTATTTCGCAAAGCATCTGGCAAGCGATTGTTAATAAGGCGGTCGGAAAGCCCCTCTATTACGGCGGATTTTCCAACGCCAGGGTCGCCTATCAATACAGGGTTGTTTTTTGTTCGCCTGCACAATATTTGAATTATTCGCTGAATCTCCGTTTCCCTGCCTATAACGGGGTCTAACTTACCTTTTTTAGCTTGTAGGGTTATGTCTTTGCAGAATCTCTTGAGTGCGTTGGAGTTTGTTTGTGGTTCGTGGTTTTCCTTCATGCTTTCCTCTGCCTCAATGTGCGGTACGTGGTTGTTAGAAATGCGCTCTCTTAGCTCAAACAAATCTACATTTAATTCGGCTAAAATGCGAGCCGCGGTAGATTTTTTATCACGTAAAATGGCAAGGAGTATATGCTGGGTGTCAATCAGTTCGGAATTATGCTCACGGGCTTCGTAGCTGCTCCATTCAAGAATTTTATTCGTGGCAGGAGTGTTTCCAAAGGCGTCTGTGAAGTGGTAATTTCCCTTGCCTATAATCGTTTCAGCACTTTTTGCTACATCTTCTTCACTAATGCCAATCAAAGCAAGTGCCGCAAGACCATCACTCTCTTGAATCAAGCCTATAAGCAGGTGCTCACTGCCTACATAATTATGCCCCAAATCCTTTGCGGCTTGCTGTGCCAAAGCTAATGCCTTTGAAGCTGCGTTTGTATATCTATCGAATTTTCTACCGAAATTTCCGTTTGTCTTTTCCATTCTTCCTCCGTTAGCTTACAGTTTGATTATATAGGACAACTGTCCTTTAAGCAAGGGTATTGTTGACACCAAGAATATCAACGGGTATAATGGAAAACAGTATTTCGAAAAGAGGTATATAATGAACGATTTTATATTGATGACTGATTCTTCCTGCGATTTGCCATCAGAAATGTATGGCGAGCTTGACTTACATTACTTGCCCTTATCATTTCACCATAATGATGAGGTTTTTAAGAATTACCATGATGAGCGCGAGATTAGCTCTAAAAGTTTTTATGACCAAATGCGCAACGACAAAACCTTCAAAACTTCTGCGATTAACATAGAAGACTTTACAGCTGTTATTGAGCCTTTTTTGAAGGATGGCAAAGATGTGTTGTATGTTGGCTTTTCATCCGCTTTAAGCAGTACATATAGCGCTGGTGAAACCGCTGCAAATGAACTGAAAGAAAAGTACCTCGATAGAAAGATTTATACTGTTGACTCGAAATGTGCTTCATTAGGTCAAGGCTTGCTCGTTTACTTGACGGCTAAGCAAAAGATGCTTGGAAAGTCTATAGAAGAAATTCGTGATTTCGCCGAAGATACGAAATTAAAGGTGTGTCATTATTTTACTGTTGACGATTTGAAATACTTAAAGCGTGGTGGTCGAGTTTCTGGCGCTACTGCCGCAATCGCTACCGTTCTAAACATTAAGCCTGTTATGCACGTTGATAATGAAGGCAAGCTAATAGCCATCGAAAAAGCACGTGGTCGCAAATCAGCTATAAAAACGCTGTTGCAAAGAGCAACTAAAGAATCGGTTAGCCCCGAAGAGCAATGCTTCTTTATTAGCCATGGCGATTGCTTAGACGAGGCACAACAGCTTGGCGATATGATTAAAGAGCAACTCGGAGCAGAGAGTATTCTTTACAGCTATGTAGGACCTGTTATTGGCTCTCATTCCGGCCCCGGAACCATCGCGTTGTTTTTCTTAGGAAATCAAAGATAATAGCCAAAAATTTTAAGCCCTGCATAGCAGGGCTTAATTTTTATCTAATCAACCGTTGTCGTCTGGCGGTTGGGTAGGCTCTGGAGTGGGCGAAGGCGTAGGCGAAGGACTTGGCTTATCTGTTGGCGTAGGCGTTGGGCTTGGCTTAGGCGTAGGCGAAGGCGGTGGTGTTGGGGTTACGATATATTTGGAAACCCAATTACCTTCTTGATCGATTACGACCTCCTTGTAGGGGTCTAATTTAGTGCCAGGTACATAGCCAGGATATACATAGTAGCGCATTGGGTGCATCCTATACTTTGATGTATCAACAAACTTTGTATCAACCAATTCGCTGCCCTTATAGTAATATTTATACGAATCGTAAACAGAACCTGTTATTGCCTTGTTTCTTAGAACCCATTGACCTTCTGTTAGTTTTGCAGACTCCGTATAAACGGTTTCTGTCGGCTCAATCAATTCCATAAAGGTTGAGTTGAACTCTATTCTATCGAATCTATCGGGAAATTTTTGACCGTATATANNTATATAGCGCAATAAACCTCTTCTTTTTGAGTATTCAACCAAGAAAATACGTAAGCAGGATAATCTGTGTTATTTCTCCAAAGAAAATCTATGGTATCTGTGTTGATTGTGGCATCTAAGCCTTCATCAACGTATGAACTGGGCTTTGAGTGATTCCTACGATACACTATTTCGTAATCAGACTTCACAACAGCATTGTATATGGTTGTAGAAACCTGACACACACCGCCGCCCGGTTGGTCTTCATAGGCAGCACCGCCTGATATAACAGCAGGAGCATCAAGCCAGCCGCCTGCCGTTGTTCGCCTGCCTACGATTCCCTCTGTTGAGAATATTTCGCCCGGCATAATAACGGTTTTGTTAATCATATCAGATGCTTTTGTTATGTTGAAAACTCGGTTATAGCTGTTGCCTGCATGGTATGAGGTTTTGAAGTACGCACGCAAAGCCACATTTGCCTTTATATCTGAAAGCGATATTTCGGGTTGAACCTCTACCAAGGGAAGCTCAACAGTACCGAATTGCTTCTCAGTTAGCCTCGATAGTAATGTGTTCTGTAAAGCATCTTTATCTAAAGCAACTCCCTTTTTTGAGTTCGTAAATATAAAGGGATAGCCCGAAATTACCGTAGAATAATTGAAAGCATCAATGTTCGGGTCGATTTTTGCACTTGCATTTTGCGGCTCAACAAAAACCTCATCGGCAATCTTGTCTAAAGTACCTGCAAGGTTCGCAGTGTCAAGAGTGTAGGAAATCGTGAAATTTTTGTGGATGTCTTCAGTAGAGCTATTGCCTTGCAGGCTTAGAAGTCCACCCGACCTGCCAATTTTAAGTGCTTCGGTTAAAACCTCATCGGTGTCGAACCTTACGTCGAATACGGTATAGTCGATTGTGAAGCTCTTTTCCTCATAAACCAAGGCATAGCTTACTTGCAAAAGCATCTGATTTTCAACGCTTTTTAGCTTTTCTTTAGCTTCGTTGAATGTTAGTCCGCTAACGTCAATTCCCTCAACCGTGATTCCGCTATGAAATCTGCCTGATTTGATGATATTTATTCGCTGTTCTTCTTTATTTGCTTCTTTCATGCTTATGCCGCCAATTATGAAAAACATGACGACTGCGACAAGCAAAACAACAGCAGTTGAAATCATTAATGCGATAGTTCGCCTATTATATGCTTTGTTTTTATTGTTTGGTTTTTTAATTTCGTTATTATTCTTTTCCATTTATACCCCCAATATCGCCCATTTTGAGCGTAGTTTTTATTACATCAAATAATTATATCTATTGTTAAGCGATTATGCAAGCGCTGCTTATGAATTTATTTGCCTCTCTAACATTTGAGCCGCAAGCAAGTAGGCGCCTGCATTTACAAACTCGATTGCTTTTTTGTAAGTTCTCTCAACCTGTGAATCAAGCCTGCCATTAGCCGATGCGTTTGCATTTGCAATGTTTATTATTTTGATAATGCCTGTAAGAACATTGTTAGCTGTAGCGTTTTGCTGCAACCCTTGAGCAAACTTTAATACCTCAACCAATCGTAGCTCCGCAGTTTTATATTGATATGCTTCTATAAAGCGCATAATCACGTACAGTCTTGCATAAAAGCGCTCAGAATCGTTTGTGAAACCCTCTTCAAACTTATCGAATAGCCTTGCAGAAAGCTCGTATGCTCCGCTGTTGAAAAAGCCCATACACTTACTGTGCATTCTTTTATTCTCTTCGTTCATTTTGGGTAGCAGGGATTCGGTTGTAGGCATAACCGCAACATCTAACAAATCTTCCTCTTCTGCTTCTTCTGCTTCAGCAGGCTTTGTGTTCTTGCTTTTAATAACCGAATCATTGTAATCCGTAATTGTTTTTACTATGGGTGCGGCAATCATAGCAGCGGCGGCGGCTTCAATAGCAACAACAATAAACATGGCAAACGAAAAGAAAACGCTTGAAAACTCTAAGCCCTTATTAAAAATTGCAGACGATACTCCCATTATTATTGCAAAAGCCAATGTATATGAAAGAGTGCCGCCTATAGCCGCATAAGAAATTATTGTGCTTTTGGTTAGCCTTTTTCGCCTGAACTGATTCGAGCGATTAAACTTCAATAAGCTCTTATAAATATAGTTAGTGGCTAAAGGGATAACCAATGCAGGCAAAACAGCAGCTATAAATACGAAAAAAGCGCTATGTGGCAATAGAATACTTGATAATAGGGTTTGCTTCGCTAACGATTTCCCAAAGGCTGCAAGCATGGTAGCAACTCCATACGAAAGCCCCATAATCAATCCAGTTTTTACTCCTAACAAAAGCGTGATTATTATTATCGGAATATGCATTATTGAAAGGTTGATAGAACCTAATGGTATCAACCCTATTGGAGTCATCGCAAATAGAAAGATAAGCGATGCATATATGCCTGCCAAAGCGAATTTTTGCGTATGTTCTTTCATCTATTAGTTTTCAATATTCCTGTATTTTACTAATTGTTTTCCTACCGGTGCAGAAATTATCGCCGCCGCCGTTGCCTCTGCGCTAACTGCAATCAAAATAGTTACCGAGAGTATAGGAGCGGCAAACTTGTCCCACATACCATAGAAATGGAACAAACCACCCATAATTCCCAAATAACCAACGGTATTTGTTAATGAACCTACTATTGCGGCGATTGCGATTGCCAATACTTGTGATTTCGTTTTAAGCAAGCTGTAAACTCCGTAGGTTGTAATCGGTATAAGCAGTCTGGGCAATATGCACATGGCTATAACCGCAAATGGTCCGAAGGGTTTTTGAGCTATAAGCAGAACAGATAAGCCAGAGGGTGCTGTAAGTGCAAGCCCGAATGCAGACAATGCGCTTGCTAAACCGAAAGCGGCACCAAGCAAAAGCCCCATCTTCCAGCCTAATACAATAGTTCCGATAATCACTGGTATATGCACAATAGTGAGGTTCAAAAACCCTAACGGAATAAGTCCAACAGGCGTCATAGCAAGCAAGAAAACAAGTGCAGTAAATATGCCTGCAAGGGTTAATGTCTTTGTTTTAGTTTCCATTTTTCGTTACTTCCTTATAATTTCTTATATGTGTTAATTATGCTTTTTTTTGCATAGCTTGTCAAGCGACATATCATTGTTGCCACCATCTTCTTGTTATTCTCCACCATTTAATGTATAATGAAATAGATAACATAATGGAGGATATTATGAAAAACAATATAAAGAAACTAACTGATTTTATAAATGCTTCGCCTTCAAACTTTCATGCTGTGGCGAATTTTAAAGCAGAACTAGATAAAAACGGCTTTGTAGATGCTACTACTTCAAAGGAATTAATGCCTAACGGAAAGTATTATTTTATTAAGAATCAATCGTCTTTGATTGCGTTTGCTATGCCAAAAACTACACCTGTGGGGTATTTGATAGCCGCAAGCCATAGCGATTCACCTACTTTTCAAATAAATAATAATGGCGAAATAGTAGTTGACGAAAAGTATGTAAAGCTATCCGTTACACCCTATGGCGGAATGCTTTATTCTACTTGGTTTGATAGACCCTTATCTATTGCCGGCAAGATTTTAGTATCCGAAAACGAAAAGATTAAAACTATTCTTGTGAACATTGATAGGGATTTGGTTATGATTCCTAACCTTGCAATTCACATGAACAGAAATGCAAACAGCGGTTATGAATACAAGGCAAATAAGGATATGCAACCCCTGTTTTGTAATGGCTCTACAAAGGGTACTTTGCTTGAAATCGTGGCTGATAATGCAAAGGTCAATAAAGAGGATATTTTAAGCTGTGAGTTGTATCTTTATAACCGTATGTCCCCTTCTATTTGGGGAGCGAATGAGGAGTTTTTATCCGCTCCAAGAATTGATGACCTACAGTGCGCTTTTGCATCCTTTCAAGCATTTATAAAGGCAAAGGCGAACACTCATGTACCTGTCTTTATGCTTTGTGATAATGAGGAAGTTGGAAGCGACACAAAGCAGGGTGCTGGCTCGGAATTCTTGGCAGATGTATTGCAAAGAATAAATTCTGCGTATGGAAATTCGCATACTGATTACACGATTGAGCTTGAAAACTCGCTTATGCTTTCATGCGATAACGGTCATGCCGCCCATCCGAACTATATGGAGTTTACTAACTCATGCAATAAGCCATACCTCAATGGCGGTGTAGTAATCAAGTACGGAATACGCTATGCTACCGACTCGGTTTCCGAAGCTCTTTTCAGAAAAATTTGCGAAAAGAACAATATTCCTGTTCAAACGTATGCAAACAGAGAGGATTTGCCAGGCGGCTCTACTTTGGGGAATATCTCAAACACCAAAGTGGGCATAAACACTATCGATATCGGTGCGGCTCAACTTGCTATGCACTCTTCGTATGAAACAGTAGGAGCATCCGACACCGACCATTTGATAAATGCAGTTTCAAGCTTTTATGCGATAAATCTTCGTCATAATGGCAATGGGGAGTATTGTTTAGAGTAAATGAGGCATAGAAGGGTTGTATTAAAACTTAGAAAGCATAAACCCACAAGACGGATTAAGCAAAAAGTAGTAAAGCCAACCGTTATTTTTAAGTCGCACAAAAAAGTGGCGAATGTAACGTTAGCAAAGCCTACACCAAATACAAAAATGCAAAGAAAGGTTCCAAAGAAAGCTATGCCTAAGGTTCCTTTTAGGCATAGACATAAGTCGGAATACACATTCGACTTTGGTTTTGTGGGCTTAGCCTTGCTTTTGCTTGCCCTGCTCTGCGGCTTTGGGTTTTTGCTTTACTTCTTGTTGAAGTAAAAGGTTGCTAAAATAACTGCATTAACATATAATTATTGTAGAATTTCTTATAAGGTGGTAAGCGATATTTGTTTAGAGAAATATTTTCAATAGAGTTTTGGATTAACCTCTTGTATAGCATCCCAGGAATGATGTTGGGGCTTTCTATTCACGAGTTCGCACACGCATACGCCGCACACAAAATGGGCGATGATACTGCAAGAAACCTTGGCAGAATGACACTTAATCCCTTTGCTCATCTCGATTTGGTGGGGACACTTTTGCTTATATTCGCTGGGTTTGGCTATGCTAAGCCTGTTCCTGTGAATCCTAGATACTATAAGGGAAACAAGCGAGTAGCTGATAATATCGTATCCTTGGCTGGCATTACTGCAAATTTTTTTGTTGCTATTACTGCGATGTTTTTGCTTCATCTTCTTATTTACTTAGGGCTTCAGAACATGACTATCATATATATGATTGATTATCTGATAATTATAAACATTGCGCTAATGGTGTTTAATCTAATTCCGGTTTACCCACTTGACGGTTCCCACGTGGCGGAAAACCTGCTAATTAAGCATATAGGTCCCGAGCCGTTTATGTTTATGCGTAGATATCGGTTGTATATCACAATTGCTTTAATCTTATTTATTGCTAATACAGGTATTATATCGTCTGCTGTGTATGCAATCTATAATTTCTTTGATAAAGGCTTTGCCTTGCTATTTAGATAGATGGCTTATAGTGTATCGATAAAACAATTTGACGGACCGCTCGATTTGCTTCTGCACCTGATTGAGAAAGCAGAGTTGGATATTCGTGATGTTTTCGTTTCAGAAATTACATCGCAATATTTAGAGTATGTGAACTCTGCAACCGATTTGGATATGGATACGGCAAGCGAGTTTTTAACAATGGCGGCAAGGCTTATGTATATTAAATCTCGCTCGCTTTTACCAAAGCCGCCCAATGAAACAGACGGTGAGGAAGAAGAGGACCCCGAGGAATTGCTGATTAGGCAGTTGAGGGAGTACAAGGTGTATAAGCATGCTTCGATTATGCTTTCAGAGTTCGAGGGAGAGGCAGGCAAGATGTTCACCAAGCTACCCGAGGAGTTTATACTACCAACAAAGGAAACCATTTTTACAGGCGGCACCCCTTCTGAACTGTACTACGCCTTTTGTGATTTGCTACATAGAACCGATTATGGAGCAGTAAGAGAGAACAAGCCGTTGACGCATGAGGTTGTTCCCGACATTTATACTGTTCGTAGCTGTATGGCAGAAATGCGAAAGATTCTTAAGGATAAGAATGGCACTTGCGAATTTTTGGAGCTATTTGAAAACGAATGCCCTAAGATAAAAATAATCGTGATGTTTATGGCATTGCTTGAAATGCTTGTGCGACAAGAGATTCGCATTAGCCAAAGTGAAGTTTTCGGAAAGCTAAGCATTGCAGCTTTAGAGCTTAAAGATGACAAAGCATACGAGGAAGAAAAAATGATGGATGAGGTTAAAGCAGATGAATGATAGAGACGAACTTTTGAGTGCGCTTGAATGCGTTTTATTCGTTTCGGGTGAACCGATTTTAATCGACGAGCTGTGCAAAATTTTTGATATTACCATGCTTGAAATGACCGCACTTTTAAGCCATGCCTGTAAGCTATACGAGGAGCAAAAGCGTGGAATAGTATTGCATATCACAGACGAAAGCGTTCAACTCGTATCAAACAAAAAATTCTCCTACTATGTTGAGGAGTTTTTGCAGCCTACTCAAACACGCACCTTCTCACAAGCCTTGCTTGAAACGCTAACCATAGTTGCGTACAGACAACCCATTACGAGGGCAGAGATTGATTTTATTCGTGGAGTGCGTTCGGAGTATTCGATTTCACAGCTTATTAAGCAGGGTTTTATTAAAGAATGTGGACGTAAAGAGATTATAGGCAGACCTCAATTATTGGGAACGACCGATAAGTTTTTGAGAAAGTTTGGGCTTCATTCTTTGGCTGATTTGCCTAACTTTGATTCGCTTTCCGACCCTAATAGATTGACTTTGCCTGAGGACGACGACAAGGAAATTATCGAATCCGTTTAGCCTTTTAGATAGATAGCGGAAGATTAAAATGCTTGAATAAATGGAACAGCACAATGCCAACTACAAGCCACAAAGGGGTTCGGATTGTCGCACAAATGGGGTGCCATGTATTACACAATCCTAACCCATTCGGTTCGTGTAATTTCAAGAGATAAATGAGGTCGGCATAGAAGTTTATCATAGTATCCGCCCCGCCCTAACCTATTACAGTTCTTATCAAGCAAATCGTAGGAACAAATAAACCTGTTTAGCCTTTGAGAAAAATTGAGGTTGAAGTGAAAACCGCATCTACTTGACAATCGTGCGCTTCTCTTGGGATGTTTTCAACTATTTGAATATCGAACGCCAATCCTGCCGAAAAGCTATTTGTATTGCTTAAAAGCCTATCGTAGTAGCCGCCGCCCCGCCCTAACCTATTGCC